>Ga0255771_1005862_pt1 | contig 10561 bp, 11 predicted proteins | sample 011ome_19_FD_179969 | JGI IMG/M metagenome (GOLD analysis project Ga0255771, IMG submission 179969) | Coastal salt marsh microbial communities from the Groves Creek Marsh, Skidaway Island, Georgia - 011510BT metaG (version 2) | ecosystem: Environmental > Aquatic > Marine > Intertidal zone > Salt...
ATGACGTCTTGGATGTCACAGGCGACAGCAGCTCATTGGGTAAGACTGCGGGTAAAGACGAGCAAGCACAAAAGTCGACCTACGTGAGTACGCTGGGTCTGGAAGGCGCCCGCGCCGAAGCGGACACCTTGCTGAATGACGCGCTGACTGCGCTCTCTATGTTTGGTGAGCGTGCCGAGCCTTTGCGACAGCTGGCGAATGCGATGGTGCATCGCAACACCTAGGGCGTCAGTACCGACGAATCAGAGGAATGACAGCCCGATTAGAAGCGCTGTCAGCGAAAACCCCGCCATCACCCCCGCGGCGACATCGTCGAGCACCACCCCCCAGCCACCGCTCACGGACCGTTCGAGCTGATTGACTGGCCATGGCTTAGCGATATCAAACAGTCGAAATAGCAGCAGCGCGCCCATCACTAGTACCCAGCCCGACTGGGGGCCAGTCAGCAGGGTCATGGGAATCAATATCGCCACCCAGAGGCCCACAACCTCGTCGATCACAATCGCTGGATGATCGATCACCCCCCAGGCCCGGCCTGCATTGCCCGCGGACCAGATCGCCAACCCCACTGAGGCCAACCAAAGTGTCCAATGAAGCGTTAGCGGGGCACCTAGCGTGAGCGCGAGGGCAAGAGCGGCCGCCACGCTACCTGCGGTACCGGGCGCGACCGGTGCCAACCCCGAGCCGAAACCGCTGGCAACGAGGGTTGCCAGACTGTCGATCCGCGCGACGGGCGGGTCAGTGGGTAAAGTGATCATATCCGAGCTGCTCTGGCATCACGTCACAGCTTATCCCGCTTCCGGCGACAACACGACCAATCTCGGTACATCCCGCCGGCAAGGCTGCCAAAGGCGACAGGCAGAATAACAGCTCATAGTCATCGCCTCCCGCCAAAGCCCAACGCAAGGCTTGCTCGGTGTCATCGAGCGATCGTAAGGCATCCGAGAGTGGGATCTGCGCACTGTCTATTTCGATGCCGATATCGCTTGCCGTCGCGAGGTGGCCAGCATCTGCCAGCAGGCCGTCTGAAATATCGATGGCCGCAGAGGCAATGCCTCTGAGTTCTTGCCCCAGTGTTAATCGGGCCGTGGGTCGTGCAAAACGGTCCCGCAGGGCCTGTTCCGCATCGGGGCACCTCATCGAGACCTCGCCTTTCAAGATCGAAAGCCCCGCCGCTGCATCACCTAGGGTGCCGCTCACGCACAGTCGATCGCCGGGCTTCGCGCCCCCCCGCGTCAAGAACTGTGACTCTGGCGTTGACCCCAACACCGTGACAGTCAGCGACAAAGCACCCCGGGTGGTATCACCACCTGCTAACGGTAATCCGGTCTCGCGGCAGGCGGCTTTCAAGCCCGCTGTAAACTGTTGCAGCCAGTCCTCTTCGACCGCAGGTAGGGTCAGAGACAGTAGCAGTGCCATGGGTTGCGCGCCCATTGCCGCGAGATCACTGGCGGCGGCCATCACGCTTCGATAAGCCATATCGGCGGCTGGCAAATCAGATGGAAAGTGCACATCGACCAGCGCGGTATCGGTCGATACGTGCAACACGTGCCCTGCAGGGACCCTGAGCGTGGCGGCGTCGTCGCCAACCCCTCGCTCAACGAATGGGCCCTCGCCCAGCCCCACGAAGTATTGCTGAATCAGCGAGAACTCACCGTTCGCCATTAACTGTCTTGCGCACGCTCCACGGTGCGCAGCTCTCGAGATATCTTGTCGAGTACACCGTTAATGTAGCGATGAGAATCCGTCGCACCAAATTTTTTAGCCAGCGCCACTGCTTCACTGATCACCACTTTATACGGTACGTCGATGCGGTCCCTCAGCTCAAAGGTTCCCAAGCGCAGCAGGTTTCGCTCGATGGGGTCAAGGTCATCAAGCCCCCGGTCGAGCGCCGGCTCGAATACCAACTCCAGCGCCTCGACATCGGCGATCACGCCCCATAACAAGGCGTTAAAGTATTCACCGTCGGTATGTTGAAAGTCGTTGTCGACTCTGAATTCTGCCTCAATGTCGGAAGGGCTGGCACCCGACAGGGTCCACTGATACAACGCTTGCAAGCCATAGTGTCTGGCTTTGCGTCGCTGAGCGGCCAAAGGATTGTGCTCAGACATCAGTCTCTCAGATCCCGCAGCAGGTTGACCATTTCCACCGCACTCATGGCCGCCTCGGCACCCTTGTTTTCATCGTTGTCGGCTGAGCGCTCCTGAGCCTGCGCCAGCGTGTCCACCGTGAGCACACCGAAGGCAACGGGCTTGCCGCTCCGCAGCGCCACCTCACCGATACCGCGAGTGCACTCCCCCGCCACGTATTCGAAATGGGGTGTTCCACCGCGGATAACCGCACCCAAAGCGATCACCGCATCACAGTCAACTCGTTCTGTTGCAGCCTGACAGGCCAGCGGGATCTCAAAAGCGCCTGGGACCCTCTCGACCCGCACGTTTTCGGAGGGGATGCCAGTATCAGCAAGTGCCCGCAGTGCGCCTTTAAGCAGCCCGCTAACGATGTCGTCATTCCAACGGGTCAAGACAATGACGTATCCACCATCATTGGCTGGTACCTGCGCCGGAGAATTGTCGATTCCCTTACCTGACATGCTGCTCACCCTTCAATGAGATTCAGAGGTATCGGGCGGTGCAACAAAATCGATCACCTCCAAGCCGAACCCCGCCAGGGCATTGTACTTGAGGGGAGCACCCATCAAGCGAATCTGCCCAACACCGAGGTCACGCAATATCTGGGCGCCCATGCCGATCTGGTTGTAGGCATCTGGGCTGGCCATCGAATCGGGTTCCGGTTCACCCAAAAGTCGGTCGATACCGTGTAGCAGATCTTCGGCTGTCTCAGGCTTGCTCAACAGCACCAATACCCCTGCCTCCGCCTCAGAGATCGCACTCAGGCTCTCATCGAAAGACCATGACGCGTGACCATCAAGCGTAGTGCCCACTAAATCACGAAACACCGCTGTGACATGCACGCGCACCAGTGTTGGCGAGTCCGCTTTGATCTCTCCCTTTTTGAGCGCCAAATGAACCCGACCCTGTGTCGCATCTTGATAGGCGGTGACCTCGAAGCTCCCGTGGCGACTATCCAGCACCCCTTTGCGCACTGCCTGAATGGTTTTCTGATTCGCCAACCGATAAGTCACCAAATCCGATACCTGACCGACCACCAGCTGATGCCGCTCGGCAAAAGCGATCAGATAGTCCGCACCGGCAACCGCGCCCTCAGCATCCAGCACTTCAGTGAAAACGGCCGCGGGGAGCAAACCCGCGAGTGTAGCGAGGTCAATCGCAGCCTCTGCTGGCGCCGTGCGCGTCAGCACGCCACCCGCAGCAGCAGCGATGGGAAAAATATGACCCGGCTGGACCAGATCTGCGGGCTGGCTGGCGGTGTCGACCGCCACCTGAACCGTCCGCGCCCGATCCGCCGCAGAGATGCCGGTATCAATCTCCGTCGCGGCCTCTATTGATAGGGTAAAAGGTGACAGCGAATCATCGCCCTCTACCATCAGCGGTAGCTCGAGCTCAGCACAGCGTTGCGGCGTGAGCGCCAGACACACCAGCCCCCGTGCCTGACGGGCCATAAAGGCAATATGGTCAGCCGCGCAATGTTCAGCCGCCGCCACAACAAAACCGGTCATGCCGCCTGCGCTGTTTTCATTCAGCATTAAACAGCTGTTCCCGTGGCGGAGTTCGCTGAGGACCTTATCGATGATGGCGCTATCGCTCACGGCGATTCACCCGCTCTCTGAATTGTCGAACTGCATAAGCCGTTCGAGGTAGCGCGCGATCACATCGACCTCGAGATTGACGGGGCTACCTGCAACGTACTCGCTAAATACGGTCTCCTCCCATGTCTGGGGGATGATGGTGAGCTCAAACGCGGATCCGTCAACCTGATTCACCGTCAGACTGGTGCCATCCACACAGATGCTACCTTTCATGGCGATATAACGTGCGAGATTGTCGGGCGCGGCCACTTTGACCCGCCAGAATCGCGCATCCTCCATGATTTGCTCGATATACCCCACACCGTCGACGTGGCCGCTCACCAAATGGCCACCAAGTGGGGTGCTCAAGGTAAGGGACGTCTCGAGATTGACCGCATCGCCCACCCCCTTGCTGCCTAACGAGGTCAGCGAGAGCGTCTCGGGAGACACGTCTGCCCAGAATCCGTCACCGGGCAATTCGGTCACGGTCAGACACACGCCGCTGGTCGCAATACTGTCGCCCAGGGCCACATCGGCCAGCGGTAGCTTGCCGGTCTCGATACGCAACCGGATGTCCTGCTCGCCAGCGTCAATCTCTGCGATACGGCCAACGGCCTGAATAATTCCTGTGAACACGATGGCTCCTGATGAGACGCGATAACCAGTGGCTGTTACACAGCCCTGCGGCTTGTCGGGGTCGCAATAATACGCAGATCCGGCCCAAGGCGGGTCACTTCTTTGAAGTGAAGTGATATCGCGTCTGACAACTGATCCAACATCAGACCCGTCATGCCGCGTGCGCCGTCGCCCAATAACGTCGGCGCCTGATAAATGATGAGCCGATCTACCCAGCCCGCTTGTACCAGAGCGCCTGACAGGGTTGGACCGGCCTCAACCAAAATCTCGTTGTAGCGCTCTTCGCCCAGCAACGAGATCCACGCTGCAAAATCCACTCGCCCTGCCTCATCTGCGGGCAGCCGGCATATGCGCACCCTGTCACTCAGGCTCGAGGGTTGAGTGGTGACGACGGTCGTCGTGGCGCCCTGCAAGACTCGGGCGTCTGACGGTATACGCGCTTGGGAGTCCAGCACCATCCGCGCCGGGGGGTAAGCCAAGGCACGCGCTTTGGCCTCAGTGTCCAGCGGCAACGCCTCGCCACGCAGGGTCAGTCGGCAGTCGTCGGCCAAGACGGTGCCAATGCCGGTGACAATCAGATCCGATTCTGCACGAAGTCGCTGCACATCCTGCCGGGCCAGTTCACCCGTTATCCACTGGCTCTCTCCTGAGGCCATGGCGGTGCGACCATCTAGCGAAGCGGCAATTTTCAAAGTAATGCGGCCGTGGCCACGACGCATTCGCAGGAGAAAACCAGCAAGATCCTCCGCGACCTGCTCGGCTCCAATGCCCACATCGACCTGAATACCCGCCTCTCTCAGCGCGGCGATTCCTCGGCCCGAAACCTCCGGGTTGGGATCCTCTACCGCGATGACGGCCCGACTGATGCCCGCCTCAATCAGTGCCGAGACGCAGGGTCCGGTTCGACCCTCATGGCTACATGGCTCCAATGTGACATAGGCCGTGGCACTGTTCGCCCGCTCGATAGCGCGTAATGCCATGATCTCGGCATGCGCGTCGCCATCCGGCTGGGTAAATCCCGACCCCAAGATTTGGCCATCGCGCACCAAGACACAGCCCACGGGCGGATTAGGTGCCGACCAGTAGCGAGCCTGACGGCCCACCTCGATCGCGCAATCCATAAAGGCGCGATCCTGCGCATCGCTCACGTTGATTCGCCCTGAGTCGGCTCAGCCTCAAGTGACTCAATGGCATCCCGGAATTCAGCGAGGTCCTGAAAACTGCGATACACCGATGCGAAACGCACATATGCCACGTGATCGAGCGCCTTGAGGGATTCCATCACTCGCTCGCCCACCTGCAGCGACTTGATTTCTCGCTCTCCCGTGGCGCGTAAACGATGTTTCAGCTGATCGATCTCGGCCTCGATGCTCTCCACCGACACCGGGCGCTTCTCTAAAGCACGCAGTAACCCGGCGCGGAGCTTCTCTTCATCGAAGGGTTCTCGACTGCCGTCCTGTTTGATGATGCGTGGCAACACCAACTCGGCAGCTTCATAAGTGGTGAACCGCTCAGTGCAACTCAGACACTCTCGACGCCTGCGAACCTGCGCACCCTCTGCCACCAAGCGAGAGTCAATGACCTTGGTTTCGTCGGTACTGCAAAAGGGGCAGTGCATAGCGCGGACGGCGTCAGCTGGACACCGGCTGACTCAACTGGCGTAAACTGGCATCTTGGCGCAGAGCGCCTTGACCTGATCACGCACTATCGGGATGACCGTATCCGAGTCACCTGCCTCCAAAGAGGCCAGCACGTCACAGATCCAACCGGTCAGCAGCGCGGTCTCATCGATGCCAAAACCCCGCGTGGTGATAGCCGGCGTGCCAAGCCGCAAACCCGAGGTCACAAAAGGTGAGCGCGGATCGTTGGGTACAGCATTCTTGTTGACGGTGATATACGCCTCACCCAAGGCTGCATCCGCATCTTTACCGGTGTATTCCTTACCGATTAAATCAAGCAGCATCAAATGATTATCGGTACCGCCTGAGACAATCTTGTGTCCCCGCTCGACGAAGGTCTGCGCCATGGTCTGGGCGTTACGGATCACCTGCTTTTGATAATCAACAAACTCCGGTGCCATCGCCTCCTTAAAAGCAACAGCCTTGGCGGCAATCACGTGCATCAACGGGCCACCCTGTGCGCCCGGGAAAATGGCGGAGTTGAACTGTTTTTCGAGCGCCTCATTGGCACGCGCCAGAATCAGCCCGGAACGCGGGCCCCGGAGTGTCTTGTGGGTTGTCGTTGTGACGACATCGGCGTGGGGGATCGGGCTGGGATAAACACCAGCAGCCACCAAACCCGCAACGTGGGCCATATCCACCAACAGATAAGCCCCTACTTCATCGGCGATCTCGCGGAATATGGCCCAATCGAGGATCCTGCTGTAAGCCGAAAACCCGCCGATAATGAGCTTGGGCTTATGAGTTACCGCCAAATCGCGGACCGCATCGTAATCGATCAAGCCGGTCTCGTTATCAATGCCATACTGCACCGCGTTGTAGATTTTGCCCGAGAAATTCACCGAAGCGCCGTGGGTCAGATGCCCACCATCGGCAAGACTCATTCCCAGAACCGTATCGCCGGGCTTCAGGAGCGCCTGAAACACCGCAATATTGGCGCTGGACCCCGAGTGTGGCTGGACGTTGGCGAAATCTGCGCCGAACAATGCCTTAGCGCGCTCAATGGCCAGTGTCTCAGCCCGATCAACAAATTCGCAGCCACCGTAATAACGTTTACCGGGGTAACCCTCGGCATACTTGTTGGTGAGCACGGAGCCTTGGGCTTCCAGCACCCGAGGACTGCAATAGTTCTCCGAAGCGATCAACTCGATGTGCTCTTCCTGTCGAACGGTCTCGGCACTCATGGCGGACCACAGTTCGGTGTCAAAGGCTTCAATGGTCTGGTTATCGCTATCCAGATACTGCGACAAATGGGTAGCAGCTTGATTCATGTCGGGTTCCTGCTGAGGGAGACGGCAAAGCCATCGCCTTAGTGATTCAATGAGGAGAGAATGTTAGCTGAACACGGCTCCCGCGTCAGGGTTTTGTCATTGTGGCACTACAAACCGTAACGGCTTTACGTTTACGATGTGGCGCTTGGATTAAGGGGAAACACAGTGCGGATCTCGATTTTCGGCAGCGGCTATGTCGGTTTGGTTCAGGCGGCGGTGTTTTCCGAGGTGGGCCATCAAGTCACCTGCATGGATGTCGATACGGCTCGCATCGAGAAGATAGCCGCGGGAAACGTTCCGTTTTACGAGCCGGGACTGAATGAGCTGGTTCAGGCAGGACTCGCCCAACAGACGCTTCGCTTTTGCGACGATACCCGCGACGCCGTTGAGAGTAGCGACTATCTTTTTATCTGCGTGGGCACGCCGTCGGCAGCCGACGGCAGCGCAGATCTGCAGTATGTCGTGTCGGTAGCGGAGGGTATCGCTGCTTATATGACCAAGCGAAAAGTCGTGGTCAACAAGTCAACGGTGCCGGTTGGCACCGCAGACCGGGTCGCTCAAGTGATCTCCGAGGGGCTGACCGCGCGCGGTGCAGACATACCGTTTGAGGTCTGCTCCAACCCGGAGTTTCTTAAAGAGGGCTCTGCGGTGGCCGACGCGCTGCGGCCTGACCGCATCATTGTCGGGGCACGCTCAGAAGACACAGTCAGAGAGTTTCGGCGCATGTACGAGGCGTTCAATCGTAACCACGACAAAATGATGTTCATGGATCCGCGCAGTGCAGAACTCACCAAGTATGCCGCCAATGCCATGCTGGCCACCAAAATCAGCTTTATCAATGAAATCGCCAATATCGCAGAGGCCGTTGGGGCAGATGTAGAGCTGGTGCGCAAGGGCATGGGGTCAGATCCGCGTATTGGCTACCAGTTCATCTACCCGGGCGCCGGTTATGGGGGCTCCTGCTTCCCAAAGGACGTGCAAGCACTCGACTACCTCGCCAAGCAAAGTGGCACCGATGCACAGATACTGCCCGCGGTACATGTCACCAATGAGAGGCAGAAGCGCAAGCTCCCAGATCATGTGATTCGCCGCTTTGGCTCGGACCTGAGTGGGCGGACCATCGGGGTCTGGGGCCTCTCTTTCAAACCCAACACTGACGACATGCGCGAGGCGCCCAGCCGGGTGCTGGTTGAGGCAATCTGGGCGGCCGGTGGCCGGGTTAAAGCCTTTGATCCGCAGGCGATGACCGCCTGTGAGCAGCTCTATGGGCAGCGCGAGGATATGACGTACTGCGACAGCAAAGAAGACGCCATCGACGATGCTGACTGCCTGGTCATCTGTACCGAGTGGAAGGCCTTTTGGGCTCCGGACTTCGAGGACATCAAATGCCGGTTAGCATCGCCTGTCATCATCGATGGCCGTAATCTCTACAATCCGGCTTTGATGGAGGAGTTGGATATCGAGTATTACGGTATCGGTAGAGGTCAGTCTGTCAGCGATTACTCTGACTGAACCCCGCGCAATGCTTGCTCCACAGGGTAACGCGGTCGAATCAACACAAGCTCGGCTTAATGCCGCCGTTCGACGCCAGAGAAGCCTAAAAGAGCAGGCCCTTCAGAGCCGGCCTATGAAATTTGATCCGCAAGGTAACGCCTGACGATATCAAAGATATGACAAAAAAATTCATGACCTTTAAACACTGGAAAACCGGCGAGACCAAAACCATCGAGTTTCGAGAGGCCGATGTACCAGCCAACCCCGGCAGCGAACGCCTCGTGGTTTGGAATGAGACCGAGCAAAAACTCGAAGACGTGATCAAGTCAACCATCGTCGAAATTCGTGAAGAGTAACTTCCAAGTGATTACTCAAAAGACCGTCACAAGTTTTAGCTTCCGCCGCGTGAACACAAAATCCTTATAGAGGTAATCAAACCCTCGCTAAAACAGGCATTACAACGCAGGCTTGATAACTACCGTCGGTTCCTCTTCCAACCCTCAGCACAACTGTCAGCATTTCAGTAAACTCAGCCCCCTCAATTAAAACGTTCTTTCAGCACCTCGTGGGCAAGGCCATCCAAGGCTAGGTCCCTCGCTTAATTCTCGGAGTCTCGCAGTGGCGCAATACGTCTACACCATGAACCGCGTCGGGAAGATCGTCCCGCCAAAAAAAGAAATTCTGAAAGACATCTCGCTGTCTTTTTTCCCAGGCGCCAAGATTGGTGTACTCGGATTGAACGGCGCCGGTAAGTCCACCCTGCTCAAAATCATGGCGGGCATCGATACCGAAATTCTGGGTGAGGCGCGCCCGCAGCCCGGCATCAAGATCGGCTACCTGTCTCAGGAGCCGCAGCTCAATAGCGACAAAGACGTGCGGGGTAACGTTGAAGAAGGGGTTCAGGAAGCCATCGACGCCCTTGCTGGGCTTGAAAAAATCTATGCAGACTATGCGGAGCCCGACGCCGATTTCGATGCGCTAGCGAAGGAGCAGGCACGGCTTGAGGACATCATTCAGGCCAAAGATGCGCACAACCTCGACACGCGACTCGACATCGCCGCCAACGCACTGCGATTGCCGCCGTGGGAGGCCCATGTCGACACCCTCTCTGGGGGTGAGCGCCGCCGGGTCGCGTTGGCGCGGCTGCTCCTCTCTGAGCCCGACATGCTGTTACTCGATGAGCCCACCAACCACTTGGACGCCGAATCGGTGGCCTGGCTCGAGCACTTTTTGGAGGACTTCCCCGGTACCGTGGTGGCCATTACCCACGACCGCTACTTTCTCGACAATGCGGCGGGCTGGATTCTTGAGCTGGATCGCGGCCGGGGCATCCCGTACGAAGGCAACTACTCCAACTGGTTGGAGGCCAAAGAAAAGCGCATCGAGCAGGAGCAACGCCAGGAGGCCTCGCATCAGAAAGCCATCAAGGCTGAGCTCGAGTGGGTTCGCTCCAACCCGAAGGGCAGGCAGGCCAAGAACAAAGCGCGACTGCAGCGATTCGAAGAGCTCAACTCGCAAGAGTTTCAGAGCCGCAACGAGACCAACGAGATCTATATCCCCCCGGGCGCCCGGCTGGGCGACAAGGTCGTCGAAGTCAGCGGCCTCCGAAAAACCTTTGGCGATAGGCTGCTTTTTGACGACGTCAGCTTTGTTGTACCCAAGGGGAGTATCGTCGGCATCATCGGTGCCAACGGTATGGGCAAATCGACCTTGTTCCGAATTTTAATGGGCCTCGAAACACCGAATGGTGGCGAGGTCACCGTAGGTGACAC
>Ga0255771_1005863_pt1 | contig 10558 bp, 4 predicted proteins | sample 011ome_19_FD_179969 | JGI IMG/M metagenome (GOLD analysis project Ga0255771, IMG submission 179969) | Coastal salt marsh microbial communities from the Groves Creek Marsh, Skidaway Island, Georgia - 011510BT metaG (version 2) | ecosystem: Environmental > Aquatic > Marine > Intertidal zone > Salt...
ACAACTTTTCTGTGCGGGTGCATGCCCGGACACGTACGATTACCTTGGATTCACATATGGAACCACTCGAATCGGATGCGATTGTTACTTTACCGAAAACTTGCGGGCGCGCACATATGCGAATGGGGATTCGATCAGGCAGTTCGATATGAACGATCCTGCAGATTTAGATGCATGGAGTGGACTTCAAACCGGAGCCATGTTGCTTCGAACCGATAGCGCACGGCAGGCGAGTGGTGACTATTTCACCGTATCATTGGCTCGGTACGATGCTGAATCACCCCTGCGAAAAGTGTGTCCAGCGGGTTGGAAAATTCCGGTAAAGTCTGAATTCTCGTCGTTGACAAGTTATCTAACGTCAGACGAATTGGCTCAATGGGAATTTGATGGTCAATCCGGCACATCGACGGCAGAGGCTTATGAGGCTTTTGGTTATGCGCTGCGGGCAGCAGAATGGGGTGGAAGTGATAAGTTCGGGCTTTCCCTCTTGAACACCGGTGCTTATGTTTCGGGCAATGATTTAACCGTTACCAACTATACGGTGTTGCTCATGATTATTGAGGGGGGTTGGGAGCCGGATGCCGAGGCGGTCTCGATTCGCGGTAGCGATTCGGGCCACAATTCCGCCAATTATAGCTTCGACAACACAACTACTCCTTGGTCTTATGGTTATGATAGTCCATATGGCGGTTTTATTCGTTGTGTTTCTGAAGAGGGGAAGACACCTCCAACTGTTTTTGGAATCAATGCCACCAATTGTACCGCAAACTCTGCCACGTTGCGGGGTTTTATAGGTCATAATGGATGGAAGACGACGTCAACTGAATTGGACGTATTGGAAGCCGGTATTATCTACAGCGAGCATGAAGATTTCTCGGATTCCATTTGGACCATCGTTTCTGTTCCCCCATCGGATTCTTTGATATTGAATATTACGGGGTTAACGGAAAATCAGCGATACTACTTCAAATCCTATGCCATCAACGAAAACGATACGGCTTTCAGCGATGTTCGGTATTTCGAAGCTCGAACGCCCAGCATTCCACGCGTTGCGACGCAACCAATGCCTTTCTTGAATATCAATGACTTCGAAAAGGTCCGCAATGCTCAATTAGGTACCATAACCGATAAAGGGAACTTGGAAATACTTGCTGCTGGATGGAAGTGGAGTACTGAGCCGGATTTGAGCGATGCGAGCGACACCACTCAATTGGCGGGTTATCACAGTGAAATTGAAGACTTGGTGCTCAATTTGGATACGAACTACGTCATTTACTTTGGTGGAGAAAGCTACAGTCACCAAGTGAAGGATTTACTGCCAGGCACGTACTATCACTATGCTGCATTTGCTACAAATGAATTGGGAACTGGTTGGGGCGATACACTCACCACTTACGTGCCCAAGTCTGTCCGAAATGGCCGTGTCGAAACGCATGACCATGGGGCCGATATTTTTGGAGAACTGGTGTACACCGAACTGCGTTCGGATTCAATGGGTATTCGATGGTCAACGGATTATGAAGCTTACAATCGATCAGAATATATTTTTAATCCGCAGTTCATCAATAATTTGGATTCAATTTGTGTCGTTGCGGGTCAGGATTCGTCGCTCTACCTGATGATGGGTTCCGATTCATGGAATCCCGATGCTCCTTCTTGGTGGGCGGTGGATGCAAATTACTGTGCGGGAATTTCGTATGACGACTTTGATTCATCTAATCCGATAATTGCAAATTCCGTTGAATGGGCGTTGACCCAGTGGTGGTTGAATGCTCAACTCGAAGAATTTGGAGAACCCACCTCTGAAGAAGATTATTATGCTCTCGCGCCAGTTGTGGAGAGATGGGATCCACACACAAATCAACTTCTCCGGTCGGATAATGAAACCACTTACTTCTTCGAAAATTCCGACAGTTCATACGTTGCGCAATTGGTGTTGCCGGATTCAATTGAAATCGGCACAGGCATATATTACCAGGTTTTTGCAATCGATAGTGAGCGTGAAAGCGTTAGCGAGATTCAGTATTTCGTAACCGGTGAGTGCGCCGATGTTGAGTACCATGGATATACCTACCCAACTGAAAGATTCTTGTCGGACTGCATTTTCACAGAAAATTTGCGCAATGATCTGAACAACGAAAACGAGCCAATTCCATATGTGGACTTTTCTCGTGACAAGAGCTCTACGGAGATGCAGACCGCTCAGAGCGATTACAAGGATAATTATTGGGGTGAAGCATTACCTGCTCAGACCTTCCCCGATTCTGCCTTCTTGAACCTTTATGGTCGAGTCTACAACGCATATGCAACGCTTGATTCTGGGAATGTTTGTCCGAAAGGAACACACGTGTTGAAAAATGTCGATATGAAGAATCTATTCAAGTCTGTATATGATGTGTATGACTTGGATCAGGTAAGTTATACGAATCGTGGAGAACTGAATGGTTCAGGAGATCCATACATTATACCGAACACCTTCGGTTGGTGGACCGCTGAAAATGCATTGGACTTCACCATGGATTCAAACGATCAATGGCACAATCCTGCTGCGTTTAAGAAGGGGTACAATGAGAGTGGATTCAATTTAGGAGGTCCTTGTTTGACAACCGGTTTGAGTACCCTTTATTCGGGAGCCGTCCAAGTAACAGACGTCGAATGGTTTCCAGAAACCATGTATGTCTGGGGTGCCGGTGATGAACAATCTCCAGGTATTTATTATAACCCACATGTCGATGGATTTCGTTATGATGTCTCTTCGGGAAAATGGGTTATGACTAATACTGTGCTACAAACAGTGACTAACATTCAATCAAATCTTACTCCTGCCTCAGGGGTTATGGCGCCCATCCGTTGCGTCATTGACGATCCAACAGCGGGTCCACAGGCGGTTACATTGAATCCGAGTGATTTCGGCGATGGCACTGTTACGTTGAACGGTGGTCGTGATTTTGATGGATGGCGTTCTGCTGTAGGTGCGGGTTTCAAGTGGAGCACGCAAGCCGATTTGAGCAATGCTCAAGATGCCATTAGCACCTCATTCGCCAGTGATTTTAGCGCGGACATCACCGGGTTGACGTCGACAGATACGGTGTATTATGTCGCATTCATCACGGATTCACTGGGTGGAATTACCTACGGAGATACGTTGAATTTCAAACTGCCCTGCGATCCAATTCCATCGGATTTGACGGGCTGTGACAACGGGACGCTCACATCGTTGAGTTACCAAGACTACGACTATCGACTGGTTGAAATCAACGGCGAATGTTGGTTTGCGGAGAATTTGCGCAGCGAGAATTACAACGATGGAACAACGTCGATTCCATCGGGTCTTGACGATGGCGCTTGGGCAGCGACGACAGCCGGAGCAGTCACGGTTTATAACGAAGGCAATTCTGACGAGCTTTCTAACCTCCTCCAATACGGTCGCTTGTACAATTGGTATGCTGTGAATACGGGCAATTTGTGTCCCAGCGGTTGGCACGTGCCTTCGGCTGCTGAATTCAGTGATTTAATAGTTCACCTGGGCGGACTATCGGAAGCTGGAGGTAAGATGAAGTCTGCTCCTTCTTGTTGGAACGGCACAAATGAGTCGGGTTTTTCTGCGCTTGCTGCAGGTGCACGAGCCGCCACCTCAGGAGTATTCGCACAAAAAGAGAACTTTGCGTATTTCTGGTCAACTACCCAGGGATCTCATGCTCTGACCGCAGCGATTATTTCTTTGACCAATGCAAACGCATCGGTCGCCGAGAGCTCAGCCGGGAAAGCTGCGGGCCATTCCATTCGTTGCGTTCTGGATCCACCAAGCATGACGATCACGGCTTCGGAAGTTTCCGACGGCGCTTCTTCAAGCGACGCCTCGCTCAGTCTGACGTTTACGGCTTCGGCGAGCACAACGGACTTTGCGGAAGCCGACATCACGGTGACGAATGGCGCGCTTTCCAACTTTGCCGGATCAGGCACGACGTACACAGCGACGTTTACACCAACCGCTGAAGGCGCTTGCACCATCAACGTCGCGGGGAGCACGTTCACAGATGCAGCTGGAAAAAACAACACGGCTGCGGATGAGTTCAATTGGACGTATTTAGTTTTAGTGCCGGCTGTTTTCACTAACTGTGGCGATGCGATTGGGTACAATGGCTACAACTACGCCACGGTCCAAATCGGCGGTCAATGCTGGTTTGCGGAGAACCTGCGCAATACGAACTACAATGACGGAAGCGCAATCCCGAGTGGAGGGGGTGACACCGATTGGTCGTCGACTACCGATGGACGGGTGACGGTATACGATGAAGGAGGTGCGAATGAAGCGTCGAACTTGGCTGATTACGGTCGCTTGTACAATTGGTATGCAGTAGAAACGGGCAATTTGTGTCCAAGTGGCTGGCACGTTCCGACAGACGCCGAGTGGACGACGTTGACAGATGGTTTTGGTGGAGAAAGTACAGCCGGCAACGCCTTGAAATCTGCGTCTTCGGATTCTCCTGCTTGGGACGGTACGAATAGCAGTGGTTTTTCTGCTTTGGCGGGCGGCGTCCGGGACTTCAATGGTAACTTCAACAATGAAGGCTACTACGGGTATTTCTGGTCGTCCTCTCCAACTGGAGCAGACGCTTGGTTCCGGAGACTGGGCAGTGGAAACGCAGGAGTTTACCGGAACGGCAACAATCTTCGGTACGGGTTTTCTGTTCGTTGCTTGAGGGATCCGGCGGATGTTACACCGCCAACGATGACGATTACGGCTTCGGAAGTTTCCGACGGCGATTCTTCAAACGATGCGTCGCTCAGCCTCACGTTCACGTCATCAGAGAGTACGACCGACTTTGCGGAATCCGACATTTGGGTGACGAATGGCGCGTTGTCCAGCTTTGCCGGATCAGGCACGACGTACACAGCGACGTTTACACCAACGGCTGACGGCGCTTGCACGATTAATGTCGGGGCGAATACCTTCACCGATGCTGCCGGCAACAACAATACCGCAGCGGACGAGTTTAATTGGACGTACGTCGCTCCAGGAGGTTCCGCTGTATTCTCCACCTGCGGTGATGCGATTGGGTACGATGGCTACGAATACGCCACGGTCCAAATCGGCGGTCAATGCTGGTTTGCGGAGAACTTGCGCAATGAGAACTACAATGATGGAAGCGCAATTCCGAGTGGACTGGATGACGCCGCTTGGTGGTCGACTACCGATGGAGCGGTGACGGTTTACGATGAAGGAGGTGCGAATGAAGCATCGAACTTGGCTGATTACGGCCGCTTGTACAATTGGCATGCAGTGAATACGGGCAATCTATGTCCAAGCGGCTGGCACGTCCCGACAGATGCCGAGTGGACGACGTTGACAGATGGTTTGGGAGGATTATCTGTGGCGGGCGACGCATTGAAGGCTTCGGCATCGGATTCTCCGGCTTGGGACGGGACGAACACCAGCGGTTTTTCTGGTTTGGCGGGCGGCGGCCGGTTCAACTTTGGATTCTTCGGCAATGGAGGGAGCTACGGGCGTTTCTGGTCGTCCTCCCCGGATGGAACGCTCGCATGGCTCCGGAGTCTGGGCAGTGGGGACGCAGAAGTAGGCCGGAGCAGCAACGATCAGCGGTACGGGGTTTCTGTTCGTTGCGTTCAGGATGTAACAAACTGAGTTGAGTATTGGTTAGCAGTGGACTCAGGTCTTTGCCTTCTTGATTCTTTGGTGTTGTGAATTGATCGGCCGCCCCCTTCGAGGGAGCGGCCGATTTTTGTTAAACCATTCCAGAATCATTTATGGATGCGTCCAAATCATTTACTTTACCGACAAAACGCCTCTCCATGAACTCTTATGCTCCCATCAGCCTTTTGATTGCGCTTGCCTTCTCGCTTGCCTGTCCCATTGGAACGCATGCTCAAGAAGAAAACGCCCAATGGAATCCCAATTTCGATCATAAGGCATTGGTCTCTATGCCGGATTTGTTGCCGCTGCTTGGGATTTTTGGTTCGGAATGGCATGGCGCTGAGGCGGGAGGTGATGAGCCGGAAGTCCACGCGGTACTTATGGATTGGACCGGTCGCGAAGGTGAGCCGTTGATTTTGCCGGCCGACGCGGATGTGGTCGTGTTGAATGCGGGAGTGAATGATTTGTCCGATCCGGACCAACGGCAAACCAGTGTGCGCCATATTTCAGTCGAAGCGCAGCCAAACGCGGCCAGCGGCTTTTCCATCCATTCCCAAATCCTGTTGCTCGATCGCGGCGTCGACCTCCACGGCGCCCCCATGAAATACGGCACCGAGTACATTTTACATTTTCCCGACGGCACCCGCGGCATGGTCAGTACCAACAGCGTCGGCGCGATGAGCTCGTCCGGCATCCCCATCCGCACGGCGGCGTACCTCATTCACGCAGGAGGGAAGGTCTACGTGGGGCAATAGTAGCTCGTTCTTCCGCTTTGCCGTACCTTCGGGCAAATTCAAACCAAACAACTAGAAATCCTGGGTAGATCACAGCAATCATTCGGCAAGCGCGAGCGCGAAATGAAGCGCGAAAAGAAACGCAAAGAAAAGGAAGCCAAGAAGTTGGCTCGATCTGAAAACAAGAACAGCTTGGACGACGATAGCATGATTGCTTATGTGGATGAGTTTGGCAACGTCACCGATACGCCGCCGGATCCGGACGCTCGCGAAGAAATCAATGCAGAGGACATCGAACTCGGCGTCCCGAAAAAGGAGAAAATCGACACCGATGAGGTGAGAACGGGGTTTGTGTCATTCTTCAACGACATGAAACAGTTTGGTTTCATCCGTGACGCTGCAACCCAAGAAAGCATTTTCGTTCACGCGAGCAATACGAAAGAGCCCATCAAGGAAAACATGAAGGTGCGTTTTGAAGTTGAGCAATCCCCTCGGGGGCTGTCTGCCATCAACGTGGAGAGCGATAGGGGGTAATTGTACCCAAATAGCTAATCCCGATCACTTCTCCCGCTCACTTCGAGTTCCCTTTTTGATCAGCAAATGCTTTCAACCAGGAAGTGAGGTTTTGTTCCTCAGGTATTTCTAGCTTCATGCGGATGCGGCTTCTTACGTTGTAAACATACCCGGTACTTACCTTCATCAATCGAGCGATTTCCTTGGCGTCGAATCCATTGGCGAGAAAGTCCGCAACAGCCTTTTCACTTTCGTTCAGCACATTGAAAACACCCGTGGAAGAGATCTTCACTTCTTCCGGTTGATCCATATTGGCTTGGGCGTTCATCATCATGCGCAGCTTCCGAATCACAAGAGATGCATCCGAGATTCGGGTTCCTTTGGAAATGGCTTCGCTCAATACGCGAAGGTCAGAATCGTTGACGATGGGCGCAGGTTCTTTTGCATCGATTGGTCGCACCAATGCCTTTTCCATGAATTGAATGCGTTTTCTTCGGATTCTCGCAAGCGCCAGTTGGTACACTGAAAATGCTAACAATAAGGCAATTGAGGCGATCCAATTTATACGTTGTGAAGCTTCTTTCGCCTCTCGTTCCTGAATGACGCTTTCCTCCAAGGTCTCAATCATGCTTTGATACTTGGGAAAATTCTCATTTTGCCTGTTCTTGGCTAAATAGTTTTGGTGATATTTTTCCCATCGCACAAAATTCTGCCATGTTGAATTTTCGTCATTGCTGTCCAAGCGTTTTTCGAAGAGGGGGTGGTATCCTTCTTCTACATGCACCAAAAACTCTTCATCGGAATCAAACAAATCCCTCACATAACGCTTCCATCGCTTGAAATAGACAAAGTCTTCAACTGATAAACACGCCCGGGTGATAGCTGTGTATAAGCCCGCTGGTAGAGATTCAATTTCGATGTCTCTTATAAACTCCACCCACATCGAATCTGCTCGTGTTTGGCTCCCCGTATTCTGGAATAGGATCAATTCGTTGAATCGCAAAATGTTTTCAAACCGATCTTTTAATTGACTCCGGTCGATTTTTTCAAAGGTTCTAAATGCGAGGTCATACTGAAAATTAGACATTTGCATGGCCCCCAAATTCATCAGAACATTGTGCCTGTTTTCTGCTACAAAGGGATTTCCACTCTCAATCAGTTCACTTAACAGATCGATGGCTTTTTCCGTTTCACCTAAATTGTTCAGCGCTCCTGCTAAGTTGAATGTAGCCAGATAGGTCAATTGGTCGTTCTCGCTGAATTTGAGGTTGATCCTTGCGCGCTCGAAGCATTCAACGGACAGCGAAAAATTGTGTTGCGCAAAAGCAGCTGTGCCCAGAAAGAACTGCAATTGGGCACTTTCAAAATCGGCGCAATCGCGAATATCGGCCAAGAAGGATGGGAACAGGATGCTGCTTTTGTTCTTTCCGACAGCACGAGCAATTTTATGGGTAATCTCTATTTTTCGGTCGCAATCACCTGCTTCTACGGCTGCGAAAAACTGACTTTCCATTCTCCGGAGGTCATCATCCTCTAGACTGATTTGATCGGCAAGAAGCGAGTCTGTCAAAGGTGTCCATCGATCGGAACGCATCGATGACTGCGCATACGTGTTTCCGATGAACATCAATAGGATTGAAATCCCGGTTAGCCGAATGAGAAGTCTCCAAAGGTGCATGTCGCAATTTCTAACGAAGGCGCAATAAAAACAAACATTACTTTTCAATGACGAGAGGGTGTAGGATTCTTAGGTCAGGTGTGAATGTGAGGAGTTAATCTCCTGAGCTGTTGGCTGCGAGTTGTACGGTTCGCGAGATGACCCAATCTTTGATGGATTGTTCCTTAGGGATCTCCAATTTCCGGCGAATGTTGCTTCGGGAATTGTAGATGTGAGATGGACTCAGGTTCATGACGCGGGCAATTTCCTTGGCATCAAAGCCTGCAATCATATCCGCAAGGATCTTCTGTTCACTCGTCGATAGTTCATGGAAATTTTCCAATGAGGTCAAATCCAATTGCTTCGGGAAATTGTCTGGCATCACCTTCATGCTGATTTTTTTCAAAATCAACATGGCATCTGCGGTCCTCTTGCCAAGGCCGATTGCATCACCAAGAATGCGGATGTCATCCAGTCTGAGCTCTAATGGCTCGGCTCGGGATTCCGTTGAAGCTGAAGAAAGGAGGGCATCTAGCTTTCGCTGGTTGGCAACGCTCCTTTGACGTTGTAGAATTGCATATCCGCCAACAATGGCGAGAAGTGCGAGGGCAATCGACAAGGCGATACGCTGCCACCGGAGTGTGGCCCGTTTTCTGAGCTCCAATTCTGAGGTCAATCGTTCAATTCGGGTATTGCGTTTTTGGGTGACAGCTTTTAACTGGAGAGCAAAAGTCGTGGACCGTTCCTTCTCAATGCCGGAGTACACAATCCAACGCTCTTCAAATCCTTCATCCCCTGTACCCGATTGCACGAGTTTGGTATAGTAAAAAGACTCATCTTCGAGGATGTGTGGGAGGTGGGTGACGATGAAGTCGCGAATGGTCATGAAACCGAGGGGGTCATTGCTCAGTAGAGATTGCCGTATCAGGATGTTGAATGTACCTTCGGGAATTCCAGCTAATTCGGATAGCCGCAATTCATTCATCCAGAGCGAATCGCTTTGTTCAAACCGACCGGTCTCCTGAAAGATGATGAGCTGATTGAGCTTAACCACCTGTTGCCATTGAGGATTCAATAGGTTTACATCAATTGTTTGCAAGGTTGCCTCAGCTCGTTCGAAATCTCGATTGGAAATGAGCAGTCCGGCAAGGTTGATGTTCAAGTTGGTGAATAAAGAAACTTCCAATTCGTTTCCTGTATCATGCTCATATGAATTGCATGTCCGAATCAGATCTTCAATGGTCAGAATGGCACGATCAATTGAACTCATCGCGTTAAAGGCACTGGACAGGTTGAGGCGCGCATTGATGTAGATAGCAAAATCAGAATCATCCGATGCAGGTGTCCAATTGACTCTTGAAAAAAAAGCAGCGGCTTTTTCATAGTTATTGGTCATGAAACAGGCATTGCCCATCAAATAAGGCCACCAATTTCCTGCCGGATCGGGACACGTATTTTGTTCAATGTCAAATAAGACGGAATTCGCGTACAAATCGCGTTGGCCCGTCAAGCCCGCCATCAAAATGGTGGATGTGGATTGGTGCCATTCTGCGCAATCTTCGGGCTGCACTTCAGTTCGCGCCAAACGCTGGTAAGTTGATTCGGCAACTGTAATGGCTGAATCAGGTAGTTCATTCATAATCAAGGCCTGCATGAATTCATCCAAGTCTTGCGCGTCTGAGTGGAGGGGTTGCCCCATGATCATGAGAGCAATTAATCCCAGTGAAAAGCGATCCTTTGTGGCGTGCATATATCGAAAGTCTTTATGAGTGTGGGCAGAAAGTTCGATATGCAATTTTGCTCCGGTTCAGGATAGGGAATCACTATCGTATACTGAAATATACGGATTTCCCAAATGTGTTGAATTATGGGGGGGATTACTTGCTCTTGAATGACCCGTGAATTCGGCGGGTCAATTTCAGCGAATCCAACATTTGATGATGCGTATCATGCTGATAGTTGTTGGTATTATATGGTTATAAGTATGTAGAAATAAGT
>Ga0255771_1005879_pt1 | contig 10537 bp, 7 predicted proteins | sample 011ome_19_FD_179969 | JGI IMG/M metagenome (GOLD analysis project Ga0255771, IMG submission 179969) | Coastal salt marsh microbial communities from the Groves Creek Marsh, Skidaway Island, Georgia - 011510BT metaG (version 2) | ecosystem: Environmental > Aquatic > Marine > Intertidal zone > Salt...
GGGGGAGAGAGAGAGAGAGAGAGAGAGAGAGAGAGAGAGAGAGAGAGAGAGAGAGAGAGAGCGGAAGAGCGCGTCGTACCGTCGTCAATATAGATAAACATTAACTTTTTGTATAACCAAAAACCTCATAAATAGAAACGAAAAAACAACTAAAGAACCCCTTTTGGAGCGAGCGCGACACAACTCGTCCGCGCCCGATTTTATGCGCGAAAGAATAATTTCAAAATGTTAGATACGCTTCGATGAACGCGAACACGATGTTGCGTGCGATTTTCATCCTCCTCGCGTGTCTGTCTCGCGCCGTTTTTGGCGTCGACGACGAAAGAGTTGGATTTCGTCAACCCCTAGGAAGCGATGTGGATAAACGAAGCGCTCCGGATGCGCGCGCGATTACCGCGACGACGGAGAAGACGACACAGACAAAAACGAACGAGAAAAACACGCTGTGCGTCCTCGGAGACGAGAAAGGCGACTCGTCGCACATGCGTCTGTTGATGGACCAGACCGAGAAAAATGGACACCACGTCAAGAAGTTTCAGTCCGTGAAAGCGGCTATTAGGGGATTGTCCGAGTGCTCCGCCGTGTTTGCGTTTCAGCGCGGCGACGTGGAAAACCGAATGAGAGATGTAATTGCACGAATGGATGCAGACGTGAGAGTCAATCACATCGAAGGAACGGACGCGCTGACGTCGAAGAAAGAGCTGATGGAGCTTGGGTTAGAGTTTGTTCCGGAAAGGAGAAGAGAAGGAAATGGTGGAGATGTTCCGATGATGCGGAAGAAGCCGACGCACGGCGGAACGGAGGTGATTTTGCGCGTGGATGATGAAAGGAATGGTACGAATGCTCTCAAATCGAGCGAATACATATACCAGAGGTATATCGATAATGCGTTGCGAATAGATGGAATGCCGTTCGATTACGGCGTCTACGTGTTTCTTTCGGAAACGCCTTCGGATGATCAAAAAACGAAAGAGGGGGAATTAACGTACGAAGTGTGGAACGACGTCATGCTTCGATTTGCGACGAATGGGAAGTATGTAGAGTCGACGTATACGAACGCATGGAGCATGCCGAGTCTCGTGAACGCGTCCTCGTCCGAAGAGGAGAAATATTTTCAGGCGAAGACGGCGCTCGCGAGGTACTTGGGCGAGGAGAAATCGAAAGCGCTTTTTGAAACCATCGATAGACGCGTCGAAGATGCGTTCAGAGCAGCTCGGCCGTATTTGTCCAACACGTTCACAACTTCCGCGTTTAGTTTGTTACGCTTCGATTTCGTTATCGATGACAAGATGTATCCGTGGTTGATTGAAGTGAACGCGTCTCCGAATATCAAGCCGTCCTCGAAAGGTCAAGAGAAGATGCTCGTTGAGATGCTTGACGTCGTGTCCAAAAAATTGTTCGCTTCAGAACAAGATATCACGTTATCGCACAAACTTACGCGAGAAACAGATATCAGTAAGAGGCGACAAGCGAGAACGCTAGCGCAATCGGAGTACACGGACACGGACTGCGTCGTGAGTGCTTGGTCTGCGTACATGCCAGAGACGTGCGTAGACCCGTGTTATGCAACGACGCACACGCAGGTACGCACGCGCTCTATTACGACCGATAAACGTGGCAACGGCACGGAGTGTCCTCATTTAATTGAGAGTCGAGTAGCAGACTGTCCAAATGAGTGTCCAGCGCCTTCGCAGCCTTCACCGCCTCCTGCGCCTCCACCACCTTCCCCCTCGCCTCCGCCTCAATGGAATTACACATATGAGAACGGCGATCTCATCGTGTTCACGTCGAGTTCTAGTATTAGAATGAGGAGTAGTTTAGAACGATTAGTTTTCGTTGTAGCCGTAGCGTGCTTATTAGTCTCGGTGTTGTAAGGAATCATGCTTTTTTCATACCATGATACTTTTACTCATGTTCGTGACAACTCGTGTAGAAATAATAATATTTTACAACAATGCTGAATCACCCCGCATGGGGCCAATGACGACTGCCTTGCTGCCGACCAGGCTTTTCGTCTCTTCTTTCTTTCCAAGTAGTGTACAGAGTCTTTTCGCGTTGGTCGCTGGACCACGCAAACTCAAATTTTCCGACCAAGATGCGATCACCCTCACCGGCGCCGGCTTCCGTCAGCGCCTTCTCAATGCCGCTCATTTTCAAAACTCTGGCGAAACGTTTGTAGCTTTCAAAGTAATCCCAGTTTGTCATTTGACAGAAGCGCTCGACCGCGGTGCCTTTGACGACGAACGCGTACGGGGTATCTTCGACTGTAAAATCTTCAATGCGCGCACCGTCTGCAGCTCTTTTCGCCCTCGATTCTTCAATCGCGAGCGACTCTTCGCTCTCCAACCGTCTCGGACCTAACGCTTTGTGCGTCTCGGCAACTTTGGACATGAGCTCGTCCACGCCTTCTTTTGAAACCGCGCTGATTTCAAAACACTCCACGCCTTCGAGTTTTAACGTCTCCTTCAATTTCTTTGCGTTCGCTCTCGCCTGTTCGCTGACGTCGATTTTATTCAAAGCGACCAATCGAGGTTTGTCTAACATCGTCTCATCGAAGAGCATCAGTTCGCTCACGATGGCATCGTGCGCGTGTAAGCAATCCTCTTCGGAACAATCTACCACGTGCAACAACAACCGCGTTCTTTCTGCGTGCCTCAAAAACTCAAAACCTAAACCTAAACCCTCGCTCGCACCTTCTAATAAGCCCGGCACGTCCGCGAAAACCATTCGCGTGTAATCTCTTTCGACCAAGCCTAAATTTGGGACGATGGTCGTGAATGGATAATCGGCAATTTTCGGTCGCGCGGCGGAAACTGCAGCTAACAGCGAAGATTTCCCCGCGTTTGGCGCACCAATAACACCCACGTCCGCGACTAATTTCAACTCCAACTCGATCCATTTCTCCAAGCCTTCCTCGCCGAGTTCGGCTAACATGGGCACTTTGTTTTTACTCGTTTTGAACGACGCGTTACCTCTCCCGCCTCGACCACCGACGATTATAGTTTTCGTTTCTCCGTGTTTCAACAACTCACACAACACCTCTCTCGTTTGCGAATCTCTCACGATCGTCCCTGCTGGTACTTTAATCTCCAAGTGCTCACCGTTTGCTCCGTTACATTTTGAACCCCCACCGTGTTTCCCATTCTTCGCTCGATGATGCACTTTCTTCCGAAACATTTGCAACGAGTGCATGTTCTCATCCGCTGTGAATGCAACGTCTCCACCAATTCCACCGTTACCACCACTCGGACCACCGTTGGGCACAAACTTTTCTCTCCTAAACGCAATCACTCCGTTCCCGCCGTTTCCGGATTTCACGTAAATCTTCGCCGTGTCGAAATACCGCATCTCTGACGGCATTCCTTTCCCTCGTTCCAATTTCTTCATCTGTTCTTTTTCGAAATCGTAATCGTCTTCGAATTCTGCGCCTAACTGATACATTTTCCCACCCGGCGTGAACACGTTGATGTCGTCGTCGTCGTATTCAATCGCTTCAAAGTCTTCGTCGTCGTCGTCGTCGTCCACATCATCAGAGGCGACAAACTCCCCCCACGAGGAAGATTCTCCATCTGCGTCCTCGTCTTCGTCCTCGTCCTCGTCGACTTCCTCTCCAAACTTTACCATTCTCCCGTTCTTCATCTCCTTCTCTTCCTCTTCTCTCGTTTCGTCCCACTCAAAGTACGCTTTGAAGCTGTTGGAATTCGCGCTCTCTTCCGCGTAAAACTGCGCGCGAGTGCGCATGGTTTCCGCTTTCTTATCCGCCGCGGCCTCTAAACCTTCGAACCAACTCGTCGCGGACTTTGCCGTAGACGCTGCTTTTACGTCCTCAGAAGATGAAGGCGACAAAGACACGGTCGACATCGCGTTCGTTTCATCGTGCTTCTTCGTTCCGGGAGAAACCGCCGCCGATTTCTTCTTTTTAGTATTCTTGTCGCTTTTCGCGGGCTTCGCGCGACAAAACGTCCCCGTTCTCGCGTTGTTCTCAGAGCATCGCTCTCGCCGACCGCAACCGCGAAGATGTCTTCGTTCGATGACGCGCTCGCTCGAAGGAGAGAGAAGCGCGGAAGACGACGCCAGAGCGCGCGGAAACATTTTTGTTTCTTACTTGTCGTGATAAAAAAAATGGAGACGAGTAGGAAATTGACCTCGAGAAAAAACAGGTTTTCACGAAACTCGCGCGCGAGTTTTTTATTCGTCCGTACGAGTGGTATAACATGGTACATTGGTTTATTTAATATACAAATGCAAATTGACGACGCGCGTTCCTAATTAGTATTGTTATTAGTTCTTCTTCTTCCTCGCCGCCGTGGACTTCTTTTCGCTCGTTTTGGCTTTCCTCGGTTTGATGCTCATCAACTGCGGGCTGTGATTGACGGCTTCGGCCCATCCGAACGAGGGGTGTCTCTCCCACCATCCGTCGGTGTCTTCCCAAACGTCCCAGTGGTCGCTTCCGTCGCTGGCGTGGCCATATTTTCGCACTCGTCCGTCTGGCCAGTGTTCTTCTCCCCAGTCTTTGCTGACTTTGTGGCCATCGCGGTCGTTCCACGTGGAGCCTTCACGTTCGCCTGAGCGACCGTCGGAGGCGTAGGAACCCCATCGTTCAGACCAACGTTCGCCCCAGGAGCGACCGCTACCCCCGTCTTCGCCGACGTCTCGATCTGCCCACGAATCGTTCGTTTTCATGCATCCGCCTTTACCGTCCCATTTTTCTTTCCAGTTGTGGTTCCATCGAGACGCATGGCCGTCCTCGGGGATTTCGTTTTTACCGAGGCAGGACTTCTTGAAACATTCTCGGTCGACGACACCGTCGCCCCAGTACGATTCTCGCCAGTCTTCATGCCATTCAGCACCGCTCGCGTTGGCGCCCCATTTGTTCGCGGACCGCTCGATTTTTTTACTCGCATCCGTGAAGAAACCTCGCGAGACGTCCGAGCAGGAGATTTCAGACCACGATTCTTGCCACACGTTGCCGTGACCGTCGCGACCGGATTTCACGGCACCGAGTTCTTTGTAATCGAACGCGTCCGCGGTAGACCACCATTTCTCTTCCCATTCGACGGACCCGTCCGCAGACTGACCTCTCACTAACGTCCATTCGCAAATGCGTCCGTTTTCCAATTCGCTCGTGCCTGCTTCTCGCCACCATCGGGTACCGTCAGAAAGCTCGCCGTACGTTTCGCCATCCGCGCCTAATTCTCTCACCGCGGTCGCGAACTCAGCCTCGGTCGGTGCCCTTTGGTCTGCTTCCACCTCGTCTGCCTGCGTCGCAGTTTGACTTTCAAACGCCAACGACAACTCTTTCGTGCCTTTGGCCTGAACTTGAGATTGGAAGTCTAAATTGAGCGTCTGCGGGACGCCGCGTTCAGCGACTTGCACCGCCTGCTCGATTCTAGTTTGCGTTTGTTTCTGTAATTTAGGTACCGGAGCGCCATGTCGGTTTTTTTCCTTTCAGGAGGCGTCCAGGACCAAAAATCCATCCCAGTCGCATCGCCGTTCGCATCGTCGTCAATATCGATGGAATGGTTAATCGAGTGCGCTTTCTTCTGCGCGTTTCTCAACGTCCCACCCGCTCCAGACGCTACATTCGCGGCCGCTTTGCTCATCTCATTCAACGTTTTCTCCGCGTTTCTCCTCACCGTTGACAGCCCGTCATCTAATATCCTTTTCGCCTTGCCAATCTCAATTGGCGAAGTCACCGCCGCCCGAGCTTGCGCGGCGTTCAGCGCCGCCTTGGCGCGTTCGATGGTCCCAATCGGCGACGCCGCGCGTTCGAATAAATCAATCACGTTGGCAGATTTCCGGGATTTCTCCTCTTCTTCTTTCGAAGGAATCGTTTCTTCGTTCGCCGTTTTCAGCGCGGCGGGAGTGGCTTTTGTTGCTCGTTCTTCTTCCCTAACTGGCAAAGGAGAAGGAGGAGGAGACGAGGTAATCGTCGCGGTTGTCGTCGTCGTATTCGTATTCGCTACGACACCGACATCATCCACGCCGTAAATCACGCTCTTCCTCTTCGGAGGCGCCACGTCGCCAGAATTAAACTTATTTTCACCGCCTCCGTCGCTTTGCGCGACGACGACAAACGCGCGAGTCTTCCCAACACGACTCCACGATTTCGTTATCCTTCTCCTCGAAGAATTAGTATTGGTCGCTTTCCCCAACTGCTGAGAACTACCCCAATTGGTCGTCGTCGTCGTCATCATCATCGCTCGCAGTCACAAACGACGAGTGTTGTCGTTGATCTTTTTCTTCTCGAGATTCTCGCGCGCGCGCGCGCTCGAAAGAAAGATTTTGAGAGAATTAACTTAACTTTGAAGAGAGAGATACGAGTTGTAAGGTTGCCCTCGTCAAAAGACTATTTAGGGTTTAGGGTTTAGGGTAACCACGTGCCTTCATATAAAACAAAACAAATCGTCATTTATCTTTGCTTACATGCTGAGAAGCGCGTCGAAGAGTTCCTCCTCGTTCGCTTTATTCTCTTCTTTCTCTCGAATCGCACCACCACCAGCGGGGAGAGCTTCTTGTTGTGCTCTTTCCTCTCCGTTCTCCTCCTGTTTGTGGGCCTCCAGACTAAGAGCTGCCGCTACCTTTGAAGCGGGAGTTGGATTTTACTACCTCCAACGACTTCCGAAGAAGAAGAGCGCAGAAGCTTGTTTCCGGACGCACCCGCGACGCTTCGCTTCCTTCGCCTCCTCTTCTCTTCTCGAGCGAGGAGAAACGCGGCGGACGACGAAGAGGGCCGGCGGTTTTTTTGAGCGGCAGCGGCGTCGCGCGACGAGAGCGTTCGTTTCACCACTTCAGTTCGTTGCCGATACGACGTCTGCGGCTTTTTCTTCCTCGGCTGCTTCTTCTTCTCCTTCTCTGTCGGTCTCTTCCTCGATGGTCTCCGTGGCTTGGATAATCGGCGCGGCGTCGATCGTCGATTTTGGCATCCAATTCGTCGGATGGGCGATTTCGAGCGCGAAGAAAACGGAAAAGTATTACGATTTGTGCGGCTCCGGGGCGTTCGCGGCTGTCGCGGCATCCACGTTTGCGTGCACGAACGGCGAACCGAGAGCGGCGTTGGCAACGACGGCGCTGTTGGCGTGGGCGTTGCGTTTGGGCACGTTTCTCGTCACTCGGGTACACAAAGATGGAGGGGATAAACGGTTCGACGGGATTAAAGAAGACCCGGCTACGTTTGGGATTTACTGGTTCATACAAGGGATTTGGGTGCTGGTGACGGCGATGCCGGTGATTTTGATCAACGCGAACGCGGCGACGCAAGGACCGCTGAGAGCTTTGGATTGGGTCGGATTCGCCGTTTTTGCTGCCGGTTTAACCATGGAAACAGTCGCCGATCAACAAAAAAGAGCATTCAAAGCTGACGCGAAGAATAAGGGAAAATACATAGACAGCGGGTTGTGGAGCATTTCCAGACACCCGAACTATTTCGGAGAGATTACTTTATGGACCGGGATGAGTATGGTCGGATTGTCTGGAGTGGCGAAATACGGCGCCGGTGAGGTTATCGGGTGCGTTTTGTCGCCGTTACTGGTTGCATTTTTAATCACGCAGTTAAGCGGGATTCCGTTGTTGGAGAAGAGCGCGGACGAGAGATGGGGTAACGAAGAGGCGTATCAAAAGTACAAGAGAGAAACGCCAAAGTTGATACCTTTCATCGGGGGCAAGTAATGTATTTGTCATCAAAATATTGTGCTATATACTAACTAAAACTACTCTACGCGCGCGCGCATGCGCATTTATTTTGCTATTTTGTTCGGATGTAAACTCCCTCGTCGTCCCTCTCGACTCTTTCTCAAGTTTCGAACGCGATTTTTGTGTCTTTTCGAAGACGTGTGTGCCAACCAGTCGCGATCGCCGCGAAAAATCCTATCGCCGCACGCTTTGCACGCACGTTCGATCCACACGTTGTCATTTTCGTCAGGCGCATCGCGATTACTGCGTTGTACTTCAACATACTCGTCCAAGATGAATTCAGTCGCTCGGTGGACGATTTCGTCTTCCCAAAACACGTTCGATGACGAGAGCTGCGATGTCGCCAACATCTCGTGCATTCTCGTCGCGTCGATTGTAATCGCCGGCGCCGAACAAAACCCGCTCGATTCTATCATGTTTGCGAACTGTCTGCGTTGACGTCTGGCCAAACGTTTCGTTCGCGCAGACATATTCACGAAAAGTGTTTCCGCGTCGTCGAGAAACTCTCGAACACCGATGGCTTGCGCCACGCCTTTGTTCGATTTCGCAACCGTCGGGTAGGTTTCGACGAACGTTTTAATCTCGTTTTCCACGCCGTCTCGGCGCATTTGTTCCAGTCGCCTCTCGAGCGTATTTTCCAACGCATCGTTCTCGGCGACCAAATGTATCACTCTCATCACGTGTGGCGGAAACATGAGCTGTTCTTCTCGTTGTTGTCGTTGAAATAGCGTTGAAGGCAATAAACTTTCGTCGCCGTTTGCCTTTTCTGCTATTTGCAAATACCTTCTCACGCGTCTCGCGTCTTTCGGATGTAAACGCGCTGCCGATTTTGGGTCCAATTCGCGCAATCTTTCGTGCACCGCTCGTTTTTCGTCCGCAGAAAGTTTATCGACGTCTTCGTTGTTGTTTTCGTTCTCATCGCCCGACGCATCGGACGCAGATGCCTCGTTTTCTTCTTCTTCTTCTACTTCTTCTTCTTCCAACGAAGTCGGCTTCGGCGGCAAAAACGTCTTCAACATTGCCGCTTTCGCGTAATACGGCGTGCCACCGACGCATATAACCACGCTGCCTTTCTTCCCGCATCTCTCTTCTTCTTCCCAAATCTTCTCCACTATTTCCAAGAACGACTCCCGAAACCATCGCACGTCTTTCGTCCTCCTCCGCGGTTTCAACAACCTCCTCTTCCTCCTTCTCGCGAACTCTTCTTCTTCTACTTCTAAAACACCGCCGCCGCCGCCGCCGCCGTCTTCTTCCTCTTCCTCCTCATCATCATCCACGACGTCAACCACCCCGAACAACTCGTGCGCGATCCCTCTCTTCTCCTCTTCTCTGACTCGCGCCGTCGCGATCGGCAGCGCGCCGTGCACTTGCAAAGCGTCCAAGTTTACAATCGTCGCGCTCACGTTCTTCTCTCCTTCTTTTTCCAAAATCCGCGTCGCTACATCTATCGATAACTTTGTCTTCCCAGAACCGGTCGCGCCGACGATGCATACGATTCTTCTTCGTTTATCGGCAACATCGCTCGACGCACCCGCCGCGGCGCGTTTCGCTCTCTTCCTCTCTTCTTCTTCCATCGATAAAACTTCTCTTCCGCTTCTCTCTCTCTGGCGTCTTCACCCAACTGTTTTCTGCTTCACTTTTGAGGACAAAACCCTAAATATAAACCCTAAACATGCGAAAATTTCAAGCATTTTTGCTCGTTTTTTGCTGCAAAAAACTTTTCCCCGCGAGAGAGAAGAGCGTGAAAAACTCGGGCCAACTGCTGCTTTGTCTCCGGTTTGGGGGGGGCCCTCTTCTCGACGCGATTAAGAAAAAGAAAAAGGAACGGAACACCTCGCTCGCCCTTCACGTATTCTGCGCGTTTGGCTCGCTTTTTTTTCATCTCTCGTCGTTTCAGGGAGGAGAAAAGAGGAGAGATCTAATTCCAATTCTCTTCCCCAAGAGAGAGAGAGAGAGAGAGAGAAAAGAGAGAAAAGAGAGAAAAGAGAGAGAAAAGTCTATTGGGGAAAAAAGTAACAACGGGGAAAAGGATGAAGGAAGACAGACCGCCACCGCCGCCGCCAAAGACGATTGAATTCCGCCTGGACGCGTTGGAAGAAGCTCTGTTCAAGCACCACGAGGATATTTTAGAGTCGCACGCTCGTTTGCCGCGAGGTCTGGAGCAGCAACAAGTGCTCTCGGAATACGCGCCGATTGGTGTTTTTCTGAACACATCGTCTTCTTTTCCGTTTGGTGGTGGTGGCGGCGGCGGTCACGGATCGTCGGCGGCGACGGGCGAGGGGAGGAGTTTGAAGAGAGCGCCGTACACGCTGTTGGAAGCGCACGCGATGGATGAGCTGGAGAAGAAAGCCTCGGCGAGGAGCCAACCGTCTTCGGTTTTTTCCAAGAATAGTAAGAAGAAGAAAGCCAGTTACGGGAGTATGAGCAACTTGGCGCTCGCGAACGGCGGAGGAGTAAACGGGAAAAGTTTTCAAGGAGGAATAAAGAAGAGTAAAAAGGCGCGCAAAGGCGCGGCGCCGACGATGCTGACAAAAACGAAGACATCTTCGTGGTGGAGATGGGCGGAGGAGGTGTTTAGGAGAGTTGGTGCTAACGACGTGGCGAGAGTGTTGCCGACGAAGAACTGGAGAGACGACCAGGCGCTGAAGATACCTCCGATTGGGAACAAGAACAGAATCATGACTTTAGACGACGGCAACGACGAAGAAGAACGCGCGAGGAGGACGACAGAAGGAGCCATGGCGTCGACGAGTGGACAACAGCAAGCGCCGGCGCTTGGTACGGCGCCTTTATTGTTTTTGCAGTCGCCCATGGATGCGTTCAAACCGCTAGGGGAAGAGGCGAC
>Ga0255771_1005907_pt1 | contig 10501 bp, 10 predicted proteins | sample 011ome_19_FD_179969 | JGI IMG/M metagenome (GOLD analysis project Ga0255771, IMG submission 179969) | Coastal salt marsh microbial communities from the Groves Creek Marsh, Skidaway Island, Georgia - 011510BT metaG (version 2) | ecosystem: Environmental > Aquatic > Marine > Intertidal zone > Salt...
TATGTATTATAATATGTATTACGTTGTTGTTATAGGTTACCGATTGGGTTAAAATGGAATCAATTTTTTTAGGATTTTTTAAGTTGAATAAATGTTGTGTGTCCTGTGCGACTCTGCACTCTCATATTGGCTACATACTGTATCTTTTTTTATCAAATAGAATCAACCAAGTTGTTACATGTGTGTAACGCACATATATCTATGGGACATTATTGATGGCTACTCATTTCCGGAAATGAGTGACAAAATGGGGAAATGAGTGACAAAAAAAGGTTCATTAATTAAAGGCATTACAATTAAAATTCAAATGAAAGAAATTACAAATTAAAGGAAAGGTTCTGAGTTTTACATTGAGTCAAAATATCTATAAGAAACGAACTTACCTTCTCAGAGTAATAGTGGTCTTCGTAATAGGCATAACAATATCGATTACATTATCAACGTGAATCGACTTCCAAACACGATATCCTTCATATGGCGTAAATTCTAATTCTTTGTTCTTCTCCAGCATTTCAGCATTTGTAGTATAAATATTTCTAAAAGCAAACCATTCTCCCCAAACTTTATCAAACATAATATAATTATATTTTTTTGTTTGTTCTTCTTTAAACTCCCAGCATTGCGTATATGTGCCATCATACATTTTAGTAAAATGCTTATTACATTTCTTTTCAATAAACTTGGTCAAATTCGTGCTATCTACCTTTTTATCATTGTGCTTGTATGGCTTATTAATGTGAATCCCTGATGCGGGCGTGTCATAATCAGTTGATTCCAAAACGTATGACTTAATTAATTTGGGAATGTCACCATAATTAAGAATTGTCTTCACATCCTTTTTGTTAGTACGTCTTCTCTTTTTATTCTTGTAAGAATTCATAATTTCTTTATTCAGCTTGTTGCTTCTTGATCTAGTAACAGGTCCCCTAGGTTCGTCTTCGTCTTCTTCTTCTTGGTCGCTAGTATCCACAAATAATGAGTAATCCTTATCATCAGCCTTTGCACACAAATGTTCGTCCATTTCAAAATCGGAACTGGAGTCATTGTCTGTTTCGGATGATACATCCGAAATATCCGATACATCATCCGATACAAATGATTTAATGGGTTTGTCGCCAAATTTTTCGTATTTATTTTTAGAGGCAATATAGTCCAGATAGGAGTTGGTATTATTTTTAGCACAATGAACAATGTCTTGGTGTTCTTGGGTTCTCATCAAAAGGGCATTGAAGTTGGTTTTAATAACCGAAATGACTTCATGAATATGTTGTTGAGTCACACATAAAATAGATTTGATTGTCGGGTCATGTTGTGACAATATTTCTGTGTGGTAATTAATATCAAGATCCATACGAAGGGAAACGTAATATATAACAAGAACAAATTTGGCATAAGTATTAATAAGCCAATCCTTATTTAATAATAAGAATGAGAATATCAAATCGAGTGAAGTAATATGGTTTATGATACTATTTTTTTTGTTTTCAACTTCGGAATCAGGAATGGAACGTCTAATATCACGTAGTTGTTCACTGTGATTAAGAAGATAGTGTACGTAGGAGCTAATAGAGGACATTATTGATAGATAGTTGTTGAATTGTTTCTTATTATACTCTGTTGTTACAATAAATGATATGGGATAAAAGTATTTCAAGTTTTTTTTACCTTTTAAAAGGTGGAGCCAAACGATATTACTGTGTATACTGTCGAATTAAATAAACATAGCTCTTAGCGTGTTATACGTGAAAAAAGAGATATAATAAGCCCTTTTAAATACATTGTGTTACACTAGTGTAACAATTCAGATTGCTACTCATTTCCGGAAATGAGTGATAATACTTATTCTTCAATGACAAATTCAATTTCTTCTTTTGTGTCTTGTTTTTCTTGTTTGGTTTTTTTGTTAGATTGGGTATCTTCTTTTTCCTCAATATCTTTTTTATTAAGTATCGAGTTCGCAAGTTCACGCTTCTTATCCTGTGTATGTCTCACATAAATATCAATCGTAATCTCTTTCTCTTCTTCTTTTTCCGCATCTTGAAACGCCTTCATCTCTAACTTGAATACATCGACTTCATTTTTCTGTCCAATCCGATGACAACGCGCAATCGCCTGGTCTTCAATTGATGGATTCCAATGTGGACTAACAAAATATACTTCCGAGAAATGCTTTTGAAGATTCAAACCTTCATTACCCGACTGAATTTGAATCACAAGTGCGTCCGCTTGATCACCAATATTCTTCAAATTGTCTCCACCTGAATTCCTCCCATCATATTTCACGACCTTTTTCATACCAATTCCTTGTAATCTCGATACAATTGTGTCAATTTCCTCACGAAACTGACAAAAGATAATCTTGCCTCGTCCATTGTCTTTACGTGTTTCAATTAGCTTAATAAGTGTCTCTAATTTGCTATCATAATTGTCGACATCAGCATAATGACCTTGATCGAAAAGTGCTTTCGCTTTCTTATCATTTTTAATCATTCTTGGCAATACACAGATTTGACGTGCTTTTTGAAATGCGACAATCGCATGGGTATTATTGTATAACCTGGCAAATTCCCCCGATTTATTTAATGAAACACGTGTCTGATTTGGAATAAAACTATGAATCTCTTCGGCCAACCTCTTTTCATCATCGCTTTTCCACTTAGTTGAAATCTGATGTTTATTAACTGCGGGTAACACGATACCGACCTCCTGTTTACTACGACGAATCATAAATGACTCCAAAAGCTCTGGCATCTCATCTTCTTTCAAATAAATTTCACTTGGAATTCTAAGCATATCTAACAAATTATATAAATCGCGAATCTTATTCTGAATAGGCGTCCCTGTAACAAACCATCTCGCACGTGCTTTTAAGGCAAAACATTGTCTGTATTTGGCGGTCTTGTTATTGCGTAAATGATGTGATTCATCAAATATAACGCGGTTCCACGAAATAGTATTAATTAGCGAGTTGGTTTGCTTCAATGAATTATAAGTTGTAATCACAATAGGACGCTTATTGAATTCATCTTGACTAATTGCGTTACGTTTCGCACCGTGATACACAAGTGCTCTATGACCGGATGCCCTGTAAATCTCCTGTTCCCATTGGTTAATAAGAATGGGTGGCACGATAATGAGTGTGTGTTCTAAGTAATTTACAAACATAAGCCCGATCATCATAATTGTCTTGCCTAATCCCATCTCATCCGCAATAATACCGCCTCTCACATTGTGAAGTGGAGCGCGACAGATTTCATTTCTGAGACACCATTCGACACCATCGTATTGATGTTGCTTAAAGTCAAATTGAGCGTGATTTAATAAGAAGCGAAAACGTTCCATACGTGTATAAACGTCAGATTCATAATCTAATTCTTCTTTAAATTCGTTGTTAGTTGTAACCATTTTTTAAATGATGGATAAAAGTTGATGTTGTTTGTTGTTAGTTGATATGTGTATATATGGAGTTAATGTAATCAATTTTTAGCAGGGACACCCTGCTCGACCCGCTATATAATATGTGTAAAAAACAAATTTAATAAATATTTAATACATTTTACAATTTGAAAAGCAAGACAAACTAACAAATATAGTTTTTAAATGTGAGTATATAAAATATGTGTGTATAAATATGATTAAGTTGATTATTCTTCTTGAAGAACTTGGGTTGCGCTCATGATGGCGCCTTTAAATTTTCCAAAAACCTTGTAATAGGTTTCGCGGTAATCCGGCTTGAAGCTTTGATAGAGTATCGCTTTCACTAACTCCTCTGGCGTAATTGTCTTGTTAGTTACGCGTCTCATAATGTTTTTCAAGATTCTTGTATTTATTTCGGCTTCTTTTTCATTCCGCTCTCGTTCTTCCGCATCCACGTCTTGTTCTTCTTCGGGCTCTTCTCCTTCTATGCGTTGGGTAAACATTCTGAATGATCCAAGAATGTAAGGCACCTCTCTTACGAATTCATCTTTGCGTTGGATGGCAACAAATCGCTCGAATTCGGTTTCTTCGATTTCGCCTTCTTCAAATTCCATCGTGTCTTCATTTCCAAGTGTAGTGAATTGTCTTCGAAGCCCTTCGTTTGCATTCACCATGTCGGTGATCTCTCTCCATCCTCTTTGTATGTCGGTTTCGAAGTCTTGTTCCTCTTCGTCATCCTCTTCTACCATTTCGCTACGGCAACAAGGGCAACTAAATCCGTTCATCGAGCTGTTCATCATTAGGCACTTGCAATGAAACTTGTGTCCGCATTCAGTGACAACGATATTCACGTTGGCTTGAATCGGCTCATAACAGATGGGGCATTCGCAGTCCTCTGTCATTTTTAGCGTTAGCGTTAGCAATTACTTAAGAATTTTGATATATGTTTGTTGTTACAACTAATTATTCATAAGAAAAGTATTTCAATTATTTCTACCATTTCCATTTAGTGTTACACTGGTGTAACAAACAGACGAAAAAAACAAGTTTAAATTATACGTTTACAAAATCAAATATATATATTTTTATTTTTTTAAATTATGTTACTTTTGGTTATCTTAGAGTTCAATATATTCTTCTTGTTCTTCTTCTTCTTCTTGTGTGTCTTCGTCTTCTTGCGTGTCTTCGTCTTCTTGCGTGTCTTCGTCTTCTTCTTCTTCCTTAGGAATTAGCTTCTTGTTAGTTTCATCATAAGTTCCAATTTCCTTTTTGGTCTCAATATCGTACACAGTCTTGGTACTCTTGTTCAAGTAATAGGGCTTGTCATCTATGGTGATCTTGGCTACACTCATCGGGGTCGCTTTCTTAATCGAGGGACTTTCGGGCGACTTTTTGGCCTTTTCTTCTGCCTTCTTTACCTTTTCGGCTTCCTTTTTGGCTTCGCGTTCTGCCTTCTTAGTAGCCAATTCGTCGGCGCGTTTGGCCGCGCGTTCGGCCTTTTCAATCTCCTCCTTTTCTTCGCGCTCCTTTTTCTTGGCAAGACGTTCTGCATCTGCCTTTGCCTTCTTTTCAGCACGAATCGACTTCTCTAATGCTTCCTTGTCTTCGCGTTCCTTTTTCTTGGCTTCCTTTTCTTCGTCAGATACTTTCTTACCTCTGGGCTTTTTCTCCTTTACCTCCTTCGTCTCAGCAGGTGCTTCTTCCTTCTTCGTGCGCTTAGCCATAGGCTTCTTTACAACATTGGTTGCTTCAAGACCAAGAAACTGAACGGCTTCATCTGCGGGAAAGTTATACTTCTCAGCAAGAGCCTTCACAGCGTTGATGGTGTAGTTGCGTGTAGCACTTTCGGCGGTCTTAATCCACAACTCAGTGAGAGAGATAGTGTTAGCGAAAGAAGAGGAGGAGGACATTTTGTTAAAACTTTTGAGAACTTTGATATACGATTATTGTTACGGATTGTTTGTTGGGGAAAAAGTATTTCAATTATTTTCAGAAAACCTAGGTTTTCCGAACCTTTCCTCTTTATATTTATTTTTAGGAAGAATTCTTGAAATCTATGTTTCATTAAAAAATACACACAAAAGACAAGTGTCTCGGTATTTAATTAATTTATTATTTAATTAAAGGAAGAGTTCTTTAGGTTTCCTGATTTGTTAGTTTGTTATAAAATCAAAAGTGAAATTATTAAGATATATTATAAAGTGTTTTATTTAGGTACATAAAGTGTTGGTTTAGCTTCGATTCCAATTGCTTCAAGTCCAGCAATTCTTAAAGAGATTATTTCTTGTTCTTCTTGATTTGTTAGCCGATAATTTCTTAAAAGATAATTAGCACGATTATTAATAGGATTACACATGTAGTTTTTGGCCATTTGTTCATCGCATGTTTTAGGAGGGATTGTATCTTGTGAAAGTCCATGTTTTTTAAGGCATCTAGTTCTGATAGCGTGGAGATAGTATGATAATGGTTTAGCACATTTACAATGAGAACAAAACAATTCTGTTTTTCCAGTAATACGAATAAAGTTACGAATTAATTCATAACTATCCATTTTACTAACTTCTTGCGGTGTGTAACCTGAAGCATCGTCATCTTCAACAATAAATTCAAGTTCTTCTTTGATTTGTTTTTTACTTTTGTGTTTAAGTTTAGGGGCTTGATCTTCGCATTCATTAATTATATGTGAATGTTCATCAGTATTATTAATAGTTTCTGGTGTTGGAGGTTCGGATCTTACTCTACGTCCAAGCTTAGGAGCGGTTTGTTGAATAACAATGTTGTTATATCTATTAGGAACTCGAATAGCAGTTTCAAGAAGCGTATTCATTGTTTCAGAATCTTCAACGACAAAAGTGATTAATGGACTTGCCATGTTAGACGAATTAATAAAGATTGTTTAAAAAGCAGGTTAATGTACAGTATTGTTATTGGTATCACTGTGAGAAAAAAGTATTTCAATTTTCTGCCGACCCTTGGTCGTTCATCCGAACATCCGAACATAGGACATCCGGTCATCCGAACGCCTCTCATTTCCGGAAATGAGTGACACCTAAGTAGAAAAGACTTAGAGAAAAAAGGGGGCGTACGGGGGCACCCCCCGTAAAAAATACACACATAAGACAAAGTTGTCTCGGGTATTTTTAATTATGTTAGTTACAAGCTACAATTTACAAATATTTATTGGTCTTCGTCACTGTCATAGGCTTCCGACTGGACTTCTTCATCTTCTTCGACGGGCAGGGGGATCAACTTCTTGGCTTCCTTGTCGTAGGTTCCGACTTCTTCCTTGGTCTTGGGGTCGTAGAGCACTAGGGTCTCTTGGTTCAGGAAATACATAACTCCTTCAATCTCGATCTTCTTCACGCCAACCTTTTTCTTGGGGGCTTCTTCCACAGGGGCAACTTCTTTGACAATTTCTTGGGCTTGGGCCTTGGGAACGACCGGGGAAATCACAGGGGTGGCCTTCTTCTGCATCTTCTTGGACTCCTTTTCGGCCTTGGACATCGCCTCCTTCTCAGCCTTCTCGGCCTCCTTCTTGGCTTTTTCCTCAGCTTTCTTGGCCTCCTTTTCCATCTTCTCGGCCTCCTTCTTGGCTTCACGCTCAGCCTTTTTGGTGGCCAATTCCGCCTTGCGCTTTTCGGCACGCTCGGCCTTCTCGATGGCTTCCTTGGCATCGCGCTCAGCCTTCTTCTCAGCACGCTCAGCCTCCAACGTGGCCTTCTTCTCGGCCTTTTCCTCTTCCGTCAACTTTCCGCCCTTCTTGGGGGCAGGGGCACTTTCCGCACCCATATCCGCACCACTTTCGGCAGTGAGGGTAGTGAACAGATCGTCCGTGCTGGCAACGGCAACACCGCTCGCCTTCTTGGGGCGACCAGAATTTTTCTTCTTTTCGGGCTCTTCAAAGAACGCAGGGTTCAACTCACCGTCATACAGCTTGGTGAATTCCGTCACTACTTGCTCCTTGGTGTACCCATACTTCTTCATAATTTTCGTGTAGGCGACTGGGCTACGGCCCTTGCCGTCAGTGTACTCGTACATGGGGGACGCAACACGCTCCTCCATGGTTCCACAGTCGGGTTTGCCACTCGCATTTTTGTCGGCTTGGGCCTGACAACTTTTGCAAAATGTACCGTTTTCGAGCTGGGACTTCATGCACTGCGTGTAGAGACCGTGGTTGTACGAAACACCTTGGCACTTCGAGGGGTCACAATAACCAGTAAAGGGCAAACGCACTTTCTCTTCCTTGGTCTTCTTTTCCTTGGGCTCCTTGGGCTCCTTGGGGGACTTGGAGGACTTGGAGGACTTGGAGCGCTTCGCCATCGCCTTGCGGTTCACGGCTACACTTTCCAGTCCCAAAAACGCAACGGCTTCATCATTGGAGAAACCATATTTTTCGGCAAGGGCTTGGGTCACGCGGGCACCAAAATCCTTGGTGGTATTTTCGAGCGTTTTCATCCAGAGTTCGGTCACGGAAATGACGGGCTTGAAGGCCACGACTTCTTCGGTTTCAAAGGCAATGATTTCGACGGACATTTTGACTGAGTTGAGAGTTGGGTTTGAGTTTTGAGTATTGAATACTAATTGATTAAGGCTATTGTTACAGACTGACCAATGAGAAAAAAGTATTTCAATTTTTTTCCTATACACTCAAAAAGGGAGGAACTAAGAATTCCACCTTTGGGAAAGGTGGAGCCAAATACTCTAAGGGGGAAATTGATCGATTATTGAACTTGATTTCAATTTTTTGCGTGTAGAGGGGAAATCAAAGGAACTAACAATTCTACCTTTTAGAAAGGTGGAGCCAAAGGAAATGACTGATAAATGAGGGGTTTAAAGTGTTCCTCTAAACTAGGTTCAATTTTTTGCCTTTTATATAGAGAATAACTAACAACTAAGAATCCCTTTTTAACTCATTTTTAGTTGCGTGTAAATCCCCCTTTAAACAAGAAAAATTGAACCTTCAGTGAACCAAGGTTCCCCCGACCCCCTCCTTTACTAGTCATTTCCTTTGGCTCTAAAGGTGGAATTCTTAGTTTCTGTTTTTTTGTGTGTATATTTAAAAAAATTGAATTAGAATTATTTCAGTAGGCTTTCTGTAACAATAACCGTATATCAATTCTTAAGCAATAACTATGTCCTATCAAACCTACTCTGAAGAAGACAGCGAGCACCGTCGCCACATCGAGAGTCGCCCTCTCCCCATGATCCCAGGAAACCCCATTTACGAGTCAGTATTTGCGCCTACCCTCACCGTGCGTGAGGACTACGAAGTCGAAGTTCGTTACCCTTACCAGTCAGTATTCCCGCCTACCATCACAGTGCGTGACAGAAGTGAGTACTCTGACGAAGACGAAGAAGACGTCCCTTACCACTCAGTATTCCCGCCCACCCTCACCGTGCGGGACAGAAGTGAGTACGAAGAATACGATCAAGACGAAGAAGAAGACCTTGAAGACCTTGAAGACTTTTACCTGGACGACCAAGAGAGACAAGAAGTCCACATAAATATACTCGACATGCGTTTGAGTAGAGAAAGAGAGCAAGAGGCACTTGACGCCATTCCCCACTTGGTCTATGACCCGGAGTATGTGAGTGGCTTCAACGAGACCTTCAAGACTGGCGCCCGTAGAGTCTTTGAACAGGCTATGGCAAAAATCCACACGTGGGCTAAGTATGGTGATCCTATGTACTAACTCAGAAAACCAATGGTTTTCCGAACCTTTCCTTTCAACCTTTTGTATAAACTTTCCTTTGTAACTTAACTAACAAATTTTAAAAATACCCGAGACACTTGTCTTGTGCGTATTTTTTCCTCAGTGTCTCATTTCCGGAAATGAGTGGCAATCGGATGACCGGATGGAGGGATGGCAGGGACAGCCCATGTAAAAAGTTGAAATACTTTTTTACTCTTAGCATTCTCACAACAATAACCGTATATAGAACTCTTATCAAAATGCCAGTCATTACTCGCTCTCAGTCTAAGGCTAATGCTAATGAAGCATCTGAGAAGACAACTACTCCTAACAAGAAGACAACTACTCCTAACAAGAAGACAACTACTCCTAACAAGAAGACAACTACTCCTATCAAGAAGACTATCGCTCTTATTGGCTCACAAAAATTCGCTACTTTGGACATTATAAATACTCAGGATCCTTTAAACTATTTAGAAAATCAATACCTCGATTATATCATGCAAATGATTAACCAGCAGTATTTCAGCAAAATCACTAACAAAGATTTGGAAAAACTATCTATTCATTCACTTAAATTTGTATATACATTTCTTTGGAAGGTCATTGATTCCAATGACCATTGGTATCTTGCGCCAAAAGGAAAAACACCATGGAACGCTCTTGAATTAATCACAAATCAACTGAGGAAACTAAAAGAACCATTCTTTTAAGAGTGACAACCACTTCACCACGAATACTTTAAATAAATAAATTTTAAATACCGAGTCACTTGGCTTATGCGTATTTTTTTCCTTGTTGATACACGAGTGTAACATATATAACATAGGAAAGGTTCGGAAAACCTAGGTTTTCTGATAAAATTGAAATACTTTTCTTTTGTTATTGATTTCGTAACAATAACCGTATATACAACTATCATTCACAAAATCGCACAAATGTTTACTATTCTCAGAGCCACAAATGATTATGAAACTGACACTCATATTACAAGTGAGTATATGTCTTTGTCAAATAATGGAATTGAATATGATGTTTATTTTAAGATGTTGTTTAGATATAAAAATAATTGCTTTGTGCTTGATGAGATATATAATATTACTGCTCAAAAACGCTTTCATAGTGATCGGTATGAAAATGTTATTGATACTATTGAGTATAATCAGATTGTTACTTTTGTCACACAACATTTCTTCCACCTTTGAAAAGGTGGAGCCAAACAAACCAAATATAATCATTTCACTTGTAACTCAGAAAACCTAGATTTAACAAAGTAACCTTTCCTTTAAATAAATAATAAATTTTAAATACCTGAAGTCACTTGGCTTTATGTGTATTTTTTTCTTTGTTGTTACACGAGTGTAACATATAGAGGAAAGGGTGGTCGGATA
>Ga0255771_1005909_pt1 | contig 10501 bp, 5 predicted proteins | sample 011ome_19_FD_179969 | JGI IMG/M metagenome (GOLD analysis project Ga0255771, IMG submission 179969) | Coastal salt marsh microbial communities from the Groves Creek Marsh, Skidaway Island, Georgia - 011510BT metaG (version 2) | ecosystem: Environmental > Aquatic > Marine > Intertidal zone > Salt...
TTATATGTATATGTATTTGTATTTTATTTTAGGATTTGTTCTTTTGACACATGTCTATAAATATAAAAAAGAAGGACTCAAAAATAAGGAGGCGACACCTATGGATGAAAAAATAACTTATATGGATAAAAAAATAAATTCCATGGACAAAAAAATAAATTCCATAGACAAACGACTCAAAACCATTGAAAAAGAAATTGACGAGATTGGAAATTAATTATATGTCGTTATTATAATGAATAAATTGTTAAACAAAATGTTGAAAAAAATAAAAAAAATGGACGTTCATTTTACGTTGATTTTAGTATTGTTGTTGGTTTTTTTGTATTTCATTTATGTTACCTTTCGTTTGAATGAAGGATTTGAAACCACATCTAGCGAATTACCTAGCAAACTCAAAAAAGACGACAAACAACTGGTATTGTTTTATGCTGATTGGTGTGGTCATTGTAAGAAAATGAAACCTGAATGGGACGAAGCATCAAACGAATTAGGAAATAACAAAATGATGAAAATAAATGTAGGTGACGGAACAGAAGAACAAAAAAAGACGATGAATACGTATGGTGTTCAAGGATTCCCAACAATTATTATGTTTGAAAATGGAGAATCAAAGGGTCCATTTGAATCCAGAGACAAAAATAGTTTTTTAGAGTTTTTTATATGAACTCTTTTCAATCAACCTTAAATTAGTTAATTTACAATTCAACCGATCCAAATCTAGATGAGATATAAAATATTTTTTCTCATCTAGATTATATTCTAGAAACACATGGGCAATAATAGACGAACGCATAAATTGTTTTTTATTTATCAAAATAACATTATACCCCTTGTTGTGATTCGCTTTATTTTTTATTTCTTTCCATCTACCAGATATTAATTTTCTCTGTATAGTGCCGTCGTCATGTACATCTAAGGTAGAACCGCGAATGTTAACTATCATTGTGTATTTTTAAAATTTTATTTCATTTCAATTTTTATTCTTTTTTATTCTTTTTTATTTATATTTATTCTTTTTTATTCATATTTATTAATACTTATACAAATGCTTAGACAATAAGGTCATTGACCAATCTTGTCCGTTGAGATTCAATATATGTCCTTTGTCGTCGTATAGACGTATAGATAATTTTTCAATGTCTACTGGTCCGTGATATTCGCGCGAATATTGATTTTTGTCGCTGAAAAAAGTACTTTGTCCCCAAATCAATGATTTGGCTTCAAATGGTATGATGGCCAAAATATTAGACATCGAATGTTGCTCTATTTTTAAAGAGGATTCTTGGGTTGTATCATTTATAGATGCCCTTGTATATAATTGTTTTTTAGTTAATTTGTGATGGTCATAGTTGGTGCTTATCAAATCACTTTTACTAAGTGAATCTAAACATAAAGTATTACTAGGTTCATTGTTGATGGTGGTTGTTGTAGTACACGTATTTGACCGACGATAAGTACTTGTATCATTATTGTAATAAGGTGTGGGTTTGATATATTCTTTTCCTTGACTTAATTGTACTAACGATTTACTGCTTTGATTGTGGTTATGGTCATCTGCGGTCACAACAAAATATTTTATACTTGGTATAAAACTGATATATTCACTTGTAATAGAGGTGCTGATGGTATATGAACTATAAATATCTTCCCCTGAACACGTGATATTACGAAAACCCAACATCCAACCTAACGAATGATTGATGCGTGTGTCTTGAAATAGACTTTGTTGGTTGTCATAAAATGTAATTTGAAGATCGGAACCGCTTGTATTGGTGAGGGTTGTTTTACCGGTGATACTATCATAAGATACACTCAAAAAACTGGTTTGCAATTGACTAAGAAGTCCACTCAAATCATAATAACCGTTTGGTACGTGTTGTTCACCTGACAAACTATACACCGAATTTCCCTGATTGCTTTCTATATTATAAAAACTAAATGGAATGTTGATGGCTGATACTTTCAAAGAAACCGTATTATTTAAGGTGTCGGTTAGTTTAGAACTAAACATTGTTTCGCTTGCTTGAGACAAATAAGGCGAAAGACAACTTTCAGGATAATTACACTGAAATAACGTTGGTCTATATTGCGAATCTATTTCGGTGACTCGTGATATGGTGTTTTTATAATTGGGATTCAAATTATCTTTTACTGTATTTTTCACCAAAACACTTTTCGGTTTTTCATGTGACAACGAAAATTGGTCTTCGACCAACCGATTTGCCAAAATATCCAGCAAGTCTTGTATTTGTTTGTCTCGCATTGGATATTCGTTTTTGTAATACAAATATAGTTTCTTCTTTACCAAGTCGACGTCTTGTAAAGTAAACTCGTTGAAAAAATTTACATTATCTAATATATTAAACATTTTCTTGATGTCCGTCAAACTATAATGGTCTGAATTGAAATTCATTATAGTTTACATAGATTAAAAAATTGATTATTCTTTTTATATAATCCTAGGATATGATGACCTTTTAGAAGAAATACGTAAACTAAAAGAAAGGGTCTCTGTGTTAGAGTCTTCGTTAGAGTCTGGTATTAAGTCTACACCTAAATGTTATGAGAAATGTTTGACTAACATAGATATATTGTCCGTATTAAATTCTAAACAAGAGTTATATATTCAAATGTATGACGTCATTCGGCAATGAGCGATTAATACATGTTGAACATAGTGGATCTTATAACATTATCCTTTATAAACCGCGTATGTTTGGAAACGTTGAACCAATTGATCATGGAAACATTCTTTGTCTCGGTGTTCTTTTGATAACTTTTTTTGTCCTTTCATAGTCTCTATGTTGCCGATATAGTCCCACTTCTGGAATGGTTTTTTTCGCGTAATTGGATGTAATGTTTGAAGTTCATATTTCTAGTAATAATTGATTCTTTTATTTCACATTTTATATTATTGAGTAAGACGATTTAAACATTCGATGTGTTTCTTGGTCATTTTTTTGTAGGGAAAATGCATCTTATTTTGTCTATGCTTCATATGTCCTTTTCCAGTTGGTTATTCTGTTGTTAGTTCATTAATACCTATATCGACCAAGCTATTTACATTTAAATCATTTCTAATGGATACATTACCACTTATATTCAAGTTTTCGGATACATGCTCGTGACTAGATATAGATAATTTATGATTACCAATAGTAATATTTCCTAGTAATTGACAAGTGCTATACACATTCAATGGTCCGTCCACATTTGTATGTCTAACTTCCGCTTAACTCTATTTGTTGATATGTGACACATTACAATTAAGTGACGCCTTTCAAATTAATCAATAACATTATTATGAAGGGAATAAATATATTATCCCCGTATGGTGTTTAAATCGCATCATACAATTTAGAATTTATAAAACAATAATGTAAAAACAAATTAGAAATTATCACTTAGTTTGTGTAGAATGCCGTTAATTTAACATACTTGATTCCATCACACTTGTCCTTACGCTTGGAAAATCGCGGAGTTGTCTACAATATAATATGAATAAATTAGATGTAAATTTATTCTACTAATAAATTCTCTAGTGATACAACTCTTGACAACAAATCATCATATTGTTGTTGTATTACTTCGCTGAAGTTGAATGTCCCGTCTACCACCAAGTCGCCATTGACATGCAAGTTTCCGCCAATGCCTACGTTACCGATAAGACTAGTGGTTCCACCAATTGCTTGTAAGGGGCCGTCCCAAGTGATTCCACCATTTGCTTGTAAGGTGCCGTCGCAAGTGATTCTACCATTTGCTTGTAAGGTGCTGTGGCAAGTGATTCCACCATTTGCTTGTAAGGTGCTGTCGCAAGTGATTCCACCATTTGCTTGTAAGGTGCCGTCGCAAGTGATTCCACCATTTGCTTGTAAGGTGCCGTCGCAAGTGATTCCACCATTTGCTTGTAAGGTGCCGTGGCAAGTGATTCCATCAGCTTGTAAGGGGCCATTGACATGCAAGTCACCGGTCACACGCTCCGAGCCAGACACAAGCAAGGTTTCTGGCCCAGATGGTCCACCAATGCCTACGTTACCGATAAGACTAGTGGTTCCACCATTTGCTTGTAAGGTGCCGTCGCAAGTGATTCCACCATTTGCTTGTAAGGTGCCGTCGCAAGTGATTCCACCATTTGCTTGTAAGGTGCCGTCGCAAGTGATTCCACCATTTGCTTGTAAGGTGCCGTCGCAAGTGATTCCACCAGCTTGTAAGTCTCCCCCCACACTCAGGTCATCTTCTATGGTAACGTTTCCAGTAACACCCAACGTTCCACCAATAGTTACATTTTGACTTACATCTAAACTACCGCTTAAGTCCATATCTTTTTCAACGACAATTTTATCATTATCCGAATCATAAGAAATATAGGATATACTACCTGAATTATTGGATATATCAATTATTTTTTGTTCTACATTGGGTATTGAACCAAGTTGTAAATCTCCACCAATCGTTGTGTGTCCAGTAGTGTCCGCGACAGAAAAGTTGTCTGTATATATACCACCGTTTACGATCAAGTCTCCCCCCACACTAAGGTCATCTTCTATGGTAACGTTTCCACGCAAACCTTTCTGATAAATTTTGGTTGATCCTGAATTAGTATTAACAAAAGTTGCTCCAATAGCGACTATATCTCCTTTGGCGTTGATTGACACGGAGGATCCACTTCGGTCACCATCTGAATCACCATCGATGGTTTGTCCCAATTGTTTCCATAAACCATCGGTGTATTGATACATTTTGGTTGATCCTGAATCAGTATTACTGTTGTCATCCAATCGTGCTCCAATAGCGACTATATCTCCTTTGGCGTTAATTGACACGGAGTATCCACTCCAGTCATTATTTGAATCACCAAAGATGGTTTCTCCCAATTGATTCCATGAACCATTGGTGTATTGATACATTTTGGTTGATCCTGAAACATCCAAATATGCTCCAATAGCGACTATATCTCCTTTGGCGTTGATTGATACAGAGTATCCACTTCGGTCATTATCTGAATCACCATCAATGGTTTGTCCCAATTGTTTCCATAAACCATCGGTGTATTGATACATTTTGGTTGATCCTGAATCAGTCTTAAGGTTGTTGTCATCAAAAATTGCTCCAATAGCGACTATATCTCCTTTGGCGTTGATTGACACGGAGTATCCACTCCAGTCATTATTTGAATCACCATAGATGGTTTCTCCCAATTGATTCCATGAACCATCGGTGTATTGATACATTTTGGTTGATCCTGAAACATCCAAATATGCTCCAATAGCGACTATATCTCCTTTGGCGTTGATTGACACGGAGGATCCACTTCGGGCATTATTTGAATCACCATAAATGGTTTCTCCCAATTGATTCCATGAACCATCGGTGTATTGATACATTTTGGTTGATCCTGAAACATCATAAATTGCTCCAATAGCGACTATATCTCCTTTGGCGTTGATTGACACGGAGGACCCACTTCGGTCACCATCTGAATCACCATCGATGGTTTGTCCCAATTGATTCCATGAACCATTGGTGTATTGATAAATTTTGGTTGTTCCTGAGACATCATAAATTGCTCCAATAGCGACTATATCTCCTTTGGCGTTGATTGACACGGAGTGACCACTATAGTCACCATCTGAATCACCATCGATGGTTTGTCCCAATAATGCCCACGGAGAATTGCTCGTCATTGTTCCGGATACATTCACATGTTTGTAAAAATGTGAATTACCACACGAATCTATTTTCAAGGCATCACCTTCGTCACCGGCATTGAACAATGCTACGTCTTGGTCGTCGCCCACACCGAACTGAGACACTTTCAGTGCGGGACCCGTTCCTTGGTTCGACACTTCCAATTGAGTGCTAAACACTACTTCGCTGAAGTTGACTGTCCCGTCTACCACCAAGTCGCCATTGACATGCAAGTCACTGGTCACACGCTCCGAGCCAGACACAAGCAAGGTTTCTGACCCAGATGATCCGCCAATACCTACGTTTCCAGTAACACCCAACGTTCCACCAATAGTTACATTTTGACTTACATCTAGACTACCGCTTAATTCCATATTTTGCGCAGACACATCATTCAACGTTGTAAGTCCATTCACATTTAAATTATTGGATATATCCACCGACTCATTGACAGATAGTGTTCCCTCAATGGTTTCGTTTCCGGTCAAAATAGTGTTACCTAATCTTACTGGTATTTGTGTTGGTTTCTTAAATACAGATGGTATTTCGACTACAAATGACATATATATATATAATCATAATAAATTATAGTAAACGAGTTAAGTCCTCCAAGGTTAATTCTTCTATTTCATGATCTAATAATGTACGACCCCCGCCAGCAAGCAACTGAACCCCGCCAGATTTTCAAAAAAAACATAGTCCCTGTAGTTGTATTCGACGCTGATACAACCATCGAACTATATTCTATTATTCCATTCAAATAAACATAATATTATGTATCAGAATAGTTAATCGTTAACACGCTAAACGACGGAATACTTAGACCACTTGAATCTTCGTTCACTATCAATTGGTCTCCGGTTAAAACTACATTATCACTTGTATCTTTTTTCTCAAACAAACTACCACCATCACGATAATGCGTCACACCAAGGGCTAATGCCAAGCACCACATGGAACCCGATATGTCGCTATTAATTTCTATGGATCCATTGGTCTTGGACATCCAATAGGTTTTGCCAAATATACTTCCTTCACGAATATTTTGCAGAGTGATTTTTGACAAAGGGTAATACGTGAATTATATTCACCTACCACAAATAACTCCAACGGAGACAAAGAATAAACGTAATCTTCTTCCCCGTATTTATACGAAATGGGTCCGGTCAACCACGCTCCACTTTTTACTTCTAAATAATCACACGATACGTCTTTTATATTGGCGTGTTCGTTTATACTAACATTATTCATTTCACTCAACCCAACTACATGGAGTCCATTTTTCAAGTCTAAATAATAACACAACACATCAGACAAACTACTTAATACAGCAACACTTATCTCCGATTTGAACTGACCTGAACCATCTATTTCAATAGAAGAAAGGTTCTTTAAGTATTCATTGTGGTTTCATTATGAACGATTAAATTCGAGATGTCTTGAGATTCAAAAAAAACATTAGAGTCATCCACGGTACCATCTAAGGTAACCGACCCATTCACTACAAAATTGCCATTTATATTTACATATGAAACGCGGACAAGGTATGACGCATTTTCCATATAAAAAAATGACCAAGCAACACATCGAATGTTTAAAGCGTCTTACTAAATAAGTGCTAATTCGATTAACTCATCGTTTATTCTTTGTGACTATTCATACTCAATCTTTAAAGTAATTTGGTAAATTTTCCGATTATTTTTTGGACAATCATTAGGTAAACATTTGTATTTTTATTGGTGCTACACACATAATAGCGATGTTGTGGTCTATCGTATATTATTTATGATTTTGTTGCTGACAACAAAGTTGTATTAAGCAAAGGGATTAAGGATAACGCCCTTAAAACTAACCACAATGATACGTACATCCTACGTAAGCAATTATATAAGAATTGTTTGAATTATCCATATATTCTTCGTAAGTAATGATTTGTGCGTCGCTGTTGATATATCGAATATTATATTCGTATTCATACACCACGTTTCCAGAAGAATCCACTTCGTCTGTCCATTGTATTTGTTCGTAAGGGTCTAAAATGTTTTCTCCGCTGGCATCTTTCAATATAGTTGGTCTAGGTACATATCGTGGATTAAAATCACAATCCATCGTTATTTTGGCTACACTATAATTATGTAAAATATCATCGGATTGTTTCGCACCATAACCAAGTAAATCACAAGTGGTAATGTAATCTCCTGATTCAAGTGGTCCGTCTTTATTGCTAACCCAAATGGCACCTTCACCAACCGAGTTAATATAGACACGCGTGTCTCCTTTTTCTTTTTCAAAAGGAGTACAAAATCCTCCATACTTATCTACACGCTCATTCGGATCTTCCGAATCGGATATGACCCCAAAACACGATTTGTCCTTATTTTTTGTGGAAAGACTCACGTATGGCAGTGTCTCGTTTTGTGTAATGGCTTTGTTTCCTTTTTTGATGCTTCCACTCATAGATATATTGGTGTTTTGATCGGCGCATACAATGCGTCCAGCATAGACTTCTGTATTTGAAAATGGTAAATCTTTAATGAAGCATCTGTGTTGACCTGTGAAATTCAGATCTGTTAACCCGTTATTACGAATTTCAAAGACCTCGTCCGGTGTGCCATTAGTTTTTTGAAGAGTAAATCGAAAGAAATAATAAGAATCACTAACTATTCCTAAAGACATCGTCCAGGAAAAACCTGAATAGCTCGGATTAGTTACTCTAATATCTCCATTCACATTTAAATTATTGGATATATCCACCGACTCATTGACAGATAGCGTCCCACCAATCGTTGTAACTCCATTCACATTTAAATTATTGGATATATCCACCGACTCATTGACAGATAGCGTCCCACCAATCGTTGTGTGTCCAGTAGTGTCCGCGACAGAAAAGTTGTCTGTATATATACCACCGTTTACGAACAAGTCTCCCCCCACACTCAGGTCATCTTCTATGGTAACGTTTCCACGCAAACCTTTCTGATAAATTTTGGTTGACCCTGAGACATCATAAATTGCTCCAATAGCGACTATATCTCCTTTGGCGTTTATTGACACGGAGTATCCACTTTGGTCACCAGCTGAATCACCATTGATGGTTTGTCCAAATTGATTCCATGAACCATCGGTGTATTGATACATTTTGGTTGTTCCTGAATCATCATTACCACTGTTTTCATCAAATGGTGCTCCAATAGCGACTATATCTCCTTTGGCGTTGATTGACACGAACCATCCACTATAGACACCACCTGAATCACCATTGATGGTTTGTCCCAATTGATTCCATGAACCATTGGTGTATTGATACATTTTGGTTGTTCCTGAATCATCATTACCACTGTTGTCATCATATCGTGCTCCAATAGCGACTATATCTCCTTTGGCGTTGATTGACACGGAGTATCCACTTCGGTCATTAGCTGAATCACCCCTTATGATTTGTCCCAATTGATACCATAAACCATCGGTGTATTGATACATTTTGGTTGATCCTGAATCATTATCGTAATCCAATGGTGTTCCAATAGCGACTATATCTCCTTTGGCGTTGATTGACACGGAGTATCCACTTTCTTCACGACCATCATTACCATTGATGATTTGTCCCAATTGATTCCATGAACCATCGGTGTATTGATACATTTTGGTTGATCCTGAATTAGTACCACGGTTGTCATCATATCGTGCTCCAATAGCGACTATATCTCCTTTGGCGTTGATTGACACGGAGTCTCCACTTTGTTCACTACCTGAATCACCATTGATGGTTTGTCCCAATTGATTCCATGAACCATTGGTGTATTGATACATTTTGGTTGATCCTGAATTAGTACCATTGTTGTCATCCAATGGTGCTCCAATAGCGACTATATCTCCTTTGGCGTTGATTGACACGGAGTATCCACTTTGGTCATCAGTTGAATCACCATCGATGGTTTGTCCCAATTGATTCCATAAACCATCAGTGTATTGATACATTTTGGTTGATCCTGAGACATCAAATGGTGCTCCAATAGCGACTATATCTCCTTCGGCGTTGATTGACACGGAGTGACCACTATCGATGGTTTGTCCCAATAATGCCCACGGGGAATTGCTCGTCATTGTTCCGGATACATTAACATGTTTGTAAAAATGTGAATTACCACACGAATCTATTTTAAAGGCATCACCTTCGAGACCGGCATTGAACAATGCTACGTCTTGGTTGTCGCCCACACCGAACTGAGACACTTTCAGTGCGGGACCCGTTCCTTGGTTCGACACATCCAATTGAGTGCTAAACACTACTTCGTTATTCACCGTGGTAATGTTTTGTATTACTTCGCTGAAGTTGAATGTCCCGTCTACCACCAAGTCGCCATTGACATGCAAGTTACCACTTAAGTCCATATTTTGCGCCGACACATCCTTCAACGTTGTAAGTCCATTCACATTTAAATTATTGGATATATCCACCGACTCATTGACAGATAGTGTTTCCTCAATGGTTACGCTACCACTAATATCTAGACTACCGCTTAATTCCATATTTTGCGCCGACACATCCTTCAACGTTGTAAGTCCATTCACATTTAAATTATTGGATATATCAACCGACTCATTGACAGATAGCGTCCCACCAATCGTTGTAAGTCCATTCACATTTAAATTATTGGATATATCAATCGACTCATTGACAGATAGCGTCCCACCAATCGTTGTGTGTCCAGTAGTGTCCGCGACAGAAAAGTTGTCTGTATATATACCACCGTTTACGAACAAGTCTCCCCCCACACTCAGGTCATCTTCTATGGTAACGTTTCCACGC
>Ga0255771_1005924_pt1 | contig 10485 bp, 10 predicted proteins | sample 011ome_19_FD_179969 | JGI IMG/M metagenome (GOLD analysis project Ga0255771, IMG submission 179969) | Coastal salt marsh microbial communities from the Groves Creek Marsh, Skidaway Island, Georgia - 011510BT metaG (version 2) | ecosystem: Environmental > Aquatic > Marine > Intertidal zone > Salt...
CAATGCATGGCTCAAGCAGTATAATCACATCCGCCCCCACCAAGCCCTAAACATGAAACCGCCAGCTCCAGAAACTCTATTGAAAAATGGCACATAAATTAGGGGCTGGACAACGCTATACAAGAGCTAATAGGCTAGTATTAAATGTCAAAATATAAGAGCTTTTAATACTTGACAAAGACCCTGTGCAAAAATGAACATTAAAAATGTTTTGACTTTCAAAGTTGATTGTTCCGACGCTAAATTTATTCATTGAAATGCTTCCAAATATTATGCTGCGAGAACCTCAAGTATCTCGAAACCGTGCTCGGGTTTGACCACCCTCCGGCGCGCATGATCGCGGCGAGGTCATAACCTTTAATCAATAAATCTTGAGCTGCCCCGACGCGCAGCGAATGTCCCGAAACGTCTAGGTCACTGGGACGCTCGCAGCCTTTCACCTTTATGATGCCGCGCTTAATGATGTCATTCACATTTCGGTCACAAATTGGTCGATCTTGGCAGTTTCCGTGACTTATCGTACAGAAGATTGGCTGAATATGTTTGGGCTTCTGCCTGAGCCACTTTCGCACGAGCTTAGCACTCCGTTCAGATCCGAATGCGAGCCGGCCTCGTCCATATTGGTCGGTTTTACTTTTCCTAATGGTGCCCCTGAGAGCTCCATCGTTTGTAAATTCAATATCAGCAACTTGCAGTGCGACTAATTCGGAGCGGCGTGCTAGGAAGTCATATCCAAGTGATAGAAGTGCGCGGTTACGTATGCCTGCTAAGGTTTCTGGCTGGGCCGCAATCATTCTGATGAGTAAGTCTTGGTTAATACCGACTGCCTGCCTCTGCTCACTTAATTTCTCGCGCTTTAGTCTACGTATCGCCAGGTAAATTTCTTCGGTTTGCGTTTCGTCTCGATATCCCAGCAGTGTGTTTACCCGTCGCAATGATGAAATACGCCGTCGAATTGTGCTATACTGAAGTGTTAATTTCATGAATTCGATAAAGTCGTTCAGCGTCGCTGACGTAATTGGGAATGCCTCGACATTTTGTTCTTCACACCAGTCGACAAATGCAGTTGCGTCGACATAATATGATCGAAGCGTATTTGGGGCGTATGCTCCCTCAAGAGAGTTAAGTCGCAGTGCTATTTTTGGCATAATATTTATCATATGGCAGAAATACTGCCACTAAGGGTGTTTGTCAATGCTAACGTGTGAACAAATAAAAATGGCTCGTGCTGCGTTAGGATGGTCAGTACGACAGCTAGCTGACGTGAGTGAAGTCGGTGTCCGCACAATTCATAGAATAGAAGCCCAGCATGGGCTTCCTACTGCAACAAGCGCAAACTTGAAGCTCATCCGCGAAACCTTAGAGGCCGCCGGCATTGAATTCATCGGCGCGCCGGACGATGGGCCTGGCGTGCGCCTCTGGCGGAAATAACTATCCTCACGGATACTTGACACATTTTGTGTCGGCAAAGGCATTTGGCCACATGATGTTGTGTGGTATGATCGCGTCACTATCAAAGTTATGAGGTGACACATGCCCGACGACGCTAAAAAGTTTTCGCGCCTCCCCAATCCCAGCCGCATGCTCCTCGCCGACGAGTGCCCCGAATATTATGACGTGCTCCTGTGCGAATACTATGACGACTTGAAGCCTGTGGGCGTCTTGGAGCGGCGCCAAATTGAGCTTATTGTCCGCTGCGACTTGGATATAGACCGGCAGCAGCGCATCATCGCCCAGCACCTCAACCCGCTTGAGGAGGAGGAAAACAGGGGCGCGCAGATGGTGGCCGAGTGGCACCTGCAGGCGCTCAGGCATCAAAATGCACCTGACGATTCGGACGGGGAGGCGGCCGCGCCAAGCGAGACCCAGTACCTGCCAGTGGGTGACCCGCGCCTGACGCCGCTCATCGCGAAACGTTACGCGCGGCGGCGTGAGTTAATGTCCATACACCAGCGCGAGCTTACCAACGCCGAGCGGCGCCGGCGCCAGGCAATTGAAATGCTCTTCAAAATGCAGGACCGCCGCCGCGGGCGGGAGGTTCCGGAGGCCGAAGTCGTGGTGGAGCAAAATGTCTGAACGGCAGCCAAATGCGCTCCGGCATGGGGCGCAGGCGCGGCCACCCCAGGGTGACATCTATTTACATCTGGAGCGCATCCTCGGCTGCAGGCCCGCGCAATTTGACCTTTTGGAACCTGGGCCGGAGCTGGCCGCGGCGCTGCACCTCGCGGACTGTGAGGCGCGGCTCGACCGCGCGCACGCGCACTACGTCGACATGCAGGACGTGCACCGACACAAAGATTTTGATGATCTCCAGGAGAGGTTGGATGACATGGTGTTCTTCAATTGGATCACGGATCCCTTCAAACGGGAGGCGGCGCAGCGCATTATGCGCCTAGAGCGATACTCGAAGCATTACGCCAACTACGAGAAGCGGCTGGCGGGGCGTTACCTCCGCGAGGCGCAGGCAAAGCGCGACCGCGCGCTCCTTGAGTATATGGAGTATGTCTGAAACATGAATTACCGAAATAAAGTAAAAATAAACTTAAAGTTGTGGGGAATTTATTGGGTGTTTTACAAAAACTCAATCATGAGCTGAAAGTTTATTAATTTCTGAGGTCTGGGGGTTCCGATAAGTGAAAAGCAAATAACTATCAAGTTTTAAATTCGCTCGCGTGGGTATAAGTATGAACGATGTCATTACATTAGGGTCAGAGTGAATGCTCCAAGATTATTTTAGCATAGCTTTTTTTGGACTTATCACAAGCTTTGCCTTCGCCCTTCTGATCAGCACATTTTTTAGGTTTTGGAAGCGACCGGATCTTAACATCAATAAGAAGCGTGCCGCGCATGCTTTGCCAACGTCTCGGTTGGGTGGACTAGGTGTGGGTGCGTCAATACTCCTCATCGTTTTGTTGAACGATAATGTCTGGCACTTAGAGATTGCGCTTGCATCGTTTCCGATTTTTTTAGCTGGTCTCATGGAAGATTTAGGCAAACCTATGAAGCCAAGGCTCCGCTTGGCCGTGGGCGCGCTGTCGGCCGCGATATTCATTTTTTTTGAAGAGCATGTCATCGTTGATATTGGGATTGTTGGGGCTGATAAGATCCTAGCCTATTGGCCTATCTCAGTGGCTTTCACAATCTTTTGTACTGTCGCCTTGATTAATGCTTTGAATTTCATTGATGGCATTAATGGCTTAGCTTCTGGAAAAACCATGATTGCTGCATTTGCGCTTTTAGTGCTTGCAAATCAATATGATGAACCTAATCTCACGCTGCTCGGGACTGCAATATTTTCGGCCACCCTTGGCCTCTTTATACTGAATTTTCCGCAGGGACGAATTTTTTTAGGTGACGCTGGCGCTTATACTCTTGGCTTTCTACTCGCCGTGTCCTTTATCACGCTGCAAAGTAAAAATCCTGAAATTTCTGCTTGGGCTATAATGCTAATTATTTTTTGGCCAATTGCAGACATGGCGCACGCGATACTACGCCGTCGACTAAAGCATAATCGAGCTGATCGTCCAGATTTTTTACATTTTCATCACGTCGTCATGCGTAGTTTAATCATATTTAGTGGTGGTCGATTAACGAAATCAGTCGCAAATCCCTTGGCTACGGCGATTATTCTGCCATTGGCTAGCATTCCAGTGGCGTCGGGTGTAATTTATCACGAGAGTGATATTGTTTGTGTCACGTTGTTTTGTCTTTTTACGCTACTTTTTGGGATTCTTCACCGCACCTTAACTCGATCGGCAAACCTTAGGAGGATACGTTTTTAAGGATATGTGAGGACTGACTTGGACGAATGATATTTCAATTCAAGGTAAGTACTTCCCCCAAAACAATGCGTTATATGTTCCGATAAAGAAATATTACCATGCAATCAATAGGTTTAGGTTGCTCCTTTTATTTTTAATGGACTGTCGTTGCTAAAGCGGATAACAGGATTGACAATGTCACAAATGGATAGATACGCTGGATGCAAAATATTCTTGTAACAGGCGGTGCTGGGTACATTGGCTCGCATGCTTGTAAAGCATTAAGGCGGGCGGGCTTTAATCCTGTGACTTTTGATAACTTTAGTACCGGCTGGCGTGACGCGGTCAAATTTGGGCCATGTTTCGAAGGAGACTTGCTGAAAAAAGAAGATATTAATAACGCATTTAAGACGTACAGGCCTATAGCCGTGATGCATTTCGCTGCTTATAGCCAAGTGGGCGAAAGTGTTCAGCATCCAAATCGTTATTGGGAAAATAATTTCGTAGGATCGCTAAATTTGGTGAATGCGGCTCTCAAGTTTGGTTGTCGGTATTTTATACTTTCCTCTACCTGCGCTACCTATGGTGATCAGGATGGAGAAATTCTGGATGAATCTAGCCACCAGTTACCAAATAACCCGTACGCTTCGTCCAAATATGCAATCGAGCAAATGTTACGCGACTTTAGTAAATCTGATAGTCTGCACTACGTTATCTTTCGTTATTTCAATGTTGCGGGGGCGGATCCGGAAGCCGAAATAGGTGAATTCCATCGTCCTGAAACGCATTTGATACCACTGATATTGGATGTAATGAGTGGGCAGCGAGATAAAATTACAGTACACGGTACAGATTATGACACGCCAGATGGTACTTGTGTTCGTGATTATGTTCACGTCTGTGATTTAGTAGATGCGCATATCCTTGGTTTGAAGTTTCTGTTGAATTCTGGTGAGAGTAGTGTGTTTAACATTGGTACAGGTCATGGATTTTCGGTGAAGGAAGTCATTCAAAAAGCCACTCAAATTACAAATCGTCAAATAAATTTCAAAAATGGAGAGCGGCGCCCTGGTGATTGTGCTAAACTTGTATCGGGGTCATCAAAGTTGGTAGATACTTTGGGTTATAGTTTGCATCGATCCAACCTAACAGAGATGATTACTGATGCGTGGCGTTGGCACCAAAGAGCAAACTACAAAAGATAATAGAAATGCAAAACTTCCGTAATTTCTCTGCAGAAAATTATATTTTGGCAACAGTTGGAGCATTATTAGTTGCCGCGTCGTCGCTTAAACTTGTCGTACCAGTCATATTGATTGTTTTTACGTTGCTATTGGGTTGGCGAAAATTACAGCGTAACGCTGTTGTTTTGTCTGCACCGATTTTGGTTTTCGCAAGTTATCAATATCTTCAGATAGTTTTGCGACCGGAAAGTTTCGCATACTATGCAGATCTTCCAAAAGTATATCTTGTTCTACTGTTTGTTGCCGTCCCGTATGTGAACATGCTTTTGACACGCCCAATTAGTATGAAAACCTTAGAAGTGAGCGTATTATTAGGCGCCTGGGTTACAATGATTTTCTGGGCGCTTTATCAACTAAGCTATGAACATACATGCAGGATAGAGCCTTTTGGAATAAATGCGTTATTTATACCGATTACAATTTTACCCATGACTTATTATTTTATAGCCCTCCGGATCAAGGAGGAGAGACACAATATTTTGGATAGTTTGACAGTTGCAGCGACTGTGTTTTGTGTTGCTGCATATACAGGCAGTCGCATGCCTTTTTACACTTTAATGTTTGCTATAGTGTGTATTTTGGGCAATTCGATCTACAATCGAAAATTTAAAATCGTAGGTTTGATTTTATCATTACTAGGTGTTGGTCTTATCTTGGTATTCATCAAAGATGGTGTATCAGGATGTAACATGTTTCAGCGAATTTCAGATCAAGTAAATATAATCACCTCAAGCAAAATGGAAGCGAGTGGCGATTCCAGTATGTGGACCCGTTGGATATTTTACTCAAACTCCTTCAAATTTTTAATTTCTGAGCATTGGAACTGGATGATCGGCAATGGGGCTTTGGCTGAAAGTGGAATTGTTAATCAAGGGCTGCCAATTAATTACACGTTTACACACGCGCACAACCAATTCTTAAGCTGGCTGATAGCGGGTGGCGTACTCGGGCTGTGCAGTGGAATGTTAGTGGCGGGTCAGCTCTGGCGTCATATTTTTTGTGACTTACCCTCGTTCATATTCTTGGTATTGTTGGGAATTCCTTTCCTAACAAACAGCCCGATGTACAATGCACCAATCACAGCCCAGCTGCTTTTTTTGATGCTTACAATGCAGGTCATAAGCTTTGTCCGTCATGGAAAAAGAGAAATATTGTAAATTGAAGATGAACAAGCGACTTTTTTAATCCACAGTAAGGGTCGTTAATGGATGCTTAATCTTTACAATCAGACCAACGGAAATTTAAAAAACGATATTTTTGATACTTGCGAAACTAAATTTGAAATTCACATTCACATTGCAGTCAGTATTCAATGCTTCTAATACTACGTGCAGACGAACAAACACAGGATACCAGCATGAAAGTTGACCTGAAGTGTCAAGACACTGATCCGGTATTTTTTGCTGTAGTGCCTTTTAGGACTGGTTCTAAAGGTCTTAAGGGTAAAAATTTCAAGTCATTTTGTGGTAGGTCGCTGTGGAGCAGGGCTGCGGCACAGGGACTGCGGACTTGTGGTAATTTGATTTGCACGACCGATGCTGAACTGTCCCAAGAATGGGAAGAGTTTTCTGGCCAAATTTTAGATCGTCGCCCTAGCCATCTTAGTGACGATACATCAAAAATGTCAGATGTTATTTTTCATTTAATTGACAGGTATAAACTAACCTCGCAGATCATAGTTCTATTACAGCCAACAAACCCACTTCGAAGCGATGAGGATATTTATCACGCAATGGCACTATATTTGAATTCACAGTGTAAGATGGTTATGTCTGTTTCAAAAAAAGATAACCGCGTGCTTAAACATGGTTTTATAAAAAATGGTCGGTTTGAAACAGTAAATCGGGCAGAGTATTGTTTTGAAAATAGACAAAATTTACCAGATGTTTTTGGACCAAATGGGGCAATATATATATTTAGGGTGGCTGATTTTTTGGCTGCACAAGGGTTTCCTCATGATAGTGTTTTTGCGTATGAAATGGATCTAATCTCATCCATAGATATCGACAAAATTGAAGATTTTGAGAATGCGGAGAGAATTGCAAATGCGTCTGACAGCGAAACTCACGAACCATAATGTAAAGGTTACGATATGACCATTAGATTGATGTGTGATGCGCGTGGAAAATTTCGTGAAGATTTCATGAAAAAGGTTGTTGAGTTGGGAGATGGCGACGTTGAATTAGCCGTGCATATCGGTTACGAAAACGCAGATTTTCATGGCCCTTCGCTGCAGTGGATGAACCAAAAAATAGGTCAATCTGGGCCAATAGTAGGTTCTAAAGTTTATGCTGGTCTCAACTTGAATTTGCTTGCTCAACAAGATTTCAAACAAATAATGGAAACTACGGTAGAGCAATTGTATCGAACATCTCCAGATTATTCCTATAGGTCGCATAACATCAGGCATTTACACGATTATATTGATTATTTTCACATTGCTGTGGACGCTGCAGCACAAATAATCGTCGACAAAAAAATTACTCATGCTCTATTTTTTTGTATTCCACACCTTTTTTATGATATGGTTTTTTATGAAGTTGCAAAGGCACTCGGTGTTAAAACCACAGTATTGACTTGGAGCCACTTTGATGGGCGATTTTTCTCTATGTCAGACATCAAAAAAATGGGCTCCTTTAATTCATCTAAAACCGAGGCGCCCCCCTATCCAATCGAAAAGGGATCAATCCCTGAACTATTTTTTATGGATGATCGCTGGCAAAATAAAAGTAATGCGGGAAAGATTAATAAAGGAGCGGTAGTTAGTCTAATTAGGCACTTAATAAAAACTGATCCGCTGAAATTATTAAATCCATTTCAAACTATTTCCGAGTTACGGAGCATATCAAAGATATACAATTCATTGCCGGATTGGCGGGATCCGTTTTCAAAGTTTTTTCATACCAATGAACTTGCGTACTTTAAACATTTGGGCCGTTTTGAAAGTGGCGAGGTAGATTTGAATTGTAAGTATATATACGTTCCTCTCCACAATCAGCCAGAAATGACCACTTCATCTCTAGGTGGTCAGTTTAGAGATCAAGCGCTCTTACTTGAATTTTTAGCGCGTGATTTACCTACAGGTTGGAAAATTTTTGTTAAGGAAAACCCACGTCAGGGAGCCTATGCTCGAGGTCCAATGTTTTTTCACCGGCTAAACAGGATCCCGCAACTGCAAGTATTACCTTCAAATGCCAATACACATGCCTTAAGTCGGAATGCACAATTTGTTGCATCAGTCAATGGCACAGTTGGTTGGGAAGCAATTAGGCAGGGCAGGCCTGCTATGGTTTTTGGTGCCGCTTGGTATCGGTCGTTTGAAGGGGTTTTTCAATATGAGCCTGGAATTGATTACCAAAAATTGAGCGAATGTTCTATAAATCATGAACAACTTGAAAAAGACGCTGGCGCCCTTTTCGCTAGAAGTCATGAAGGCGTGATAGAGCAACTATTCTTTCCGCTCAAACCAGACTTGGATCATGATAAAAATATTATCAATGTGGCATCCACTGTGCTAAAAATTCTAAGAGAAGATATGGAAACCACATTTGCTTGACGTGAGAAATACGCTTACTAGATGAAAAAACAAAATTTTTCCGCTATCAAAACTTTATTAAAGAACGAAAAATGAAAATCTATGTCATAAACCTTGAGCGCAGCTTAGATAGGAAAAAAAGCATCTCTGGAATGGCTAAAACACTGAAGCTAGACCTGACCTTTGTAAATGCTGTTGATGGTCGCGATGTGCGCGATTTAGCAGAATTGGGTTATAGTCAGCGCATGAATCGGCGGCATTATGGACGTTTAATGTCTGCTGGCGAAGTAGGGTGCTACGCTAGTCATGTAAAGGTTGCAGAAAAATTTGTACATTCAGAAGAAGACATTTGCGTCGTATTGGAAGACGATGCATACATCGCAGATGAGTTCCTAGATTTTTTTATAAAAATTTCAGCAGTGCCCAACTCGATACCTAATGATGCACTTTTGATAAATATTGGCAAATCTTCGGCCCGAGAAAATATGTTTGAAGTATCCGAAAATAAAGCAAATACCCTCAAAAATTTGTGTGGCACCTATCAATTCCCTGCAACCACTAGAGGCTTAGTATGGACACGTAAAGGTGCAATCAAATTCCTTGATGAGGGGCACATAATCAGCATGCCGGTCGACCAATATTTTAAGGACTGGCTCACGCGAACTCAGGGAGGTTATTGTCTCGAGAGCCCTGTTGTATTTAGTATAAACGCCCCGACTGTGATCGGTAGTGGCACGGGCCGGCGCGAACTAAGTTTTAGTGAGGGCATAAGGTATGATATCGTGCGGGGAAAAAGAGATTATTTGAACAATTTTGCTAAACTTAAAAGAAAGTTTATGGCCAGAACTAAGACAATTTTAGGCGATAAAAATTAACAATGTGAGCTACTCCCCAACTCTTGGATAGATCTTTGGATGATTTAAGCTACGGCCTGCACCTGCTGATCGGTTTCAATGCGGTTAAAGTATACCACGACGGGTGGATGTCCGCCATGGGAAGTGTGAGGGCGTTGGTGGTTGTTGCAGGTGATCCAACGCCCGGATGCCCGCCAGCGCCTGTGATCCTCTTTCCCAGGCATACATATAGACGCATTCATACTTCTAGGATCGCCTCGTTCAACGCCTCGACGCAGAAGTCGGCTTCCAGCGTGTCCGATAGCCGCAAAGCCAGCACTTTCCGTGTATGAAGAGTCCATGATGGCAACCAAATAGAGGAAGCCACGGCGCATTGGGATGTGAGTGATTTCAGCGCATCAGACCTGATTGGGCCGTTCCACGCGCAGTCCACCCAACAGATAGGTGGTAGTCTTATGCCCCTTCGTGGGCCTGCTGGTATCGGGCTTCTGCTAGATCGGTATCAAGCGTATAAGACGCATCAGTCGTCGAACGTGCTTGTAGTTCAACACATAGCCCTCATTGCGCAGGTGCCATGTCATCTGCTGAACGCCATAAAGCGGTGTCTCAAGGAACTGTTTGTCTATCACCACCATAAGGTCAAAGTTCATTGAAGATCTACATTCAGGCGCAGTTTCTGAAGAAAAATTCAAAAATTGGCTCGAGCAAAGTTCAACTAAAAACAAATGATATCAATTATTTTAAGGTTCCGATAAGCGAAATTTTTTGGGCACCTTGCTCTTTGTAAACTATATTTTCTCTAACAACCATAATTTGATAGGAACGATGTCACTGTCTTCGATCATTAATCATAGCTTGATGTGCTAATCTATGAATTGCGGTATTTTTGATATGCACATTCGTAGTGCTCGACACACTACTCTTGTTACCGTTCAGCACACGGAATTGCACATTTGCATACACACCGCATTTTTGATGCCAGATAAAATCTTGATAACAATAGCTTGAAAATACCTGCATGCGGTTGCAGGCGATCTTCCTGAAAATATAGATTTTGATGTAAGATGCTTGCTTCTATCAGGGATTTTTGC
>Ga0255771_1005934_pt1 | contig 10471 bp, 5 predicted proteins | sample 011ome_19_FD_179969 | JGI IMG/M metagenome (GOLD analysis project Ga0255771, IMG submission 179969) | Coastal salt marsh microbial communities from the Groves Creek Marsh, Skidaway Island, Georgia - 011510BT metaG (version 2) | ecosystem: Environmental > Aquatic > Marine > Intertidal zone > Salt...
CGCATCAAAACGGTTTTCCACAGACCCACCAATGAGGCCAACGCCGGTAACAAAATTGCCGGAAAACATAGTGTCGACACTGGTGTCTTTCAAATAAAATGATGTAACAAAAGCAACATCGGAAGCAGGCGTTACGCCATAACTGTTATCTACAAAGGCGCCCTGTATATCGCCTTCGAAATCAGCAGGATCGCTATAGACCCAGGGGTCAGGTTGCTTGCCCATGGATCCATCAGTAATCGAAATTACAATATCATTTCCCACGATGTTGCCAATGAAGGAAACATCCCAGGCTTCACGAATCCCGCCATTTTCATAAAAGTCCAGGTTAAGCAGCCCGTTTGATATATTTTCTGTGGCCTTCATGAAGTCCACATCGAATGACATCGACAGATCACTGGAGGTTAACAAAGTGCCTTGTTCATCTTCACCGATGAAGGCCAGCACATTATCAAAGGTGCCACGTATCCCGCCAAGGTAGGATTCGTCAAAGTTGACCACATAAGCTATATCGGGGCTTATGCCGTCAAGGCTTTCATCGATAACGGAGGTGGCATCAAAATTGTTGGTGAACAATTCCAGCGGTCCCTGCCAGCGCTCCCAGGTAACATCAAAAATGGTATCAAGTTCAGCATCAATACGGTCTATTAATGTTGAGCTTCCATTTTTGAAAACGTTTCTGCTGTAATCAATTCCGCCAACAACTTCCTCGTCGTCAACAATCAGCAGGATATTCGACGCTGAGCCCAAAGTAGGGCGGCTATGGCCAAGGAAATTTCTTGCATAACCGGGTTGAACAAAGAAGGAGTTGTCCTGGTTATTTATTAGCGTTTGCAATTCTGTATTGGTAAAACGTTCTTCCCTTTCCAGCAGGAATACCGCATCGACATAGGTTAAGGCTTGTCCTGAAGGCGCGCCAATAAGGCTTAGGCCACCGAGGAATCCATCAGGGCTTTCTGTTGATAAACCTTCAATGAAACCATTAGTGAACAGGCCGTCGATGACCCCCTCAATATCGGCCGGGGCATCATTAATAAAGCGCGCGCCAATCGGGTTTGCCAGCATTTTTCCATCGGTTATCTGTCCAGAGAACTCCAGTTCCCATTCCTGGGCGCCATTATTGTAATCGCAGTCCCCACTGCCACCCAGGCAGAACTCCATCCAGCCATTGGTGACTGCGCCAGTACCAAAATTGATTTCGAAATTGGCAAACAATTCATTCATCGCACCGGCAGTTGAGCCGCCAATGAAATCTTCAGCACCCCAGTAGTTCACTTGCCCGCTCAAGTCGGTACCCCAGTAGTTAGTCGCTGTAGTAATACCTGTGAGATCGCTGGGTAGTGTATTGGCCCATAGAAGATTGGTATTGATAGGTGTGGAAACCGAGTCGTCATCCAGATTGGTAAAGCTGCGTAAACCCTGGGCCGGTCCCCACAGTCCCCATTGCACATCAAAGTCGACCTGGCTGTTAAAGCTGCTTATGCCATTAGTGAACCCTAACGCTGAGGAGGCGACGCTGCCGCTGGTTTTTAAAATCGCAAAGGTGGCATCATCCATAAAAGGAAGGCCATCGGCATCGATGTCATCAATAATCAGAATAGGGAAACCTGAGGAGGCATCGTTGCTGTCACCAAACAGAATGGCTGGATAGATGACGCCATCTATCGTCACAGGGTAGCTTCCGGACAAAGTAAAGCCCTGACGACCACCGTCCAGGATGGCATTCACTTGTGCAGTATTCAGAACTGGAGTTATGGCTGTTCTTGTTGGGTCATTGGGAAAAACATCTTCGCTGTCTACGACACCATCACCATCCGAGTCCACCAGATCAGGATCAAGCGCATCCACAATACCGTCCCCGTCAGAGTCAACGAGATCAGGATCCTGTGCATCGACGATGCCATCGCCATCTGAGTCGATCAGGTCAGGGTCTTCGGAATCGACGATGCCATCGCCGTCAGAATCAAGCTGGTCAGGATCTACACTGTCAGGAATGCCGTCGCCGTCAGTATCCAGGGTATCGGGGTCTTCAGCATCGACAATGCCATCGCCATCAGAGTCAATCAGGTCGGGGTCCTGGGCATCGACAATACCATCGCCATCACTATCGATCAGGTCAGGATCCTCGGAATCGACAACGCCATCGCCGTCAGAATCTATGAAGTCAGGGTCCTCGGCATCCACGATGCCATCACCATCGGAATCAATCAGGTCAGGATCTTCGGCATCCACGATGCCATCACCATCGGAGTCGATCAGGTCCGGATCAAGCGCATCGACGATACCGTCGCCATCGGAGTCGACCAGGTCCGGATCAAGCGCATCGACGATACCGTCGCCATCGGAGTCGATCAGGTCCGGATCAAGCGCATCGACAATGCCGTCGCCATCGGAGTCGACAAAGTCAGGATCAATGCTGTCATCAATGCCGTCCCCGTCGGCATCTGTGATTGCAGAGCCCGGGTTTTCAATATCATTGGTATCGCGAATATTCTGGGTAGGGTTGATCGCCTGGTCGGTATTGGTATTGGTGCCAGCCGGAGGGGTACCGGTATTACCGCCATCATTACCGGCACCAACGCCGGTATTACCGCCTGTTGGTGGCGTTACCGGCGGAGGTGTTGTTCCGCCACCCTGATTACCACCCGTGGTGTCGGTAGCGCCCAGAACATTAAAGTCCGGTGCATCGTCGTCATTATTGCCGTCGTTACCGCCACCTGCCGCGGCGCCATCATCGCCACCGTTTCCATCACCGGCACCATCTCCACCATCTCCGCCGTCACCACCAGCAGTACCATCATCAGTGCCGTCATCACCAGTTCCATCATCGCCGTCCGCAACGACACCCGGGTTAAGGTTAATCCGTCCCAACTGACCCGGTTGTCGCAGCAAGCCACGGGGAGATTGGCCTTGTGAGGTTTGTGAATAGTCAAAATTCCCCCCCAGACCAGTATCGACGGAGCCAAATTCATTGGAAACTGTGGTGCCGCCATCATAGACACCAGTGAACAGGGAGTTGAAATCAATTACCGCTTCATGGGTAGTACCACGCACACCAATACTGGCAAAGGGTGTTTCCACCACATAGTCATCATTCTGGCTGTCGCCAATGGAACCGGAAATGGTCCGAAAGCCGCCGCGCAACAGTTCCATAGCCGCATTATCACCAGTAGCTGGATTGCCATCGAAGGCATACTGGTTAAAGGCGAACTCTGTATCTTCTTTCAGGGCAATCTGTGCGCCATCGATCATGCGAATCTGGGCAAAGCCGTTGGGGCCGGTAACTACACTGTCGGCCTCAAAAAGTTCTGCTCCCCTTCTCAGGGTGCGGGTCTGACCAGCAGCGGTCTGAGCCTGCACAGATCCCTTGGTGACCAGAATACGGCCAATAGGGTCGCCGTCCTGCGCGAGAAGATGCTCGGCGCTGAAAGCAGAAAAGAGCAGTGAAGCAACGAGAATAGCCTTGATGGACTTTTGCATTATTTTGACCCGCTAAACAGAAATTCAGAATCTGGCCTGTTGCCAGACACACATTATTTCGTTATCCCAGAATTACCACCTATACAAAAAATAACCGGTAATTAATGTTAACTGGATTACATTTTTTAGTAAAAAAGTAACCATTTTAAGAAATATGTACAAATTGCCCTTAAGAGCCCATTAAAGCTGAGTTGCAAAAATTCTAATGTAAGCAGAATTCTGGATAGGACGGTCTTCAGGGTATCTTGTCAGGGTACCTCCAGAATTAAATCATTGTAATAAAATCAGTAGCTTGGCTTGCATTTAGGAAAGTAAAAACCCAGAATCCTACAGATTTATCATGTTTTGCCTGGATTTGTTTTGACTTGTCTCATATTACGGGCAATATGGCTTGTTAAAAATAAAATCCCGATTTAAAAACGCCGTTATATCCATGCTGTTTATCTGGCGTGAAAGCGGAGTATTTGTGTATAGGCAAATGCCTACTCTTAGTTATCTTTGGCCCTGCATAGATCAGGTGCATAAGTAGGGACAGATAAGGGTGCACATAACCAACTATCGAATGTTTGGACTTATAAACGATGCAAGAACAGCTACTTAACCAATATATAGACTCACTTAACAGCAAGGTTGGTCGTATCGATTCCCTGTTGCAAAAATTTAACGAGGGCAATTCCAAGGCGGGTGACAATATTCGGTTGTTGGCTCATACCCTGCATGGCTCAGGCGCATCTTTTGGTTTTCCCGAGATCAGTGAAGCCGGCAAGAACGCAGAACTGGCCGATAATGAGTCTCTGCCTGCGAAATTGCTTGAACTGAAAGGCATCATGGAAACAGTGGTGACCAATCATCGCGGTAATACCGGCGTTGCTTCTTCCAAAACCAGCGATGCTGAACAGGATGTTGCCAATGCTGTTGTTACTGACTCAGGATCGCTTGTGGATAGTGCTGTGGCAGGAAAAAAACCGCAGTCGGTGAAGAGCAATTCTGCATTACGGATTTTGATTGTGGATGATGACAGGGAGTTTTCACACTCCATCAGGAATGTGCTTGGCGAACTTCCCGGCGAACAGGTATTCACGCTGGTAGAAAATGGCGTCAAGGCCCAGGAAGCCGTGGTAAAAAATCCTTATGACCTCATCGTCATGGACCTGCTGCTACCAGATATTGATGGCCGTGAGTTGATCGAGCAAATCAAACGGGAATTTCGCATAGTGACGCCTTTGCTGGTTTTATCGAGTCTGCAAAGTGATTCAGTGCGCGTCGAGTGCATGGGGCTGGGAGCGGACAAGTATTTTACCAAGCCCTATTATGCTGATGTGCTGTTGCAGGAAACCAGCAAGCTGCTCAAGAGAAAGGTTGCGAAGAAATTGTCGCTGGTGCCGCTTGATGGCGAAGCAGTGGAAGAGGATGACGATGATGCAATATCAAAACCCTCTTATCTTGCTGGAAAAAGTATTCTGGTCGCTGAAGATGACAAAATGCAGGCGGCTCTTATACAGCAGCGTCTGGAGCAGGAAGGCGCGCTGGTAAAACATGCAGCCAATGGCCGGGAGGCCATGCAATTTCTCAGATCTCAGGAATTTTCATTGCTTATCCTGGATGTAAAGATGCCAGTGATGGATGGCTTCGAAGTACTACAGCGGACCAGGGGGGAGCTGAGCCTTGAGTTACCGATAATTATGGTCACCGCCATGGGCAGTGAGGATGATATCGTGCGTGGCTATGACCTTGGTGTGACTGACTATATTCTCAAACCCTATTCAGAGGTTCAGCTCTTTGCGCGCGTAAAAAGTCTACTCAAAAGCCAATAAAACCTCTGGAAAAACCCCAGTTAATCATTGTATTTAACATGGTTACTGGTAAAACTGTGAATTGGTACTCAGATTTGGGTATTTTGCAGAGATATCATTACCGTGCCTCATTTTTAAATTTTTATACCGAGTAAGTGTCAGGAGTTCAGCGGAATATTAGAAAAGGCAGCGGCATTGTATTTGCCAGTGGATATACAGATTGAGAGTTAAGGCATAGCCGAACTGACCAGGCAAGTATAAGAATAAGTACAACGATAAAGGGATAGCTTCGTCTGTGCAGGAAGAATTAATCAAGAAATACCTGGAGTCTATTGACGCCAAGGCATCGATGATAAAAACCTTGTGGGAGAAATTTCTGCAGGGGGACAAGTCTGTGCTTGACGAGATTCGTCTTCATGCCCATTCTTTAAAGGGGTCAGGTGCAACATTTGGATTCCCTGAAATCAGTGATGCTGGCAGAGACCTTGAGCAGGCGCATGACAATGAACTGCTGGACCGAGTCAACAACCTGCTGAATATACTTGGCAGAGTCACTGCCAGAAAAACATCCAGTGCAGCAAACGAGATTGACTCTGCGCTAAAGTCTGTGGAGTTCTCCAGGCAAGCCCTTATTATCGAACGCAACCCGGTTAACGCAAAGGCCATGGCTGAATGCATCAATCGGCTTGATGGGATTGAAAGCTGCGAACTGGTAAAGACTGGCGCGCAGGCAAGGGAAAAATATCGTAGCACCCGTTATTCACTGATCATCCTCGACCTGGTGTTACCTGATCAGGATGGCCGTGAGTTGCTTCGTGAAATCAAGCAGTCGGAAGACTTTAACTGCCCGGTGCTGGTTATCTCCGGCGTTCCCAGTGACAGAATCTATATGGAATGTATCCAAATAGGCGCCGATGAATATCTTGCCAAGCCTTTTGATACTGACAAACTTTATTTTGAAGCACAGCAGGTATTGCAAAATAATCGCCTGCACGTGGTTAGCTCCGCTGCAGAAAATGATTCATTTTCATCTTCTGGAAGAGCGGCAGAGCAGCCAGATATGTCACTGAAGGGCGTTAGTATTCTGGTCGCCGAAGATGATGAAATTCAGGCGATTTTTATTTCTCAGAAACTTGCCGAGCATGGCGCTGATGTGACTCATGCGGAAAATGGCCAGTTAGCACTGGACGCCCTGGAAAAGAATTCTTATGCCGCAGTAATTCTGGATGGAAAGATGCCGGTCATGGATGGCTTCGAAACATTGCAGGCAATTCGCAGCAACAGTCGCCTGAAAGGCTTGCCGGTGATCATGGTGACTGCTATGGGCAGCGAAGAAAATATCGTCAAGGGCTACGAGCTTGGCGCCAACGACTATATCCTCAAACCTTTCTCGGAAGATCAGCTGGTTAACAGAATAAAAAGTTTGCTGGTGATGGCCGCCTGAAAGCAGTTGCAAGTTACAAGTCGCAAGTCGCAAGTCGCAAGTTGCAAGTTGCAAGTCACAAGTCACAAGAAAAACTTTCCGGAATTCCTTTAATTTTGAGCTCTGCAAAACAACATTGTTAGCGACTTGCGACTTGCCTCTTCATTTATCCCTTAAATTGAAATTCAACAAAGAATATCGCTACGACGTTGCGCAATGATTAATGCTAAGTATTGCCGGTGTGAACTGCATGGTGAAAGGCTGTAGTCGTGAGAGGGCATTCAGGCCGAGGATATCTTTATCTGCCTTTGGAAAAACCGCTACTTCAATATCATTCAGCACACAGTTTTCTGCCAGCTTGAGTTCGGCGAGAAAATACAGGGGAATTTTTTCAACTTTTCCATTGGCCATCGCGCCAAAGATAAACCGACTAAAGCGTGACTCAGCTTCGCCGTTCAGACGGTTGAATGTTGATTTGGTCAGGGCAACATAACTCGCGCCAGTATCAAGCAGCAACTCAGTTTCAGTGCTGGCAGATTCGCTCTGCAAAGTGGCATGCACATACAAATTACCCGACCTGGCTTGCGTCATAGTGAGCTGAACCGGTTCTGCCAATGCACCTGCAACGAGACAGGCATTGATAAGCAGTATGGCTATTGAGTTGCGCAGTAGGGTATTGACGGCTTTCATGTGGTGCTATTTCCCGTGATATTACAGTCATTAGTTGTCCTATCTGGTATGAAAGCAATTTGGGTGCCAATTTAAGGCCAAATCTTGAAGTCCGCTTAAGCCCTCTAAATATCTGGGTTTACTCACTCCCGGGAAGGTATGTGATAGGAAATTCCTATTGCGAATTGGATTTTTTAGCGCATCATAATAATGCACTATGCACCATAACAGAGCGCTACTACTCAGGCTTTGTTATTTAACTCACTGGCTTACCTTTAGGAGGTAATTAGTAATGAAAAATGCAAAACGTTACCTGATATCCTTTACCGGTGCTTTACTGCTGGCTTCTGCCGGAACGTCTGCTCAAACTGTTGTTAATGAAACGTCGGCAGGCGATCTGCAGGTGGTGAATTACTCAGGAAAACCACCATTCAAACGCCAGCTAATCCAGGCTGATGACCGTGCTTCTTACCCAATGTTTGATGCAATTGAGGACAGTATCCTGATCTCTACATCAAGCAAAAGACGTACAGGCGCGCCTGGGAAATCCCTGCCCGCGCAAGTAGCTCGAGTGGAGCGCGTTGCAATGGAAGATATTGCCAATATTGCTCGTTTCGAGGAAGTTGAGAGTAATAGCAGTACGCGTATGTGGCGTGGTGCACCAGGCAAGGGACGTCGCTTGGCTCGTTAATCTGGCGACAGCAACAAGTAGCTGAAACGTAGGTTTCATAACCGCAAAGGCGATGCACAGGCATCGCCTTTTTCTTTTCTGCAGCTTGCTATTGATGCTTCAGCTTTCTGGCAGGGCAATGTCGGATGCGCTGCGCTTATCCGACCTACAAAAACACCTTGCCCCATCTGTAGGTCGGATAAGGCCAAAGGCCGCATCCGACGCGGCGTCCAGCGGACGCCTCTTGAGACTTGAGACTTGAAACTTGTAACTTTTAATTTGTAACTTGCGACTTTCCTACCGCGCCAGCAGATCCGTCGTCAGATAAGTCGACACATCATGGGCCTGCTCAGAATCCAGCACCATACTGAAAGGCGGCATGCCATTTCTGCCGGTGCTGAGGATATTCATGATGGCCTGCACATCCAGAGCGGAAGTCAGTTCTGCACCGCCGCCGTGACCGCCTTCGCCGGTTTCCCCATGACAGTAGACACAGGACTGGTTATAGATGGTTCTCCCATTGGCTACATCGGCGGTTCTGTCTTCAGGTACAGCAAGAGTCGGCGCCGCACCGGGGCCGCGCATACCTCCACCTGAAGGACCGGAAGGCACTTCATTGAGGGTGCCGTTAAGGGAAAACAGCCAGACACCATCACCTTTCTTGCCACCAAATAATCCGCCGCCGGCGTAGGTCACCAGATATTGTTCGCCTTTGTGCATGAAGGTACTGACACCGGAATTGGCCGGAGCATCCATGCGAAATTCCCAAAGTCTTTCACCTGTGGCGGTATCCAGGGCGATGATTCTGTCGTCGTCGCGTCGACCCATGAACACCAGTCCGCCACCGGTAGCCAGGGAGCCGCTGCGGCAGCCATTGTTGAACTGTCGCTGCCACACCAGGCGATTGGTTTTCAGGTCAATGGCAGAATATACGCCACGACTTTGCAGGCCGGCACCCACATAGGCGCCGCCCAGAAACTGTCCTTCAAAGGTTGGCGCTTCATACTGGCTGGCATCCGCTCGCGCCGCATTGGCAGAATCCGTGGCGCAGATGAACATGTAGTTGGTGTTGGGGTCGTAGGCGCTCGGCGGCCAGTTAACCCCGGCCAGAGGGGTGAACACTGTGGTTTCATAAAACGGTGTAAAGATTCTGCCGTCATTGATCAGGTCATATTCTTCCGGCGCATATTTCACATCGAGAGAGACCAGCGCGTCACCGATTACATAGGGCTGGGTTGCAGAAGTGGCCTGTCTTGGTTCCTGGGGCACCGGGCGCTCTTCAATGCCGATCAAGGGTTCGCCGGTGATGCGATCCAGAATATAGACCCAGCCGGTTTTGCCAGCCTGGGCCAGCCCCTTACGCATTTCGCCGTCATATTGTGCTTCGAAAAGGATGATCGGGTTAGGCGCATCATAGTCCCAGATATCATGATGCACTTCCTGGAAATGCCAGCGGTATTCTCCGGTGTAAACATCGATGGCCAGAATGGATGCAGTAAACAGATTGTCCCCGGGACGCACGCCGCCGCCCAGCACCGGACCGGCATTGCCGGTGGAGAAATAGAGCATGCCCAGCTCTGCATCCAGCGCCGGGGTATGCCAGACCGGGGCACCGCCCCATTGCCAGACCTCGTTATCCTGTGGCCAGGTATCATGGCCGAATTCGCCGGGACCGGGAATGGTATAGAAGGTCCAGATTTCTTCCCCGTTATCCACATCATAGGCCTTGACCCGCCCCCGTGTTCCCAGGTCGCCACCGGAATAGCCGGTAATAATCATGCCGTCAAAGTACAAAGGCGCAGCAGTCAGACTGTAGCCGGCTTCCGGTTCAGCATCCTGGATTTCCCAGACCACTTCACCGGTCTGCTGATCCAGCGCCATTAATTTGGCGTCCACACGCCCCAGAAATACCTTGCCTTCACCCAGTCCCAGGCCGCGACTTACCCAGCCGCAGCAAACAAAGGCATCTTCGGCATTCAGACCACTTCGGTATTCCCAGAGAATTTCGCCGCTATCGACACTGATGGCAAACACATCATCCTGGCTGGTCACGATATAAATTACGCCCTCATGCACCAGCGGTTGGGCCTGGTTGTTATGACGAAAATCCAGCGCCGAATCCAGACCCACGCGCCACACGCCCTTGAGATTACTGACGGTGTCATGGTTGATCTGGTCAAGCGGGGAGTAGCGCTGGTTGGACAGGGTGCCACCATTGGTGATCCAGCCATCGTCCTGGGGCGAGCTTAGTTCCGCAATGGAAAATGCCGGTGCAGGCGTTATCGCTTCAGCCGCAAAAACAGCCTGGGCCATTGACAACAGTCCAGCGCAGACCAGCAGCGCGCAAAGCCTGGTAATTCGATTCCCCATAATATTCCCCTTGAATTTTGTTCAAAATGACAGGGGTGGAATTATAGCCAAGATTGGGGAATAAAG
>Ga0255771_1005938_pt1 | contig 10466 bp, 7 predicted proteins | sample 011ome_19_FD_179969 | JGI IMG/M metagenome (GOLD analysis project Ga0255771, IMG submission 179969) | Coastal salt marsh microbial communities from the Groves Creek Marsh, Skidaway Island, Georgia - 011510BT metaG (version 2) | ecosystem: Environmental > Aquatic > Marine > Intertidal zone > Salt...
CGCCCCGATAGTCTGGATATGCTGATTTTCTGGATGGGGGCGGGGATTGACGGCGTCTTTACCGTATCGATATCGCTGATGTGGGCGCAATATGTTTCAACTGAAATGGCGATTTTATTTGGCGGCAGTATCCTTGCCGCACGCCGTTTAAGCGAGATGCTGGTGGCGCCATGTTCGGGTATAATTGCCGATAGATTTGGTATTCGTCTGCCGTTAACCCTGATGATTGCGCTGGCCATTGCCGGTTTTGCGATGATTGGCGCCGGGCTTTTGGTTCAAGGGTCGGTTGCATTGGTATTGGCGCGCGGTGCCTTGGGAACCCTGTTTCCGGCCGCCGTGGCGCGGATCTATCCCGATAATAAGGTCAAGGCATTGGCGCGGAACCAGACATGGCGTGATGTTGGCGCGGCGGCTGGCCCGCTGGCAACTGGTGCCGGTCTTGCGTTTATTGCGCCTGAAATGATGCATATATTCGTGTCAGCGGCCTTTGTTATCGCCTTTTTTGTGTTTGTCATGTCACCGGGGTGGCGGGCGGTAACGCGCGCTGTATGAGGGGGTGACAAACTGGCAATGACAGCCTGGCTTTGCGATTGGCTTTATGGGAATGCGCTTGCTGCTTTGCCCGATATCCGGCAAAAATGACGATCTATTATTTGCGCTCATCAGCCACCGCAAATAATGCCAACCGAAAGGGATTTGAGACAGATCATGGCAATGCCGTCTTCATCTTTTGCGCGTGATTTGCGGCTGACAATCACCATTTTATTTTGTGGCAGCTTAAGCGGAATTAATATTGCCAAATTGGCACCTTCGATTACTGAATTATCGACCAGTTTTGGCCTGAGCTTGTCGCAGATCGGGCTGTTAGCGTCAGTCTTCACCCTTATCATGGTCGTGGCGGGGGTATTGATTGGCGGCATTGTACGCGGCGCCGGCACCAAACGCATTTTAATGGCAGCCTTGATCATTGCCTGTATTGGCAGTGCCATCAGCCTTATGGGCAGTTCGGTGGCAAGCCTGTTCATTGGACGCGCCATCGAGGGGATTAGTCTGATTGCCCTGACTTTGACCGCACCAAGCCTGCTAGCCCAACATACCGATCCGGCAAATCGCGGCTGGGTGATGGGAACATGGGGCGGGTTTATGCCACTTGGCAACGGGCTTGCGATTATCGCCGCGCCCTATCTTATCGAACAAGGGGGCTGGCATCTGGTCTGGCAAGTTGGGTTCGGCTTTTCGGTGTTTGTCTGTGGTCTTGGCTGGCTGTTTATTCATGATGATCGATTGCCAATGAAGCGGCAATTTGATCTTGCTGCGCTCAAGCTGGCGATTGCCTTGCCATTGCTGGCCATTATCGGGCTTAGCTTTGCTCTTCATTCGTTGGTTTATCAGACACTTATTCAATTCATGCCATTAATATCGCAATCGCTTGGCGGGTTCAGCCTTGCCGAGGGGGCGATGATCACGGGGCTGTTTTGTGCGGTAAATTTTGTCGGCAATTTGATTGCCGGACAGGCGTTACAAACCGGAAAAAAGCCAGCGCATATTGTCAGGCTGGTCTTTTCCATTGTGCCAATTTTGCTGATTTTGCTGGTTTTGTTCAGCAAATCACCATTTTTGCTGGTTTTGGTTTTGATTTTAACCGGCTTGGTGTCGGGCGGGTCAGCGCCAATTTTTTTCTATCTTGTCAGCCGCGCAAATGATGATCCACAAAATCTGCCTGTTTTTGTTGCTTGGGTGTTTCAAATCCAAGGGCTTGGCATGCTGATAGGGCCGGCTTTGATTAGTTGGGTTGTTGAAACGACGCATAGCTGGAATATTGGCATTTTATGCCTGATACCCGCCTGTTTGGCGATCATTGCCCTGTCAGGGCGGCTTGTTCTGCCAGATGCCAAGATCCGAAAAACCCCCGCCTGATCGGGCGTTTACACATGTTTGCCATCCCAAACCGAGACGGGCACAAAGACCTCGCCCCGCGCCAGCAGGCGTGTCGTTCGCAGCAGGCCGGCGCGTTCGATCTGCAAACCACCATCACGGTTTTCAAGACAAAGCTGAACATCAAATTTACCTGATGGATGCTCGATGATCATATCTTTCACCATGCCATCGGGAAGCGTGGCAAGGTCATGAATCGCGCTGTCTTCATAGAGCGCGGCACTAGCCACCGAAACCGCGCCAAGAACGCCAATGGCCTTGTGGCAATATTTAGGGATAAAGGTTCGCGTATTGACCGCACCACCGGCACGCGGTTTTGATATCAGGCTCATTTTCGGCACGGCTTTGCCTGATACATCACCAAGCCCCATTGCCAGACCGGCCTGAAGACGGATCGATTCAAGGCGCGATTTCAAAATCTCATCACGGTTAAGCTGGTCAGGGGTTTCATCTCCATTCAGACCAAAATCTTCAGCGCGCAAGCAAACAACCGGCATTCCATTATCAATGCAGGTCACCCGCACATTATCAAATTCATCACAATGTTTGCCGGTTGGAAACAGGCTACCGCAAGCCGATCCTTCCAAATCTTGATAATGACACATAACGGGCGCTGATGAGCCGAATACCCCGTCAATGCGCGCCTCACCATGATAGATGGGAAATCCGTTTTCCAGCGGAAATTGCAGCAGGCAGCGATTGCCACTATTGGTCATATAGACGCGAATATTGGCCTGATCACCAGTGGGGTTTATCAGGCCGGTTTCAACCGCAAAGGCACCAATGCCAGATAGAATATTGCCGCAATTTGGGGTGTCATCCAGCCCATCTTCGCCGACAAGCGCCTGCACAAAGCTGTAATCAATATCGCTGTCATCGCGTTGAGATGGCGCAACAATTGCGATTTTTGAGCTAAGCGGATCAGCCCCGCCAAGGCCATCAATCTGACGCGGGTCACCATAGGCACCCATGACCCATTTCAGCAGATTGTCACGGGTTGATTTATCTTGCGGCAAATCGGCAAGATGAAAGTAAATTCCTTTTGAACTGCCGCCACGCATCTGGATGAAGGGAATGGCTGTTTGGTTTGACATGATAGCCCCATAACAAAACTTATCTTAATCCTATACATGATTTTGGCGTGGGATGGTTGAAAATGCTAGGCCTATTCGCTGGCGCATGACTATAGTAATGGCGGGTCAATGATCGGGGTTAATTGATCGCATCACCGCGCATTTCTGCCCCTCATTCCGGTGTTTTGACCAAGCCAATATTTGATGAGGTATCTAGATGGCTCGATTGCCAGCGCTTGACCAAGCTAAAATGAATAAACGACAAAAAGAGATTTATGACGATATCGTCTCTGGCCCACGCGGCAATGTGCGCGGGCCGTTGGCGGTTTGGCTATATCGCGCCGAATTGGCCGATAAGGCACAGCAATTGGGTCGTTATTGCCGATATGATTCATCGCTATCGCCGCGTTTGTCCGAATTGGCGATCCTGACAACGGCGCGGATATGGGATGCGGCGTTTGAATGGCAGGCGCATGTGCCGCATGCTTTGGCGGCGGGCATTGACCAGGCTGTTGTTGACGCGCTGGCGGCCGATCATGATCCAGATTTTTCCAATGATGATGAACAGCTTGTCTATGAATTCTCGCGCGAACTGAACCTCACCCGCGGCGTGTCTGATGCGTTATATGCGCGTGCGATTGCCATTCTTGGTGAGGAGGGAACGGTCGATCTTGTTGGGGTTTTGGGCTATTACGCGCTGATTTCAATGACCATCAAGGCATTTGACGTTGATCCAATCACCGCAAGCTAGTGCTGATATCACATTGGTCTTGCCGGTTTATCTTTTGCGGCAATTTGCCGGTGCTGTTCGGCCAAGCGATCGGTTGCAAACTGATAAGCCGCATTTCGTGCTATAGGGATATTTTATGTGACGCGGGCGATTTTGACGATTATAGCGGCGATTTTTTCATTCTCATTGATGGGCGTCGCTGTCCGCATATTGACCGCTGATTATTCTATTTTTCAGATTTCATTTACGCGTAATTTTTTCGGCTTTCTGCCGATTTTACTGCTTCTTGCCTATAGCAAACAGATGGGGGCGTTAAAAACCCCGTTTAACCGGCAAGAATGGATGATTTGCGCATTGCGCGGCGGCAGCGTCAGTCTGGCACAATTATGCTTATTCACGGCCTATAGCAAATTGGAATTTGCCACAGTTGCCACCTTGGCGTTTTCAGGGCCATTTTTTGTTACCGCCTTGTCGGTTCCGCTGCTTGGAGCCGTCGTTGGGTTTTGGCGGTGGTCGGCGGTGATTTTAGGCTTTTGCGGGGTTGTTATGATAATGCAACCAGGTGCAAGCATCTTTTCGCTATTTTCGATTTTGCCAGTGCTGGCCGCGCTTTGCTATGCGATGTCGAGTACGCTTGTAAAAATCTTTTCGTATGATCGCTTGTCAGGCGTGATCCAGTTCCGTTCGCAAATTTTTGCGGTGGGGTTTTCCCTGTTGCTATGGCTTAGCTTTGGCGAAATGGTACCGATTGCATCGGCATTTGATCTTGGCCTATTTCTCGCGCTTGGCTTGCTTGGTGGGGCAGGGGTTCTTGGGCTTGTTGTGGCTTATCGCATGTCCCAGCCAAGCCTGCTTGCCCCGTTTGAATATTTTGGCATTCCCTTTTCGATGTTTTTGGGCTGGTGGTTTTTTGCCGAAGCCCCATTAGACCGCCTGTTTCCGGGCGTTCTGGCGATCATTGCCGGTGGTTTGCTAATTATCTGGCGTCAAGCGCGGATTAAGACCGATCCGCCGCGCTAGCCCAGTTTACGCGTCCAATTTTGGCGGTGTCGCCAGTTCCTGACACCATAAATCATGAATTGATTCATCAATCTCGCTTGGAAGATCTTCTTCCCATGCCAGATAATCGCGGGCATCTTGCAACACACCGTGATGCCGTCCGGCAAAAAGCGCGGGTTCATCAAGCGGTAAGTCAAGCCCGCCATTTGCCAGTTTCGCCATGTCAAAATCAGCGTCATGCCAGAGATAAACACCGGCAATTTGCCAGCCATGCCGGATAAGACAATCGGCAATCATGTGGCCTTGTTCAGCATTTTCGGCGATGATGGCAATTGGCTTATCTGCTGGTGTTTGACCTAAAATGGCACCGATATTCTGCCAATGGCTGTTGGCGATATGACCCGATTTGAAGGCCTTTGATGGTCTGAAATCATATAGCGCTATTTTGTCTTTTTGCCATATATCCAGCTGCGGCGCGGCAAATGACGTGACCGACCCTGAATCGTTGCTGGCAATGTTACTGGTAACAGTGTTTGTGATGGTTTCAATTGCGGCAAGGGGCGCGTCAAGATGGGCAATCGTCACGCTAAAGCCCATGCAGCGCAGCCAGAAAGCGGCAAAGGCGGCGCGGCTTCCCGATCCTTGGTCAAACAGGACAACCGGAACATGGTAGCGTGCAATCGACCGGTCCGTCTGCTGGATAAGATTGGTCCCCGAAATTTTGATAATACCATGCGCCAGCGGCTGGCCCGTCGCGCCATCATCTGACACATCAAATAATAGCTCTGTTTTTTGGTCAGCAACAAAGGCAGCCAGCCCATCGGCCGCAACCCGTGTGGCAGGGATTTGCCAACGGCGCAGGAAATGGGCAACGGCGTCAGACGCTTCATGGTCTGCGGCAAACAGCCGGTTGGCATCATGTTCGCGTTCATAGCCATCAAGCTGCCAAGCTTGCGTGCCACCGCGAAACACCGCAAAAGGGCCATCATAGCCTGATGCCATCAAGGTAAAGGCACCAATGATCGATCTTGTTCGCCCAGCGCAATGCAAAAGCGACATTTTGCCAGTATCTTTCAAGGCCTGAACATTGGCAAGCAACAGGCTGTTTGGCAGGCTTTGCGACTTTGGCAGGGTGAAATCCTGATATTCGGCCGTTGGGCGCACATCGAAAAGCTGCGCATCCTGATAATCGGCGAGATATTGTTTTGGTGTGACTTCAGGAAGATCAATTTCATGCGCAACCACTTCGCCAAACGCTTTTGACCAGACATATTCGCCTTTTACAAAGCCGCGCCCCATCATCGCCGGTTTTTGGGTGTTGTGAATGGTTATATTGCGAAATCCAATCGCTTTTAACTGGTGGATGGCCTCAGCGCTTGCCTTGTCCTGCCAGTCCAGAAAATGAATTGGAAAATCAAGGTCTTGAAAAAGATAGCCAAGCCGCGTAGAAAAAAGCGAAAGCGGAATATTGGTGCTGCCAAACCAGTGACCGGCGACATAGTCGCGCCGTTCGCGGCTGTCGATCAGGGCAAAGCATGTTCCAGCGTCATATAGCGCGGCGAATAATCCGTAACTCATATCATTTTCCTAAAAGGCATTGGGGCGGGTAAGACGCAAGATTGGGCAAAAGGCTGGATAGGCGGCTAGGCTAGCTCATAGCGGAACCGTTTTACCTTGCTCATATCGGTGCCCTCAATCCGCACAAGGCTGGTTGGCCCCTCGCGGGTTGGTGAATGCAGATCGCCTTCATTATAGACATGGGCAACCCCCGGGGTCAGGCGATAGGTGCGTGATATTTGCACCTTGCCTGCTTTTTCGGCGCTGGCATCTTCGATTTTGTCATAATCGCGCATTTCGGTTTCGCCGCGCGCTTGGGCGTAAATCGCCCATGACGGCCCATGATCATGCGGTGGTGATGTTTTCGGGCTGTCATAATTATGCGCCAAAATACAAAAGCCAAGCTCGGCATCTTGATAAAGCAAATCGCGCTCACCCGTTGTCAGCGGAACCAGCGTTTCGACATTGGCCGGATCTGACAGCAGGTTTTGCAACAATTCGGCAATCTTTTTTCGCCCATCTGGGCCGGGTGTCTCGCTAAGAATCCGGTGACAATCTCGGGCTAGGTTTGACAGAATTTCACTCATAAAACAGGCTCCAGACGTAAAAGCAATCTGCCCCAACAGGACAGTAATCAAGGACATTATCTTACCGCTGATCCGATGAAATTCAAAGGATTTTAGGCCTGTTGAAATGACAAAGTTCGAACCACTTGAGGCTTTGGTTTTTACTTGTGGTTTTGCTTATCGCTTTTACTGGGCTTGTCGTTTTTGTTCGCGCCATGCGGTCAAGATGCCAGCAAAGGCAATTAAGCTCATGCCAAGAAGCGCTTGTTGCGGCGGCCAAGCGTCGAAAATAACCCGCCCCCAAAATGCAGCAAATAAAAGATAGGTGAAATCAATTGGCGCAAGCCAGCTGCTATCAGCTGTCTGATAGGCGCGCGCAAGGCAGATATTGCCTGATAGATTCAGCACCGAACAGGCGATCGCAACGCCAAATATCAGCCAGGTCAATTCTGGCCAGCCAACTGCGACATAGGGCATTGCAGCCGCAATATCCGCTGGCACGGGAAATAGCGTCAAAATCACGATGCCAGCAAGGCCAGTCAGAAAAAACAAAACAGCAACCGCAATGGTAAGTGATAATGGGTTTTCATGCCGGCAAGAATGGCGAAGGGTCAGAATGTTGCAGGCATAGAAAAAACCTGCGGCAACCGGAAGAATCTGGATTGGCGAGAAACGCGCATCAAAGGGGTCAAGAATAAACAGCGCCCCCGCGGCACCGATCATCAGCGCAGCAATGCGCCAAGGGCCAACCTTTTCGCCAAGAATTGGCCCGGCAAGAAGTGAAACAAAAAGCGGATAGGTGTATAATCCAGCAGCCATCTGCGCGACTGTCAGATAAGGCGCACCAGAAAAAAAGCAAAACATGCAGATGCTAAGCATAACAGCGCGAAAATAGACCGGACGCCAGTTTTGCGGCACAAGCAGGCCATAGCCGCCGCTAATCATGGCAAGCATGACAATAAAAAACGCATTGCCGACAGCGCGAATTGTCTGGAATTGCCAGAACGAGGTTTCAGGGGCAATCAGCTTGACCGTTGCATCTTGAAGCGCAAGCGTGAAAACGCCGACAAGCAATAAACCCATTGCCAAAACCGGCCGATCACCTGTTGGCGATTGAAAAAAAGGTAAATGTTGCTGTTTCACGTTTGTTCCTAGCTTCGCACCCGGCTGGCATTTGCGTCAAATAGCGGTTTGTTTATTAAGCTGGCTTTCAGGCTTTGACCCAGAAGTTCGACAGTCCAGCCATCATTGCGAAGGGCAAATTCCTTTGGCACCATCGCCAGCGCAACCGAAGTTTTGGAAGCATGTGCAAATCCGCCAGATGTAACCCAGCCAACCACAGCCCCGTCAATTGAGACTGGCTCATCACCGATAACATCAGCGTCAATTGCGTCAACGGCAAGGCTGATAAGCCGTTTGCTGCCGCCATTATCGCGTTCGGCCAATGCCGCTTTCTTGCCAATGAAATCAGCTGGTTTATCATAGGCCACAAACCGATCTAGCCCAACCTCGACAGGGCCGTAAAGCGGGCGATATTCACGCCCCCACGACCCATAGTTTTTTTCCAGTCGAAGGGCGTTGAGTGCGCGCGAACCAAACGGGCGGATATCAAAATCGCTACCCGCCGCCATCAAATCATCATAGAGCCGTGCAAGGCTTGCCGGCTTTACCCAGATTTCATAACCAAGATCGCCGCTATAGCTGACCCTGCCAACAATTGCTGGTGTCATGCCAACATCCATTTCGCGAACCGCCATAAAGCGCATTGCATCATGCGAAACATCGGTTTTGCTGCATTTTTGCAGAACCTCACGCGCCTTTGGCCCGGCAATTGTAAGCCCAACAAGATCAAGACCAAGGCTTTTGACGTGAACCGAGCCATCATCGGGCAAATGCGATAGGAACCAGCGCATGTGATAGCTTTCGGCAATGCCCGATCCAATGATCAGGAACCGCGTATCACCAAGTCGGGCAAGCGAGAAATCGCCAATGATTTTACCATCATCCTTTAGCATTGGTGCCAAAGTCATGCGGCCAATCGGCGGTATCGCTGCGGCAAGAAGCTGGTCAAGCCATGCCGCCGCGCCGCTGCCGCTAACCTCATATTTGGCAAAGCCGGATATATCGCCAAGCCCAACTGCGTTTCTGACAGCCTTTGCCTCATTGCCAACATGGTCAAAATCAACCGATCGACGCCATGAGAAAACATCGGCCGTTCCATCAGGTGCGAACCATTGCGGAACCTCAAGCCCGAAAGCAGCGCCAAATTGCGCGCCAGCCTGTTTCTGCCGGTCATAGATGCTGGTGGTCAATAGGGGGCGGGCAGCTTGTAATGCTTCATTCGGATATCGAATTGAAAACCGCCGCGAATAATTCTCTCTGACACGGGCATTGGTATAGGCCATGCTGGCATAGTCACCAAACCGTGATACATCCATCGCCCAGACATCGAATCCGGGGTCACCATTCACAATCCAGTTGGCCAATGCCAGCCCGACACCGCCACCCTGACTAAAGCCAGCCATTACCGCACAAGCAGACCAGTAATTGGTCATGCCCTTCACCGGCCCAACAAGTGGGTTTCCATCAGGTGCAAACGTGAAGGGGCCATTGATGATTTGTTTGATGCCAGCATTTTCAAATGCCGGAAAATGGCGGAACCCGACTTCAAGCGATGGCGCAATCCGATCAATATCAGGCTCGAGCAGCTGATGACCAAAATCCCATGGCGTTTCGGTTTCCGACCATGGTTTGCAAGCGCGTTCATAGGTGCCCATCAACATACCGCCACGTTCTTGGCGAAGATAGATTTCACCATCAAAATCAACAGCATGCAAAACTTCGGCACCGGTTTTTTGATTGATTTCGGCAACTTCGGGCATGTCTTCGGTCAACAGATACATATGTTCCATTGCCAAAACCGGCAGTTCCAGCCCAACCATGCGGCCAACTTCACGCGCCCAAAGACCAGCGGCATTCACCACATGTTCAGCGATGATGACGCCTTTATTGGTTGTGACGACCCATTGGCCGTCGGCCTGTTGGCGAAGCGCCTCAACCTTGACATGGGTTTCAAAATCCGCACCATTTTTGAGCGCCGCCTTGGCATAGGCATGGGTAACGCCGTAAGGGTCGCAATGCCCCTCAATCGGATCATACATGGCGCCAACAAATTGCGAAGGGTCGATCAGCGGCATCAGTTCATGCGCGCGCTCAGGGGTGATGATCTCAAGATCATCCATGCCAAGATATTTACCTTTGGCATAGACCGATTTTAGCCAGTCAAACCGCTCATTTGTGGCGGCAAGCATAATCCCGCCGGTCATGTGAAGGCCGATATTCTGACCCGATAATTCCTCGATTTCCTGATAAAGCTTGATTGTATATTGCTGTAATTTAGCAACATTTGGATCGCCATTAATGGTGTGCATGCCACCCGCGGCATGCCATGTCGAACCTGACGTCAATTCCGACCGTTCAAGCATGATCGCATCATGGCATCCAAGTTTGCTGAGATGGTATAAAATTGAGGCGCCAACAACGCCGCCTCCAATGACTACGACTTGTGCTTGGTTTTTCATCTTGGCCTCGTCTGGCACGCAGTTG
>Ga0255771_1005944_pt1 | contig 10454 bp, 8 predicted proteins | sample 011ome_19_FD_179969 | JGI IMG/M metagenome (GOLD analysis project Ga0255771, IMG submission 179969) | Coastal salt marsh microbial communities from the Groves Creek Marsh, Skidaway Island, Georgia - 011510BT metaG (version 2) | ecosystem: Environmental > Aquatic > Marine > Intertidal zone > Salt...
CTCCAGGGTGTACTCGATCATCGGGACGTTCACGAGCGGCAGGAGGACCTTCGGGCGCTCGAGCGTGATGGGGCGGAACCGCTGCGCGAACGAGTCCGCGAGGACGACCGCCTGGAGCGGGACCTTCGCCTTCTCCGCGTCTTTGCCTCGGTTCGGCATCGCGCGGGGTGGCGGAAGGGGGGGGGTTCAGGATCAGACGACACGCGCGCGCGGAGCGGATCGATCGCGCGACCGGCGCGGGGCTCGGGCGCGGTGTCCTGAGCGGCTCCCGACGCGTCCCGACGACTGGCGAAGCGCGAGGCTCGATCTCGCGATTTAGGGCTCGAAGCGAAGAAGCCTGGAAGAACCTGACTGCTGGATCTCGACTTCTGTTCGTCGTGATGGACTTTTGAAGACTTGATCAAATAAACGCTCGGGGCGGCCGCTCGCGCGAACGCTCACGCCTCCCCCCCTCCCCCCCCGAGGCACTCGATCGCGTCCTCCAACACGACCTTCTTGTGCCGCCGGTACGCGATCGCGGACCGCGTCGCGTCCGCGACGCCGCCCCCGTCCCCGCCCCCCGGCGCCGATTCCGCCGCCGCCGATAGCAAATCGTCGTCCTCCGCGATCGTCGTCGGCATCGCGCGCAGAAGCTCCTCGCACCGCCGCGCGACGTCCGCGTGCGCGCTGTCGACGTCCACCCGCGCGAGCTGCCCGCCGGACCCCGCGTCCTGCGCGCCCTCCGTGCCCGCGTACGCGGCGGCGAACAGAGATATTAAGCGCGCGTCGCATCGTCCGCCGGGCAACACCTTCAGTCGCGGCTCGGACCGCGCCAACGCGCCGTCGCCGCCGTCGCCGAGCGACTTCTCCACGGACGCCACCGCGGCTCTCGCGGCCCGCTCGCGGACCGCGGCCTCGTCGTCGCCGCCGCCCTCCCACAGTTCCGGGTGGTAGACCATGTGCCACGACAGCGCGTGGTCGACGTCCGCGAAGACGATTACGTCGTCGTGCGGATTCCGCGGCGGGACGAAGCCGTAGTACATGAGGAAGTGGTCGTTGCTGCGCTCGCCGTAGCTCATGAGCGCCTCCTCTCCCGCGACGACGTCCCGCGTGGCGCTGAACGACACGAACCCGTCGTCCCCGAGCTCGCTCCACGCGATGTTGTCCACGCATCGCGACGGCGGCCACTTCGAAGGGACGGCGGCGGCGACGGTCGGCGTTCCGTCGATCGTCGAGTCGACGGCGGCGACCGACGAGTCGTCGTACTCGTCGCCGCCGTGGTTCAGAAGGTCCGCGAGAGGAAGCAACGCGCGGAAGTACCCCTCGCCGCTACCATCGCCGGACGCGATTCCGTACGTCCGCGAGTGCACGACGCTCACCGCCGCCTTGAACGCGTCGAGGTCCGCGCCCGCGAGCGCGTCCGCGCACTCGTTCGACAGTCTCGCGTGCCACGACGACACCGCGTCGCGCATCTCCGTCGCCTCCGTCACCGCGGGCGGGTACTGCAGCGCTTTCACGTCCTCCTCCGCGTACAGCAGCGGCGACCCGGGGACGGACTCCGGGACGAGCGCGAGGTAGGGTGCCCACTCCGAGTCGGCACCCTTCGCGCGCTCTTGAAGGAGCCGGCACGCGAGCCGCACGCCCCACGGCGCGTTGGACATCGTCTCCCACGCCGACGGCGGGTGCCCGTCCTGGTAGAACGTCGGGGTGGAGTTGAAAGGCTTCAGAAGCGGAGTTGAAAGGCGCCGAGGGCGGGGATTGAAAGCGAGGGGTGGGCGTAGAGAGACGACGGGAAAAGTCCTTAAGGAACGGCGTTCACCACGCGAACGCGGTCGTATGGGGACCAGTGTGATATAGAACGCGCCTGATAGTCGCAGATGCCCATCTCGAGCGGGAGGCACAGCACCGGCTCGCTCGCCTGCGACGCGACGCGACGCGACGGACGAACGACGGACGACGGGTGAGCGAGGCGTCGCGGGCGCGGCGGGAGGACGGTCGGACGGGGACCGACGTCGACGAGCGATCGAATCGACGCGGAGGAGACGGCGAGAGCGGTCGCGTCGCGTCGCGTCCGCGTCGCGACGCGCGCCACAACCCTAAACCCTCTCGCGCGACGAGAGCGAGATCGACGACGGACGGACGGACGGATGGACGTCGGGACGCGCACCTCGATGTCGCGGCTCGCTTCTAAGCCTCTCCCGCGACCGCTGCCGTCGGGCAGGAGCACGGAGAGACCGCTTCCGGTCGCGCCGCGCCCGACGCACCACCCGACGAGCGCGCCGACGGCGACGCGCTCCGCCTCCTCCTCTTCCGACTCGACGTACGTCGCGTCCGTCGTCGTCTCGGAGGATGACGACGCGGTGGACGCGCGCGCGAGTCTTCGGCCGCCGCGCCCTCGCGCGGCCGCGACCGCGCGGCGGCGCGACGCGCGCGCGCCCGCGCTCGCGGGCGATGCGCGCGCGGCCGTGGAAACGCGAACGCGAGCGGTCGTCGCCATCGCGAGTGCGGACGGCGACGGCCGCGGCGAGACGCTTTATCTGCTCGCTCCGACGAGACTGCTGGCGAGACGAGCAGAGCGCGCGATCTCGGGCATTGTTCGCTCGCGCCGAGGCGAGGGCCGCCCGGCGCGAGCGATGTCGTCGGCGGAGGAGGACGCCGACGCCGAAACGGCCGCCCCGGCCCCATGGGGCGACCTCCTCGAGTTCCAGCGCGCCATCGTGGACGAGCTCGTCGCGCGCGACGGCCTGACCGTCCTCGCGGAGGGGCTCGGGCTGCCCGAGGTGCTCGCGGGCCTGATTCGCGCGCGTCACGCCTCGCGCGTCTTCGCGCGGTCGTTCGCGGACGGGCGAGAGGCGTTCCAGAGCCTCCTCGGCGACGGCGAACGCGACGACGTCGACGACGCGGCGACGCGGTCGGTGACGAACTGCGCCTCCGGCCCGGTCCTCATCGTCGGCGCGACGGACGCGCAGAAGCGCGCGACGAGGCTCCACCTCGCGGCCATCGCGCCCGAGACGCCGTTCCCCGCGGACGTCAACGCGGACTTCACCGGCGCGAACCGAAAGAAGATGTACGCGAGCGGGCCCACGGTGTTCATCACCACGCGGATCGCGGCCGTGGACTTGCTGACGGAGGACCGTCTCCCGCCGCGCGCCGTCGCGGGCGTCGTCGTGGTGAACGCGCATCGCGTGACGGATCTCTCCGGCGAGGCGTTCGTGATTCGCCTCTTCCGCGGCGGCAACCGCGTCGGGTTCGTGCGCGCGCTGAGCGACCGCCCGGGGGAGCTAATGCGCGGGTTCAACGCGCTCGAGCGCGCGATGAAAGCGCTCATGGTGCGCGCGTTGAACCTGTACCCGCGGTTTCACCTCGCCGTGAAGCACGACCTGGACGACCACGCGCCGGAGGTCGTGGAGCTGCATCAGCCGCTCACGAAACCGATTCACGCGATACAAGACGCCATCGTGGAGATCATGGAACAGTGCATGTGCGAGCTCAAGAAGAGCAAGCACGTGGACGTCAGCGAGCTCAGCGTCGAGGCGGGGATGTTCAAGTCCTTCGACCGGACGCTGAGCCGGCAGTTGGACCCGGTCTGGCACGTCGTCCCGAGAAAGTTGAAGCAAATCGTGTACGACCTTCGGACGCTTCGGAACCTCGCGATGTACCTTTTACGGTACGACGCGGTGACGTTCTTGCGGTACTTGGAGACGCTGCGACTCGCGGAGGGGAGCCAGAGCATGTGGCTGTTCACCGACGGCGCGCACGTCGTGTTCGAGCAAGCGAAGCGGCGCGTGTACGTGCTGCAAAAACCCGGCGGCGGAGGCGAAGGAGGAGGAGGGAGGAACGCGAACGCGACGCCCGCGGGGCTCGGACCCGGCTCGGGCGTCGGCGCGAAACGCCCCGCGCCGGGCGACGACGACGACGACGACGACGACGACGATGATGATGATGAAATCGTCATCACCGGCGTGACCGGCGGGACGACGACCGCGGCGGCGGCGGCGGGGACGACCGCGACGGAGCTCCGGCCGATCTTAGAGCCGATGCCGAAGTGGTGTTTGATCGAGGAGATCGTCGTGGAAGTCGACGAGGACAGGGCGAAGTTCAAGGTAGCGATGGAGCGCGAGCTCAGCGCGGTCGCGAGCGACGGCGCGCTCGTGAACCTCACCGGCGAGGACGACGACGACGACGAGGACGAGGACGACGACGAGCGCGAGAAGGAACGCGCGGCGGCGGCGCGAGAAAAATACGCGCAGGGCCCGCTGCTAATCGTCGCGAAGGACGAACAGACGACGGCGCAGATCACGTCGCTGCTGTTGCTCGGCGCGGACGCGCTGATGGAGCGCTTATGGAACGACTACCTCGTCTCGAGAGACGGGCGCGTGGGGAGCGGCGGCGGCGGCGGCGGGTGGCGCGCGCGCGGGGCGAGGGGCGGGAGAGGGCGGGGACGCGCGCGCGGCGGCGGCGGCGGCGGCGGCGGCGGGCGAGGCGGCGCGAGCGCCGCGGGGCGAGGCCCGAGTCGCATGGACCGCATGCGCGCGGCGATGATGGGCGAGGAACCACCGCCGCTTCCCGCGCCCGGCGGCGGCGGGCGCGGCGGGGGCGAGGGCAGAGGAGGAGGAGGAGGAGGAGGAGGAGGAGGAGGAGGACGTGCGTTCAACGACCTCACCGCGGAGGGGCTCGCCGGCGGCGGCACCGCCGCGGAGCGCAACGCGTTCGCCGCCGCGGCGAAGGCGATCCGCGCGCGCGAGTCGAAGTCCAGCGCGGCGTCGTCGAGAGCGGCCGCGAAGGCGGGGAACAAGAAGGCGACGGGGGACTTGGAACCGAGGAGGGACGAGGCTCGGGTCGCGGCCGGCGGCGGCGGCGACGGCGACGGCGACGGCGACGGCGACGATCCGTACGCGGACCCGAAAGTCGGCGCGGCGAAACTCGCGAAACGAGGGATCTACGTCCACGCGCTGACTGACCGCGGCGGCATCATCGCGCGCGTGAAGCCGTCGTTCGTGATCCTCTACGACCCGGACGCGGCGTTCGTACGCGAGATCGAGACGTTCACGGCGCGTCGCCCCGGCGCGCCGCTGCGAATTTACTTTCTCGTCCACGAAGGCAGCCTCGAGGAGCAGCGATACGTGTCCCAACTCAGGTACGAGACCAACGCTTTTGACTCGCTCGTGCGCGCGAAGCAGCACATGTCGATGCCCGCGGAGCAAGAGGGCCGAATCGGCGGCGGCACCGGAGACGCGACCGCCGCGGAGCCGGTGTTGCCGTTGCCGCAACTCCAGCCGCTGCTCGATCCGACGAAGGACGCGGCGGAGAAGAGCACGCGCCGCGCCGGGGGTCAGCTCACGGTCCCGACGCGTCTGCACGTCGTCGTGGACATGCGCGAGTTCATGTCGTCGCTGCCGTCGGTGCTGCATCAGTCCGGGTTCAAGGTCATGCCCGCGACGTTGGAGGTTGGCGATTACGTCTTATCGCCGAACATGTGCGTGGAGCGAAAGTCGCTTCCCGATCTCATCGGCTCGCTGAACAACGGCCGGCTGTACCATCAGGCGGAGGCGATGTGCAAGCACTACAGGTACCCGATTCTACTCATCGAGTTCGAGGGCGACAAAGCGTTCGGGATATCCAGCGTGCAAGATCTGGGGAGAGAGATCGACCCTCGAAGCGTGCAGAGCAAGCTCGTGTTGCTCATCTACGCGTTTCCGAAGCTGCGGCTCATGTGGTCGCGGTCGATGCACATGACCGCGAAGATGTTCGCGGACTACAAGCTCGCGGAGCCGGAGCCGACGGTGGAGGTGGCCGCTAAGGTTGGGCTCCCGCCGGATTTGTCCGCGGACGGCGCCGGCGTGGACGAGCCGTATAACCAAGCCGGGATCGACTTTCTGAGGAAGCTGCCTGGAATCACCGACAAAAACTTGCGGAGGGTGTTGGACACGATCGAGTGCGTCGCGGACCTCGCGGAGATGTCCCAGGCGGACATGGCGAAGATGTTGGGGAATAATCGCCAGGCGAGGACGCTGCACGAGTTCCTTCACACGGAGTTCCCGTCCGCGGTGACGGCGGCGGGGAGGAAGTGATGACGCGACGACGACGACGACGACGATGATTTTAGAAACGTTGCGAACAAACTAGAGTCTCATAGCACGCGAAGGACGCGCCATGTCACGTCACGCCGATCCTCCTAAACGGCGATATCTTCCTCCGCTCGAACATCACCTTCTCGTCCTCGTTGATCTCGCGCTTCGTGCCGTCCGGGTACGCGACCCACGGCGTCCCTCGCATCTCGATCTTCGACCCCGCGACGTCGCCTCTCCTCTTCGCCTGCTTCCGCCGCTTCGTCGAGTTGTCTTTGTTCATCGGGATCACCATCAGCGGCCACCCGCCCTCGGGTCTCTTCCGCCGCTGCTTGAACCGCCCGCTTCTCAACAACCCAGGCCCGGTCTTCATCAGGTTGTAGTCCAGATCCCGTTTAAACCGCCGCAGCATGTGCCGGTCCTCGATATCCGCCTTCTCCTGTTTGCTCACGTACGGCGGCAGCGCCTCCACCACCCGCTCCGGCGTGAAGTGCGTCGGCACCACCTGGTAGTTGGCCTTGTGGTAGTGACACCACTGGTGCCTCTCGCCGTTCCCGTGGTGCGCGATCCCGTCGTGCCACGCGTAGTTGACGTCAATCTGCGCGCACGTCTCGCGGCCCTCGAGCTCCCACTTCCGCTGAGGGTCGTTCCGTACGAGCGAACGTCGGGGTGGAGTTCAGGGGCGTCAGTCGGAGTTGAAAGGCGTCGAGGTGTGTCGGGATTGTGAGCGAGGGGTGGGCGCAGAGATGCGCCGGGAAAAGTCCTTAAGAAACGGCCTTCACCACGCCAACGCGGTCGTATGGGGACCAGTGTATAGAACGCGCCTGAATGTCCTTCAGCGCGATGATCGCGAGCACGCGTTGCTGCCTCACGTTGTAGTGCGCCGCCAGCCGCTTCGCGGTCCACGTCTCCGGGTCGCTCTTGTGCCGCAGGTACATCTCCGTCTTGGAGTAGTCCGACAGCTTCGTATCCGCGTCGAACGGGTGGTCGTCGATCGTGAACCCGTTCTCGGAGAAGTCCTCGAGGCGCCATCCCTCCGGCGGGACGTACTCCGTGTTCGCGCAGAGCACCTCCCACGGCTCCACCGCGGTCATCGCGACCGTCTCGCCGTCCGGCGTCGTCGTCGCCATGTGCAGCAGGCGGTAGTCCTTGCCCTCCGGGCCCTGGACGTCGAACTCGCCCTCCTCGCCGTCGTCGTCGCCGTCGTCGTCGCCCTTCTCCCGCTTCGCGCCGGCGACCGCGCGCGAGGATCCTCCGCGCTGGGCGTCTTCGCCTCCGCCGTCGCCGCTCGCGGGCGCCGCGTCGGGATCGCGGAACGTCGGGCCCGCCGCCGCCTCCGCCGCCGGGGGATCGATGTCCGCCGTCGGTCGCGCCGCCATCGGGTGCGCGGTCACGCCCTTGTCCGTCTCGTCCGAGGACGCGAACCGCGGCCACGTCCACCGCGCCGGATGCTCTCCGCGCGCTGGATGCGCTCCTCCTCTCGCGATCGCGGCCCGCGCGACGGGGGCGGCGACTCGAGACGCTGCGCGCATCCGCCCCGCCATCGCGGTGACGAGGCGAAGCATCGCGGCGATCGACGTTCGCCTCGCGCGCGGACGGTGCGCGTCGTGCGCGTCGGCGCCGAGTCGACTGAAGGCGCGCGACGACGTGTGACGCGCGCGTCCACGCGAGGAAGGAACCCTAGAAATGTGCGTGGCGAGAAGACGTTGAGGCGCGTCGTCCGTTGACGAATGAATTCGCACGCTCTCGCACACTCCGCGTCGCGCGGTCCCCTCGCCGTCGCCATGGGGATGCTCGGCGCGAACCTGCCCGAGAGCGCGAAGTACCACCACAACCCGGAGTGGAACGACGCGGACAAGCCGCCGCCGCCGCCGCGAGCCGCGGAGACGGCGACGACGAGCGCGACGGAGGACGCGCTGCCCGACTTCGCCGCGCTCGCGGAGCGCGCGCGCGCGATCGCGGAGGCGGCGAAGAAGGCGACGCCCAAGGTGGATCGCGAGGCTTCGCGCGCGAAGCTCCTCGCCGCGGACGAGCGGTGGGGCGTCGGCGTCGCCGCGGACGGGCGCGCGTACTACTTCGAGAAGGCGACGCAGTCGACGCAGTGGCGGACGCCGGGGGCGCTGAAGGGCGCGCGCGCGCGAGTCGTGATGGGCGAGCGCACGACGAAGCCGTCGCCGCCGCCGCCGTGGAAGGCGATCGTCGACGCGAAGAGCGGGCGGACGTATTACTGGGACGCCTCGAGCGGGGAGACGACGTGGACGATGCCGGAGAAGACGGGGTGCGCGCCGGCGGTCAGGGTGATACCCGCGCGACCGCCGCCGCCGACGCCGACGCCGGCGGAGGACGGCGTCGACGCGGAAGAGAATCACTAGCTACTAGTCTACTAGGTAGCGACGGCGACGGCGATCGCGCGTGTTAGCCGACGTCGTCCACGGAGAGAGAGAGAGAGAGAGACGCGCGAGCGAGTCTTACAGATCGATTCAGATATAGACAAGAACGGAACTAGCGCCGGTTACCGGCGTCGTCGTCCCCGCGAGCGCTCTGCTCAGCGCGCGGGCGTCGCGGTTTTCATATTTCGCTTCGTCTTGAAGATCATGTCCACGACGTCCTCGACAACCTTGTCCGGCGTGCTCGCGCCGGACGTCACGCCGATCACCACGTCCCCTTCCGGGAGCCAGTCTTTCGTCTCCACGAGCTCCCCGTGCGCGAGCCTGTGCGCGATGACGTTGTCTTCGTCGAGCCGCTCGGGGGTGTCGACCCAGAAGCTCGGCACGCTCGCGTCCTCGCTGATCTCCTGCAAGTGCTGCGTGTTCGACGAGTTGTACCCGCCGACGACGAGCATCATGTCCGGCTTATCCTCCACGAGCTGGTACATGGCGTCCTGTCGCTCCTGCGTCGCGTCGCAGATCGTGTCCATGACCATGTAGTGATCGGCGAGGTTCGCGACGCCGTGTTTCTCCATCATCGTCCGCTCCAGGAGCTTCCCGATCGCCTGCGTCTCGCCCTTGAGCATCGTCGTCTGGTTCGCGATCCCGAGGCCGTCCAGGTCGACGTCCGGGTCGAACCCTTCGCTGTGCGCGTTGACGAACTTCGCCATGAACTCCTCCTTGTCGCCGCCGTTGAGGATGTAATCGCACAGGTACGTCGCCTCCTTCATGTCCTTGATCACGAGGTACGTCCCCGCGAACGACGCCGTCGCCACCGTCTCCTCGTGCGCCCACTTCCCGTGAATGATCGACGTGAACTCCTTCCTCGTGTGCGCGTCCACGGCGTTCCACACCTTGGACACCCACGGGCACGTCGTGTCCACGATGGACGCGCCCTTCTCCGCGAGGAGCTTCGGGTCGTTCCACACGAGCAAACGTCGGGGTGAAGTTCAAAGGCGTCAGGTGGAGTTGAAAGGCGCCGAGGTGTGTCGGGATTGAAAGCGAGGGATGAGCGGAGAGATGCGCCGGGAAAAGTCCTTAAGGATCGGCGTTCACCACGCGAACGCGGTCGTATGGGGACCGGTGTATAGAACGCACCTTCATCTCGTGCACGGAGGCGCCGAACGCGGGGAGGATGACCACCTCGCCGTTCCCCACGCCGCTGAAGTCCTTCCCGTCCTTCGTCTCCTCGATGAAGTTCACGCCCATGTCGCCGAGGCGCTTGTTCACCGTCGGGTTGTGGATGATCTCGTTCGTGATCCACAGCTTCGCGTCCGGGTACTGCTTCCGCGCTTCGTACGCCATCTGGACGGCGCGCTCGACGCCCCAGCAGAAGCCGTAGGCGTCCGCGAGCTTGAGCGTGACGCCCGTCTCCGCGTCGACGTAGGAGTTGCCGCTCTCGCGCATCTTCGCGACGAGGCCGTCTGTCGAGTTAGGGTTGGGTTCGGTTCGGTGTGGTGCGGTCGTGAGGCGAGGAGGCGCGATCGCGCGAGCGAGCGAGCGATATCGCGACGGGACGGGACGGAGGGAAAGAAGAGATAAGAGCGATCGCGAGATCGTCGCGCGATCCAGGCGGGACGCACCGACGGAGTAGCCGATCCCCTCCCTCGCCATCCTCTCCGCGGACTCCTTGTCCTTCGCGAAGCGGCGGTTGTACTGATCCGACTTGCTCAGGTCGCGGCGGAACGTCCGCGGGTCGAACTTGTCGCCGTACGAGCTCGGGTCGAATTTGAAGCCAGCGTCGGCCTTCTCCTCGGGCTCTTCCTCGTCGTGCGCGGCGCGGACGCGGAACGCGTTCGCGCGGCGCGTCGCGCGCGCGTTGCGGCGCCCGAGGGGCATCGCGGTCCCCGCGAAGCTCGCGGTGGCCATGACGGACATGATTGCGGTGAGGGTCGTGTGCTCGCGCGTACGATCGATGACGCGCGCGCGGCCTCACACGCGCGCTCGTGGCTGGAATATCTGCGAGCGAATCACATCAGCG
>Ga0255771_1005951_pt1 | contig 10443 bp, 8 predicted proteins | sample 011ome_19_FD_179969 | JGI IMG/M metagenome (GOLD analysis project Ga0255771, IMG submission 179969) | Coastal salt marsh microbial communities from the Groves Creek Marsh, Skidaway Island, Georgia - 011510BT metaG (version 2) | ecosystem: Environmental > Aquatic > Marine > Intertidal zone > Salt...
AATAGGGATTCGCATCCGCCCCGGGAATACGGTTCTCGATCCGGCGGCTTTCCGGGCGACCCAGCGGCACGCGCAGCCCAACCGTGCGGTTATCCATCCCCCACGCCAGATTGGCTGGCGAGTCCTCGGTGCCGGTGCGCCGCCGATAACTGTTCACATAGGGCGCCATTAATGCCATCGCGCCACTCAGATAGCGCTGCATGCCTGCCAGCGAATGATAAAATGCATCACTCTCTGACCCATCCGCAGTGGCAAAAATATTCTCTCCGGTCTTTTGTGAACGCATTGATAAATGGATATGCATCGCGCTGCCAGGCTGTTCCTGTATCGGTTTTGCCATAAAGGTGGCATGCAGCCGGTGATTAATCGCGGTTTGCCGCACCGTGCGTTTGAACAGGAAAGCCTGATCTGCAAGTTCCAGCGCATTGCCATGATTAAAATTAATTTCCATTTGCGCCGCACCCGCCTCATGGCTGAGCGTATCGATATCAAGCCCCTGCACATCGCAATGGTCATAGATGTCTTCAAACAACGGATCAAACTCGTTTACCGCATCGATTCCGTAGGCCTGTTTTGCCTTTTCAGCGCGGCCTGAGCGACCGGTCGGGGTAATAAGCGGGCTATTAGCATCGTCGCTTTGTTTAACCAGAAAAAATTCCAGTTCAGGCGCAATCACCGGCTGCAAACCCGCAGCTTCATAAAGACTAAGTACATGTTTCAGCACGGCGCGCGCCGCAAACGGCACCAGCTTGCCATCCTGACTAACGGCATCATGGATAATCTGTGCGGTTGGTTCATCATACCAGGGCACCAACCGACAGGTGTTTGGATCCGGCAGCAATACCACATCGCTGCCGATTTCATTCAGCACCTCACTGTCGTAATATTCGCCAGTCACCGCCTGTCCAAACACATATTCAGGTAGCCGCAGACCGCCGGTATTTTGCGCCGACGCAAATTTATTCACCGGCAGAATTTTGCCGCGCGGTATGCCGGAGATATCACTAACCAAACATTCGACTTCGGTGATGGCTTGATCACTAAGCCATTTTTGCATATCGAAAGTCATATTTTACCTCATTTCCAAGGGCGCTCCGGAACTCCATTTATGTGGTTATCAAATGCCAACGACTGCCGCGGTCTTATCAAGCGCAATTTTGGCAATGCCAACAGCCTTATCAATATCATCTCGGCCGAATGTCAGAGGTGGCGACATAATCATTCCGTCGCGAACCGCGCGCATCATCATCCCCCCAGCAATGGCATGGTCGCGGCATATGGCCCCAACATCCCCAACAGGATCAAACAGAATTGGCCCGGCCTTGTCTTTGACAAGCTCGATAGCCGCCAGCATACCAAAACTGCGCACCTCACCAACAAGTGGATGGTCAGCCAGCGGTGCCAGCAACTGGGCCAAATATGGACCGGTATCATCGCGAACTTTTTCAATTAGCTCTTCATCTTCAATAATCTGCAAATTCGCCAGTGCGACCGCTGCCGCCACCGGATGACCAGAATAGGTGAAGCCATGATAAAATTCACCGCCATCGGCAATCAGCTTGTTTGCGACACGGTCACCCACCATTACAGCCGACATTGGCAGATAACCAGATGTTAGCCCTTTGGCAAGTGTCATCATATCTGGTTTCAGACCATAATAATCACTGGCAAACCAGTAACCCGTCCGGCCAAACCCGGTGATTACCTCATCAACGATGAACAAAATATCATGCGCCTGGCAGATGGCTTCCACCTTGTTTAAATAGCCAGCCGGCGGGATGATAACACCGCCCGCCCCCTGAATCGGTTCAGCAATAAATGCCGCCACTTTATCAGCACCGATTTCAATGATCTTATCTTCAAGCCAGCTTGCTGCGGTGACGGCGAAATCAGCTTCGGACAGGTTTCCTTGATGTAAAAATCCGTATGGTGGTTTGATATGGGCAAAACCCGGCTCATTTGCAGCCTGTTGGTGCATGCCCACCATACCGCCCATGCTCGCCGATAAAATTGTGCTGCCATGATAGCCATATTCGCGCCCTATAATCACGCGTTTGTCAGGCTGTCCCTGCAAAGTCCAGAAATGCCGCACCATACGGATGATGGTGTCATTGGCTTCGGAACCGGAATTTGCGTAAAATACATTGTTTAGCCCATCGGGGGTGAGGTTTGCCAAACGCTCTGACAAGGCGGCAACAGGCTGGTTTGTGGTTTTGAAAAAATTATTATAATAAGGTAACGTTGTCATCTGCTGGCTGGCGGCATCAACAAGCTGTTGGCGGCCATAGCCGACATTCACACACCATAAGCCAGCCATCGCGTCCAGAATTTGATGACCATCACTATCGGTGATATAATGCCCATCAGCATGGGTAATAACCCTTGCGCCGTTTTTGCGTAGGGAAGCGTAATCGGTAAATGGCGCTAGATGGTGGCGTGCGTCAATCTGTTGCCAATCGTTGCTATGCGTAATTATTGTCATTGTACTATCCATAACCTCGGCTCCACTGATAATATCAGAAAAAGGACGGCAGGTGCAGGCAAATCATCGCAATTTGATATTTAGAGAAATATATCATAAAGAGAGAGAACACGCTCTTAAAATGGTTTTGCAACATCGCGCAACTACACAAAACGAATAATTGTCCCGAAACTAACGCGAAGGCCTTGGCGCGGCCGGACCATAAACCACAAACAGGACCAATGCTTAGCTCAATTTATGCAGATCATGTTGATCCCTTGCCACCATCACAGCAAAGCCGGCCAGACCATTGTGACATTGCTATCATCGGTGGCGGCCTGACCGGGGTCACCGCGGCCTTGCATTTGGCAGAGCATGGGTATGATGTTGTTCTACTTGAGGCTGAAGCGATTGGCAGCGGTGGTTCAGGGCGTAATGGCGGTCATTTGTGCCAAGGCTGGCCAAATGATTTTCATCACATAAGCAGTCAACTAAACAGGGATGACGCAGAACTTGCCTGGCGGTCTGGCATGAGCGCGGTTGATCTGGTAGTATCTCGGATCAGCAAACACAACATAGCGTGTGATCTACAATTTGGCTACGTTCACGCCGCCCTGCATCAACGTCACATGACTGAATTGAGAGAGATGCAGGATGAATGGTCACGTCGCGGTTATAATCAGTTAACCGCGCTGATCGACCAAGCGTCACTTGCCCCCCATATCAATAGCCAGTCCTATTGTGGTGGATTATATGACAGCGGGTCTGGACAAATACAGCCACTCAAATACTTGATGGGATTGGCGTTGGCCGCGCGCGCGGCTGGCGTTCATATTTTGGAATATAGCCGGGTTATCAAAATAGACCGTGGCGCTAAGAAAACGCTTTACATTCAAAACGCCACGCAACTGACAGCTAATCGGGTGCTATTATGCGGCAATGCCTATTTGACAGATATTAATCTACCGGCAATGTCCCGGCGGCTGGCACAGGTCACCTCGTCGGTTCTGGCCACGACCCCTCTATCCGAAAATATGATTCAACATATTTTGCCAAGCCGCGCCACCGTGGCAGATTGCAACACAGCGCTGAATTACTATCGTATCGATGCCGAAAACCGAATGATTTTTGGCGGCCGTGCCAGCTACACTAATGTCAACCTTGGAAATGTTGAAGCAGGTTTGCGTCGACGTATGAGTGAGGTATTTCCGGTTTTAGCTGATGCCGAAACTGACCGTGTTTGGTCAGGTCGTATTGGGATTACCGTCAATCGGATACCGCATTTTGGACGGACTGATGATGATATCTATTTTGTACAAGGGTTTTCTGGTCACGGTGTCGCCCTCACCGGACTGGCAGGAACCATTTTAGCAGATACTATTATGGGTGACGCCGAAAAATTTGACGTAATGCGATCACTGCGGCATATGCCATTTCCAGGTGGGTTCTTGCGTACACCTGCACTGGCACTAGGTATGGCTTGGTATAAATTACGAGACAGATTTAAATTATAAATCACGCTAGATACGGCCGACCGGTGCGGATGGCGCGCCTTTCTTTTTAGCAAGAATTGCCAACCAGTCATAGCCAACAGAAGCGGCGGCTATAGCCGTGATTTCGGCATGGTCATAAGCTGGTGCCACCTCGACAACATCCATACCAATCAGCTGCAAGGGTTCAAGACCGCGGACAAACTCAAGCCCTTGCCAACTTGCCAACCCACCAGCAACAGGCGTGCCAGTGCCAGGTGCAAAGGCCGGGTCCAGCCCGTCAATATCAAATGATAAATAAACAGGCTTACCAACTGCCCGCTGGCAGACAACATCAATTGCAGCATCAATGCCATGGCGATGAACCCACGGGCTGGTCAGAATCTCAAATCCATGGTCACTGTCATTATATGTGCGCAGCCCAATTTGTGTTGATGATGCAACATCAATAATGCCCTCGGTTGCAGCCCTTGCAAACATAGTCCCATGGTCAAGCCTTGCACCATCATCAGGCCATGTATCGCAATGCGCATCAAACTGAACCAATGCCACGGGTCCATATTTTTTTGCATGCGCCTTCAACAAGGGGTAACTGATTGAATGGTCTCCGCCGAAGCTAAGCATTTTCGCGCCGGAACTTACAATCAGGTCGGCATGGCGCTCAATAGCGGTAAAAACGCTTTGTGGGTGGTGTGGGTCAAGATAGCAATCGCCAAAATCAATGACAGACAAATGATCGAATGGATCAAACCCAAAAGGAAAATGTTTTAGTTCAGCAAGTTGCACTGATCCTGCCCTGATAGCCCGCGGCCCAAGTCTGCACCCTGAGCGATACGTCACCGCACAATCATAGGGAATACCGCTTATCACGACATCAACATTCTCAAAATTTCGGCTATATCTGCGGCGAGCAAAACTCAACGCACCTCCATAGGTCATTTCTTGCCAATTTTGAGTATTATCTCCAGCGCGAAATGATTGATCACCAAAAAGTTTTTCCAATGTAACCCTCCATGGAATTTTTGTGTTACAGATCAAATGTTATTTAACAGAATTCTTTAAAAGAAACTAAGACACCGGAATTACACAAACCATTTCTTTAGACAGCTTCTATTTAAAATCTTAATAGGTTTGGGGTTCAATTGAAAAGAAACGAAAAGAATTCCTTGGCTGGCCTGTTTCATATACCCGGCCTCAAAAGCATAATCATGTCATCCTTTGCACTCGGCGTGGCGTTTGGCGGATACATTCCTCTGCAGTCACTTTGGTTGGAGTCTCTAGATAGACCATTTAATCAGATAGGTCTCACAAACGGCATCGTTGGCCTGGGAATCGTAATCAGCGCATATTTTGTGCCCCGGATAGTCAGGCGGGTGGGTATCACGCGTGCTATCTTGATAGGTTTGTTTCTCGCAATAATTTCAGCAAGCGTTTTTCGCCTCACTGAAAATCTTCACCTCTGGCTAATCATTAAATTTATAAAGGGCTTGGGCCTGGGTTTGCACTGGGTTTTATCTGAAGCTTGGTTGATAAAAATATCACCTCCAAAAATTCGACCAAAAGCCATTGCTATATATGCTGTCTCAATGTCACTAGGCTTCGCAGGGGGGCCAGCAATAATTTGGCTATTTGGACACACGACGTTGGTACCATTTTTTTGCGTATCACTAGTACTCATCGTTACCGCTATTCCCTTTTTCTTTATAAAAAAATATGAACCATCAATCGAGCTTGAGTCGACAAGTTCACCAATCAAATTAATCTTAAAGTTCCCGACAGTTGTTGCTGCGTGCGTTGTAGCCGGTGGTATAGACTTAGCAATGCTCAGCTTGCTACCAGCCATTGTAATGCGCTTACCAACCGCCGACGTAAACATCGCTTCGACAATTGTTACTGCGATGGCAATTGGCACAATTGCTTTCCAATATCCAATAGCAAAGCTAGTTGATCACTATAAACCCGAGAAAATTAGTGCCTTTGTGGTGATGTTTGGTGTTGCGTTTGCTGGTTCTTTACCATTTTTTTTGCATTCATTTTTCCTTGCAAACGGAATGGCCTTTTTAGGAGCTGGCCTTATATACGGACTTTATACACTAGGGCTTACAATGCTGAGCAATCGAGTAAACAGTCGAGATTTGGTAACAGCAAATGCTGGTTTTGTGATTATTTTTGAAATGTCAAACTTATTTGGTCCGACCGTAGCAGGCATCCTAGTCGATATAAGCTTCAAATTTGGGTTCTCAAGTTTCGTGTTCTCGCTCGGACTAATATACGCGGGCATTTATTGGTTAAGGCATGGGAGAACCACGATTTGATCGCATTTTCCCAAGCACAATTCCTAAAAAAGCCCAGCTATTAAATATTTTGATTGATGTTTGTCAAAGATCAATGAAAGCTTGAGCATGATTTAATTACGGAGCCATTATGCAAACTAAAATTAACACTCCCCCGAAAAATTGGGACAGACGGGGTTTGCCGACCTGGACATACAAAAGCCAAAGCTTGTTTGACATTGAACTAAAAAAAATATTTAGAACACACTGGCAATTAGTCTGCCACCAGAGTGATATTCCAGATCGGGGATCCTATACGACTTTTGACGTCGGCGGTGATCGAGCGCTCATAATCCGCGGGCATGACGACATAATTAGAGCGTTTCATAACTTATGCAGGCACCGTGGTAGCCGTGTGGTGAGCGCTCCAAATGGACATTGCAAGCATGTCATAACATGCCCATTTCATGGTTGGTCTTACAACCTTGATGGATCGCTTAGAGGCGTGAGTAAGCCCAAATACTTGCCAGATTTAAAAAAGCAAGACTGGGGATTAAAAGCTATCGAGACTGAAATCTGGAATGGCTTTATTTTTATAAGGTTTGAAAAAAGTCAGCAGCCAAATGTGAACGATCTTCTGGGGCGTTTTTCAGAGCTGGTGGCGCCATATCAGTTGGAAAAGTTAACAGGAACTGGTGGCGCCTTTGTATTTGCTGACGTGGCAGCAAACTGGAAATCAATGCGAGATGTTGATAATGAGGGTTACCATGTTGCAACAGCGCACCAGAGCCTTCATGAGCTTTATGGAAAGGATTACTATGATGAGCCCTATGAAAATGGCACTTCATTGAGTGTCGGAAAATTTAATGAAAGCTCGCCATCTGGCTGGAGTGTCAGTCTTTACAAAAAAATGGTTGCGCAACTAAATTATTTACCAGAGCCTCAGAACTCTGCTTGGTATTACATTGGTATTTTTCCAAATACCGTTATTGGCCTGTATCCAGATTCTGTGATTTTCTACCAAGACATTCCAGTTGGTCTCAAGCAAACCAAACAGCGCGGGGCCGTTTACAAACACAAAAACGAAAGCCGACAGATGCGAGCGGCGCGCTATCTGTCTGGACGAATTGATGGCCTGACAGCAGACGAGGACCTCGAGCTCACGAAATGGGTTGATGAAGCGCCAGAGTCTAGTGGTTTTGAGGAGACTATCCTCTCAGACCTCGAGTATGGCGTGTACACCTACCACAACCACCTGAGACAAATCCTCCCTGTCATGAGAGAAGAGAGAGAGCCCAGGGTTTTAGGAGAAACTGGGATAGGTTAATTTAGCCTTTTAGATTGGTTTTGCGACTGATTATTTGCAGCCAGCGCTTTCAAAAGGACAAGTGGAATATCAATGCCAGATCTTAACCAATCAGCCCGCCGTGGTTATGTGCTAATTAGCCCACCATTGATGTATTCACTGGTGATGTTGGCGGCGCCATTGGCACTAGTGGTGCTTCTTAGCTTATGGTCGCAAAATTACCTAGAACTGGACCGCACATTTACGCTCGACAACTACATTGAAGCGACAACGGAGCCGCTCTATCAATTGTTGCTAGGCAGATCAATAATAATTTCAGGCGTTGTAACAGTTTGCACCGTAATACTTGCATACCCAATCGCTTATTATGTCGCAATGTTTGGTGGAAAAGCGAAGCCGTTACTTCTCCTTTTGATTACTATACCTTTCTGGACTAGTTACCTTATCCGTATTTTTTTGTGGAAGGTCATTCTGGGTTATAATGGTGTAATAAATGGAAGCCTGATGGGTTTGGGCATCATTGAAGAGCCTCTGACTTTTATTTTATACAACGCCAACGCAGTGGTTCTCACACTGGCGCACGCATGGGCTCCATTTGCCATACTGCCAATTTATGTTTCGCTGACAAAGATTGATAATAGCCTTCTCGAGGCCGCCCGAGATTTAGGAGATAATGCATTTCAACGCTTTATCAGGGTCACTTTACCGCTATCAATGCCAGGCGTAATCGCAGCCACCTTGGTTGTCTTCATCCCAACGGTTGGAGATTACGTAACTCCGAAGCTTTTGGGAGGGACAGACGGGCTGATGATCGCAAACATGATCCAAGTTCAATTTGGTAAAGCAAATAATGCCCCATTAGGCTCAGCACTCGCTATTTTATCTATGGTCACGGTTGGCTTTATATCAATTGGTTTTGTACTTTTGTCGCGAAAACTAGGCAAAGTTAAAAATTAAGAGGTAAAAATGCAAAAAGCATCTAAATTTCTATTGCTCTACGCAGTTTTCTACTTCCTTTTCCTTTACGCACCAATCTTTTTGCTTCCAATTTTTGCATTTAATGATAGCGCTATTATCTCTCTGCCTCTCTCAGGCATTACTTTCGATTGGTTCTTTCTCTTATGGGAAACTGAAGCGTTACATGAAGCACTTTACAATTCAGTCTTGATCGCCAGTATAGCCGCTATTTTGAGTACTATTTTGGGTATATTCGCCGCCCGAGCAGCGTCAAGATATAGTTTTCCTGGTAAAAAAGGCATAACCGGTTTTCTCTTACTACCTATTGTACTACCCGAAATAATTATAGGCGTCGCCTTACTCGTTGTGATGGTGCAACTTGGTCTATCTCTCTCTGCTTGGACAGTTATTATTGGTCACGTGTTAATATGCACACCTTTTGCAATCGTCATTATGTCCTCCGCGTTTAAAAGTTTTGACGTAAGCCTTGAGGAAGCGTCGCAAGATTTAGGGGTTGGTAAAATAGGGACGTTTTTCCGTGTTATTCTTCCGATGGTCACTCCAGGATTGATTTCCAGTTTTCTTATAGCTTTCACTATATCACTCGATGAATTCATAATTGCCTTTTTTCTGACAGGCACAGATGTGACTCTTCCAGTTTATATTTGGGGCCAATTAAGATTTCCAGCACGACTGCCAAGTGTCATGGCGCTTGGGTTTTTGATGGTAACATTATCCCTGATTTTGTTGCTTATAGCGGAATACTTCCGTCGCCGTTCAGTAAAATATACGATCAATGAGTCAACACTTATGGCCAAAAATGAGGAAACCGTATTCTGATGAATTCTAAAGCAACTCAGCCAATTATTGAAATAAAGAACATCACGAAAAACTTTGGATCTGTCAGAGCTTTAGATGGCGTCTCAATACAAATTAAGCAAGGCGAATTTTTTTCACTCCTCGGGCCATCTGGTTGTGGCAAGACGACGCTACTACGACTGCTTTCCGGATTTGATAACCCGTCTTCCGGTAACATTTTTATAGCCGGTGAAAGCATGGAAAACGTACCGCCCAATCTCAGGCCAACAAACATGGTTTTCCAATCTTACGCCATATTTCCTCATCTAAATGTTGCAGAGAATGTTGGTTATGGGCTGAGAAAAATTAAACTTGCCAAAGATGAACTCGAAAACCGTGTAAATGAGGCGCTAGACCTTGTAGATTTGAGCAACTATGGAACACGGGAGTCACACGCTTTGTCAGGAGGTCAACGACAACGAGTGGCGTTAGCAAGAGCCTTAATCATGCGGCCAAAAGTGTTGTTGCTCGATGAACCATTGTCAGCTTTGGACAAAAAATTGCGCGAAGCGATGCAAGTTGAGTTGCGCCGTCTCCAGCAAACAGTTGGCATCACGTTCGTCTTGGTCACGCACGATCAAGAGGAAGCTTTGATCATGTCTGATCGCATTGCAGTAATGTTTGAAGGTAAAGTAGCGCAGGTAGATACGCCTGAGTTTTTATACAGAAAGCCCTGCAGTAAGCAAGTTGCGTCGTTTATCGGTGTGATGAACTTTATTCCGGCAAGAGTAGTCAAAAGCAGAGCAAAATCAATTGAAATAGAGGTTGCAATACTTGGAAAAGCGAACTTGCAAACTAATAAAAAATACGTCCCAGGGTCTGAAATAACAATTGGCATACGACCCGAGATGCTAACCATCGTTTATGACAAACAACATGAATATCAAAATACTTTTGAGGCGACTATTAACACCAGGTCATATTTTGGCGACATGACTTACTACGACATCCAAATTGGAGACACTGATATAAAGGCAACCGTCTCAATGCGAAATACGGTGGGTAGACCAGTTTTAGAACCTGGCGCAAAAACTCAGGTTGCATGGGGCAATGCCTCTCTTACAATTATAGACGGCGGTTAAAGCTTAATTACTACCC
>Ga0255771_1005957_pt1 | contig 10436 bp, 3 predicted proteins | sample 011ome_19_FD_179969 | JGI IMG/M metagenome (GOLD analysis project Ga0255771, IMG submission 179969) | Coastal salt marsh microbial communities from the Groves Creek Marsh, Skidaway Island, Georgia - 011510BT metaG (version 2) | ecosystem: Environmental > Aquatic > Marine > Intertidal zone > Salt...
TGACGTAATGTACAGTTTCGTCGTTCGTATCAATCCCGTAGCGCTCACGAACGCTCGTCCCCGAGCCCCTGTTCCCTGCGCCGCCGCTCGAAGTAGGCGTCGGCGTTCTTGACGCTCTGGCGGTTGGCGTCCAGCCTCGCGGGGAAATCTTCAAAAAACAGGTCGCCCTTGCTCGTGGGCCACTCCGAGTTGAGCCCGTCCACCGGCGCCTCCTTGGCCCACTTCTGGTCCGCGATCATCGGCTCGGTGAAGCCCCGATCTCGCAAATACGATTCGGAGTGCGTCGCGTTGAGTAACGTGTACCGCCCGCCGTCGCCGCGCTCCATGACGACGAGCTCGGCGTTTCCCGAGTTTTTCAGCCGCGTGAACTGGTCGGTGGTCCACTTGTACCAGCGCATCAGGAACACGCGCAGCGTCAGGCCGTGCGTCACGATGACCACCGTGCAGTCGTCCGTGCGGCATCCCCGGTCGTCGCAGTTGAACCGCCCGAAGTGTATGTCGTTGCGCAGCGTCTCGCGGAAACTCGTCACGCGGTCGTACACATCCGCCGCGCTCTCGCCGTTGGGGAAGCGGTAGAAGAAGCGGCCGAAACCCAGCCGCTCGCGCTTCAGCTCGCGCATGGTGGCGTCCTGGAAGTTGCCGAAGTCCTGCTCGCGGATGCGCGGCTCCTCGCGCACACCCAGCACGCGATCCACCCCCACCGCCTGGCCCAGCTCGTACAGCGTCTGCATCGTGCGCAGGTACGGCGACACGTACACGTACAGCGTCTCATTCGGCCCGAGCAGGTTTTTGAGCTGCTCGCCAGCCTCGCGCGCCTGTCGCTTGCCCTTCTCCGTCAGCTCGATACGGTGGTCGGGCTTGCGCATGTACATCGTCTCGTCCACGTTACCCTCGGACTCGGCGTGGCGGATCAGCACGATGCGCTTGGGGCGGTCCCAGGGGGACGCGCCGTTGCGCAAGTACGCCCCATCCCTAGTCGAGGGCTCCTTGAAACTCGGCTCGTTGAACGAGAAATCCGCGCTCGTCCCGCGACCGCCCATGTCCTGCGCCCGGACGCGCGGCGCGGCGCGGCCGCGCGTGGGACCTGCAGCGCGCCCAGATACACCCGCGGCGCGGAGCCACCGCGCATCGCCGCGAACGCGGGCGACGAGCCCCGGGGGGGACCCCAGCGCGGACATCGCGCGCGGTGCACTTTATTATTGTCGCCGTGTGTCACGAGCTCCCGACACTCGCGAAATGCGTTGACACGATTTCTCGGAGTCGGCTGCCGGCTGCCCCGACGTTTCTGATCGCATGACCGACCATCGGTACCGCCAATCGCAAATCGTTCTTGCGACCTTTCGCGTCCCTCTAAGGACAATGTCAATAAAGTGCATCGCGCGCGTCGAGCACTCGCGCCTGCTGCGTGCGACGCGCCGCACCATGGCGTTCGATCTCGTCCGCGCGGTGAGTTTCTACGCGCTCGCGGGATGCGTGCACGAACTCGCGCATGTCCTGGCGTACGCCTTCGTCGTCCTCGGGGGCGTCTCGGATTTCGGTGCCGTGAATTTCGCGTGTCCTGTCGAGCAGCACGGCGGCATGCGCGCGCTCCTCCGCGACAACACGCTCGCGAGCGTGGTGCTCGGCCGCCACGTGCGCTTCCCCGAGGCGTTCGAGACGCGTTGCGCCGGGGCGTTCAAGCTCGTTCGACTCGCCGGTTTCGCGGCGAGCCTCGCGCTGGCGCTCGTCGCGGAGCGGCGGCACGCGCGACTCGCGGCTGACAGAGTCGGCGCTCGCCCCCGAAAAGACGCGTCAGCGTATCCGCTCGCCGCGTCGCGCCTGGCGTTCTGGCTCACCGCGCTGGACGCGGCGAGCACGGATCTGTTCGACGCGGTGCCGCGCGGGCCGTCGCAGCTGCTGTGCGGGAACTTCGGGATCGTGCTTCTGAACCACGCGTGGTGCTGTTCGGAGAACGGCCGCAAGGCGTTCGACGTGCTGGAGAAGATGGTGTACGTGACGATGATGCGCGGCGCGCAGAGCGGCGGCGTGGTGACGTTCGACGCTTCGACGCCGCGCGAGGGAGACAAGGCGTCGTCTTTGCGCGGCGCGCGCTCGCGCGTGGTGAACATGAAGCGCACGGACCTCTCGAAGCTGGTGCGCGCGAAGGCTGAGCGCGAGAGCGGCGGCCGGAAGATGGCGAAGCAAAAGTCTTTGACGCGCATCGTCGTCGGACACACGCGCTTCGCGACGACGTCCAAGGCAACGTTCGACGGCACGCACCCGCACCAGTGGTCGCCGCCGCAGGCGGTGCGCGCGTACGCGCAGAACCAGAAGACGCCCGGGGCGACGAGCGTGCGCGTGGAGAACTTCATCACGCACAACGGCGACTTTGACTTTTACAACGTCAACGGCGCGTGGGTGGAGCTGGGCGACGTGCAGGCGTACCTGGCGAGGGCCACGGGCTTCGGCGCGCCGTCCGTGGTGGACAGCGCCGCCATCGCGGGCGTGGTGGACCTGCTCCGCGCGCAGGGCAGCTTTGCGCTCGCCGCGAGGTTCGCGGTGTGCCTGGACATGAAGACCGCCTCGGCGGACGCGGACACGCCCGTGCCGTCGCTGGCAGAGTTCGAAGCCCTGGGCGCGGTTTTCGAACGCGAGCTGGACGCCGCGTTGACAGCCGGCGGCGCGCGGCGGAGCGTTCGCGAGATCGGGTTCGATCTCGCGCGGAGGGACGCGCTCGTCGCCGGGGTGCGCGCGCGGTTCGAGGCGCCCGAGAACGCCGCCGCGCTCGACTGCCTGGCCCACTGGCTGGACGCCGAACGCGGCGGCAGTCTCGCCGCGTTCGTCGAGTCGGCGACGGATGCGTTTTTCGACAACGACAGCTTCTTCGTGACGCGGACGTTCCTGAGCAACGCCAAGGGCTCGTTCGGGCTGATGGTGACCAACTCGCTGGACGCCGCGCGCCAGCTGTGCCTCGCCGCGCGCGGGCAGACCCTCTCCGTGGCGTTCTACCCGAAGAAGGGCCTCGTCTGCTACGGGTCGGAGCAGGCGGCCGTCAAGGCGGGCCTCGGCGTGCCGACGCCCGGCGACGCCGAGGGCGACGAAGCCGCGGGCGACGACGACGAGCGCGACGACGAGCGCGACGCGACGCGCCTGGACCTGGACGACCTGAACGGCGAGGTGTGCCTGCTGGACTGGGGCGAGGGGGGCGCCGCGGTGTCTCTGCCGAGCCGGCGGTACGAGAAGTTCCCGCAGATGGCGGGCGCGCTCAACGTCGTGCTGGCCATGGACGCGCCCGTCGCGCGCGCGCGCGACGCGGGCGAGCGACCCTCTCGAATTTCCGCTCCCGATTCGAAAATCCAACGACGCGACGGCGTCGCGAAGGACGGCGTAGACGCCGCTCCGGCGTCTCCGCGCGACGTGCGCGTCGATGACGCGCCCGTCTCGGCGTCTTCAAAGAAGGCGCTGTTCCACCGCATGACCCGGCTGGAGGGCAACGAGTTCATCAAGCCGCTGACGCCGGACCTGCCGGACCTGGTGGGCGCCGACGTGCGCGACGTCCCGCGCGTGCTGCGCGACATCCAGGAGGACTGGCGGAACAAGCCGAAGGGGACGATTTCCCTGAACCGGCTGACGGCCTGGAACCTGTCCCGGTGTTTGCGGCGGCGGCTCGACCGGCGCGTGAGCGGCACGACCAAGAGCCACCGCTCGGTGGACGTGGTCGTGACCGGGTGCGAGGTTTCGCTGTGGCTCGCGGAGCAGTTCGCCGCCGACCTGGCCAACGCGTTCCCGCGCCTGGACGTGCGCTCGGTGAGCGCCAACAAGATCCTCGGTCTGTTCGGGCAGGATCTGCCCGTGCCGGCCATCGGGCACCCGCGCGGCAAGCGCAACGACGACTTCACGGACTCCATCGTGATCGTGGTCTCGCACTCTGGCGGCACGTTCGCGCCGCTGGCCTCCTCCAACCTGCTCGTCTCCTCCACCTCGGCCATCTTCGTCGTCGCCAGCGAGTGGGACACGCAAATCGGGAAGCAGCTGCGCGCCGTCAAGGGCGACGGCGCCTTCACGTCCCGCATCTTCTCCACGGACGTCGGCGTGCGCCCCGCGGAGCCGTGCTCGGTGAGCGTCGCCGCCACGCAGCAGCTGCTCACGCAGATCTTCATGCACGTCAGCCTGGTCATCCTCGGGAACAAGGCGTACGCCGACGTGACGGGCGCGGCAATCACCAAGCACGACTTGGCTGAGCTCGAGCGGTGCAACCGCGAGTCCATCGCCGCGCTCGAGGATATCGTCGGCTCGCGCGCCGCGGACGGCGCACGTTTCGAGTCGCAGACGGAGAAGCAACTGCGAGCGCAGGGGGACGTGTGGGCGGACCACGTGCTGGAAGGCGTGAAAGGGTGGATCCTGTCGTTCGTGTATATCGTCGTCACCGTGACGCTGGGCTACCCACTGGTGACTGGAGTCGCGACGGGCGCCGGCGTCGCGGGCGCGTCGGCGTTTTACGTCACGCGCTTCTTCGACGCGCTGCTGTACGCGTTCCTGCCCCAGATCTGCATCACGGGGATCCGCCTGTGGCAGGGCCGCGACTTGAAGCACCGCATGACCGCGCGCACGGTGGTCATCGGGGACGTCCCGTGGGTCGCGCAGAGCGCGGAGGCGTTCCTCTCGAAGATTTTCGCGTGCGCGTACAGCGCTGCGGGGATCACCGTCTTGTCGGGCAACCCCGCGGACCACCTCGTGCACCGGCACACGCACCGCGTCGTGCGCGGCGCGTTGCTCCTGGTCGGCCGGCCGGACGGGCGCCTGAGCGCGCTCACCTCCGCGGAGGCCACCGTGTCGCTGTCGCTGGCGCAAGCGTCGAGCATCCAGAGTTTCGGCGGCACGTGCGAGAGCGTCACGATCGGCCACTCGCCGTACAAGCTCCCACTCTCGCGCAACGCGATTTTCCTGCAGCGGCATCGGCCTTTGTTCCTATGCGAGCGGGTGCTGCGCGAGCGCGAGGGCGAGGCGGGGCTGGACGGGCGGTCGCCCGGCTCGCTTTTAGGCGCGTACAACGCGTTCCACGAGGAGGGCGCGGAGGTGTCCATCCACACGCTGACGCACGAGAACGCGGTGCGCGTGCTCACGGAGGCGCGCATCAAGGCGTCGCGCCAAAAGGGGCACCTGAGATCGGTGTTTGACTCCATCGACGTCAACGGCGACGGCGCGCTGTGCCTCGCGGAGTTCACCTTGGCGTACAAGAAGGTGGACGACTCGCTGGACGACGCGCAGATCGAGAAGCTGTTCCGGGACGCGGACGAAGACGGGTCGGGCGAGCTCGACTTTGACGAGTTCTGCGCGGTGATGGACCTGCCCGATATGGACGTGCTGACGACGCTGGAGAAGAACGACTCGCGGGACGAGAGCGGTTTGCTCTTAGTAGAGCCGAGCGGTGAGGAGTACTTCGGCGAGGCGATCCGCCGCAGCGCGCCGTCGCGGCTGAAGCCGTTCACGCTGGTGGAGTCGCAGGACCTGAGCATGCAGCTCTACGAGAGCCGCGTCGCGTCGCTTCAGAGGTTCGTGAGCATGACCGTGCTGTTCCACCAGCTCGGCGATCGCGTCGCGAAGTTTTGGCCGGCGGTTTCATTCGGGTACCTCGGGTACCGCATGGACCGCACGCACTCCATCATGCGCATCGCCACCACCGCGTCGCCCGTCTCGGGCGCCGAGGTGCGCGACCGACGCAGCTTCATCGCGCTCAACACCGCGTTCAACAACGCGCTGGCGGTGATCGACAACTCGGGGCACATCCGCCTCGAGCGCTTGCTGCGGAACAAGTCGCTCAGCGGCGGCTCGAGCGGACGAAACTCGCCGGGGCTGCTGAAGTCGCTCTTCCTGGGGACGCCGCCCAAGTCGGGGACGCCGCCCGCGCGAGACTAGCGCGGGACGCGTGAGTTACGTAGCGCTTCACCTTATTAACGTATTAACGAGAGCGCACGCGGACTATCGACGAAGACGCTCTCGCGTCGGCGTACGTACGGCGTCGGGTTCTCTCGCGTGTCCCAGTCACGTCGCGTTTTTCACTAAAAAAAGCGTTGTTTTGCCCGAGAAGACGCCACTGCGCGCGCCGCGGGGCGAGCGTCCCTGTGCCGCCATGGGTCTTTCCGCGGCGACGCAGCCGCATTTCCAGGCGCGTGAGGCGGAGCAGCGCGCGATGGTGCGCGGCGCCGAGGAGCGCCTCCGTGAGTACCGCCGCCTGCTGCCCGGGGGCGATCGCGCGGGCGCGCTGGATGGCTGGTTCTGGGACGCGGTGGTGCTCACCGCGGCGAACGACCGCCAAGCCGAGACCTACGTCCAGCAGCTGGACGCGCTGCACGCGCGGGGACAGCTCCCCGGCACGCGCGAGCGGTACCTGGTCATCTCCGACCCCCCCGGCCCGCGAGTGGGCAGCGGAGGCGCGACCCTGCACGTGATGCTTCGCCTGCAGGCTCTCGTCGGGAGCGGGTGGAGCGCCAAGAAGCTCTTCCTGCTGCACGCCGGCGGGTACAGCGAGCGTTCCCCCGCGCACGGCACGCTGGGCAAGGCATTCGGGCAGATCCCTTTCGACGCCGCGGGCGTGGGCGTCCCCGCGACCGTGTTGGAGACGCAGCTCGTGTCGTTCCAGGAGCTCCCATCGCGCCTGCCGAGCGGAATCTTCGTCAGCAGCGCCGACGTCGCCGTGCAGTTCGGCGCGCTCCCGAGGCTCGGCCCGGCCGCCATCGCGCGCGCCGAGCAGGGCATACTGGCGCTCGCGCACGCCTCCTCCGTGGAGGTGGGCACCGGCCACGGCGTCTTCGTCTGCGACCGCGAACAGCTGGACGCGTGCGTGCGCGGCTCCGTCGCCGGCGCCGACGCCGGCGACGCCGCCGTCGCGTGCCGGCGGTGCCTGCAGAAACCCTCCGTCGCGGCGATGCGGGGCGCCGGCGCCGTGCTTCCCGGGCCGAGACTCTCGGGGTACGCGGAGGGCAGCGCGGGCGAGTGGGTCCTGACGGACAGCGCGTTCCACGTGGGCGCCGAGGCGTGTTTGGCGCTGGTCGCCGTCGCGGCGGCGCACCCGCGCGCGTTCGCCGGCGTCGAGGTGTGCGCGTACGGCGACCTGATGCAGCCCATGGGCGAGGACGCGGACGCCGGCTACTTGGGCCGGACCGACCACGTCGCGTCGTTGCGTTCGATGCGCGCTGACACTTCTGACACTTCTTCGCAGAAGGACGTTTCGCAGACGTTCGCAGACGTTTCGCGAGAGGCAGAAACCAAGCTGCGCCGCGCGCGCGAGTTGTTGGCGGGGACGATGCGCGGGCGTCCCCTGCTCGCGCTCCCGCTCGTGCCGTCGCGCTTCGTGCACGTCGGCACGATGCCCGAGCTTCTGCAGCACTGCGCGCGCGACGACGACGTTTTGGCGGCGTTCCCCGCGCCGAGCGCGGGCATCGCGCTGGGCACCTGGGACGTCGAGAAGATGGACCCCGGGGGCGGAACGTCGCGGATGCCGAGCGTCGGGGCGGACGGCGTGTGGGGCGCGGCGCCCGGCGTCGGCGTCGGCTCGTGCTTGCTGGCGTCCCGGGTGGGCCGCGGCGCGCGCGTCGGCGTGGGCAGCCTCGTCGCGCACTGCGACCTGGGCAGGCAGACCGTCGTGGGCGAGGGCTGCCTGCTGCACGACGTGGACCTGCCGCACGGCGCGCGCGTCCCGCCGGGCACCTTCCTGCACTGCGTGCCGCTCGGCGCCGCCGCCGCCGCCGCCGCGGGCCTGGGCTCGCCGAGGAAGTCGTCTCTGGGTCCCGCGAACGACCTGAGCGGCGGCGCCGCCTGCTGGACCTGCGTCGCGCTCTCCGTGGAGGACGAGGTGAAGAAGCCCGGGAAGAGCACGCTGTGCGGCGTGCCGGTGGAGGCGGCGGCGGCGCGGCTGGGGCTGGACCCGGCGGAGGGCGGCGTCGTTTGGGCGGAGGGCGAGGCGAGGACCACCACGCTGGCGCGCGTGTTCCCCGTCGCCGCCACCGCCGCGGAGGCGGCGTCCGCGGCGCTGGATCTCGTCGCCAGGGTGCGGCGAGGGACGGCAAGGATACCGGCGACGGCGCGCGTGGGGCCGGAGAAAGAAAAAGAAAAGCCGGGCGCCGCGCGCTTGTCGGTGTCCATCTCGGAGGCGCTGCGCGCGCTGGCGGCGCACGGGCCGGCGGTGCGGCGCCGAGAGGCGCTTCGCGGCCGCGTCATCGGCCACGCCGTGGGCATGCTCCTGGCGAAGGACACGCCGGTGGAGCAGTGGCGCGCGCGCGCGCCTCCCCTGCGCGCCTGCCGCGCGCGCGAGGCGCGCGCGGTGTGCGCGCGCGCGGAGCTGTGCGCGCCGGCGGGGGACAAAAGCGCGGGTCTCGCGGTCGGGCGCGTCGCGCTGGCGCTCGCGTCTTCGGACGAAGAGACGCGCGAGGCGGAGGCGATCGCGCGCCGCGCGTTGCGCGACGCGGTCGTCGCGCCGTTCGTCCGCGCGAGCGCGCCTCTGTTCGGGAGGCGAAGCGTTCGGGAGTCGGCGTCGAAACACACACAGCCGAGCGCGCCGTACTCGGTTCGCGCCGAGTACCCGGCGCGGCTCAACTTGGCGGGCGGGTGGACGGACACGCCCCCGTACTGCCTGGAGCGCGGGGGCTCGGTGTTGCACGTCGCCGTGCTCACCGAGGAAAGCGTCGCGGGTTCGAGCTCCGGCGCGAGCGCCTCCACCGCGCCCGGGCGGCTAAAACGACCAGTCGCGGCGACGGTTTCGGTGACGACGGATTCGGCGGCGCGGGGCGTCGTGCGGCTGGTCACGGACGCGGCGCGCGGCGCGGAGGCGCGGTCGGAGACCGTCGCGTCGACGCGCGAGCTCCTGCGGCACGACGACCCCAAGCACGCGTTCGCGCTGCTGCGAGCCGCCGTGTGCCTCGCGGTGTTCCCCGAGGCTGTGCCGCTCGGGGATGACCAATCGGATCCGGAAGAAGACCAACCGCTCCCGGACCTCGCCGCCGCGCTGGAGGCGTTCACGGGGACAAACGGCGCGGGCCTCGAGGTGCGCGCGCGCGTGGACCTGCCCCGCGGCTCGGGGCTCGGCGCGAGCTCCGTGCTGGCGCTCGCGCTGCTGCACGCGCTGCACGAGGCCGGGACGCGCCGCCGGTGGGACCCGGGGGGGCTCGCGCCGGGCGAGAGGTGGGCGGGGAGGTCCGGAGTGCTCGCCGCGGGCGGCGGCGGCGGCGTCGACGCGCGGGCGACGGCGGCGCGCGCGGCGGTGGCGACGCCGTCGGCGCGCGACGCGTTCAACGCCGTGCTTGCGGTGGAGCAGATGATGACCACCGGGGGGGGATGGCAGGACCAGATCGGCGGCGCGCTGGAGGGCGTGCGGCTGACCCGCTCGAGGCCGGGCCTTTCTCCCACGGACGAAGGCCGAACACGACAAAACACCGACGTTTCGGGAGAGTCTCTCCCCGCGTACGCGTCGCGCGTCGCGACGCTTCCCCCCGCGGCGGCGGCGTTTTTGTCCCGGCACGTGCTGTGCGTGTTCACGGGCACGTGCCGCCTGGCGGCGACCGTCGCGCGGTCCGTGGTGGACGCCTGGACGCGGCGCGCGCCGGGCGTCGAGCGGGCGCTCAGGGCGTGCGCCGCGCTCGGCGCGGAGATGACCGGCGCGCTGGACCGCCTCGGCGCAATCGCCGAGGCGGCTGAGGCGGAGACGCCGAGCGCCTTCGCCGGGGCGGGCTCCGATGAGGCGCGCGCCGCGCTGCGCGCGTTGGGCGCCGCGCTGGACAAGCACAGGGCGATCCAGGAGGAGCTCTGGCCCTCCATCGCGTCGCCCACGGTGAAGGCGCTCTACGACGCGCTGGGCCCCCCCTTGAGCCTCGGCGCGCACATCTGCGGCGCCGGGAACGGCGGGCACGTCCTGTGCGTGCTGGCGCCGGGCGCGACGGCGGCGGCGGCGGCGGCGGCGGTGGCGGCGTGCGCGGAGGCGCCCGAGGCGCGGGTCGTGCGCGTGCAGATGATGCTCGGCGGGGGGGGGGGCAGCGGCGCCGCGAACGCGGACGTCCCGGGGGAACCAGGCGCGGCGGGCCTGACGAAGCCGGACCGGGAGGAGGGCCGCGACGGGGAAGGCCCGGCGCGCGTCGCGGAGGCGGAGGCGGAGGCGGAGGCGGAGGCGGAGGCGGATCCTCCCGATCGCCGCGCGGCGGCGGCGGGGGGCGGGTCCAGGGGGCGGGGGCGAGGCGGTCGCGGGGGCGAGGGGGTCAGCGGGCGAGGTAGGAAGAAGCGCCGGACCGGGTGATCGCGCGTCGTTCGAGGTGAGGGCGATGCCGCGGGGGGAGACGCGCGCGCGATTTCGCACGCGAGAAGCACGCCGTTTCAACCAAGTCGTTTTTCACCCGAAGCGCGCGCCCGAGTCGTCAGCGATGACGAGGCAGTATCGAGCAACACCGACGCCGACGGGCCGACGCTGACTG
>Ga0255771_1005968_pt1 | contig 10421 bp, 7 predicted proteins | sample 011ome_19_FD_179969 | JGI IMG/M metagenome (GOLD analysis project Ga0255771, IMG submission 179969) | Coastal salt marsh microbial communities from the Groves Creek Marsh, Skidaway Island, Georgia - 011510BT metaG (version 2) | ecosystem: Environmental > Aquatic > Marine > Intertidal zone > Salt...
TCTTATACCCTAACACAACTTAAGCCTTTCCAAGAGGGACACAAAGACAGTCGAAAACGCCACTTTATTAGAGTGCGCATCTCACCATGCCTCCGAAGGCAAAGAAGAAGACCACGACGACGACGAGTACTTCTGCTTTTGCTTCTGTTGGTGGTGTTCCTCCTCCTCCTTTACCTCTTCCAAAAAAGACGACGCAGACTTCTCTCGTCGGGGAAACGATGACGATGAAAAATGTTTCATCGTCTTCGAAGCGAACGAAGTCTGCGACGAACAACGCGACGAAGAACACAACCGTTCCTCCTCCTCCTAATAAGAGCACTAAGAATACGAAGAAGAAAGAAACATCAACGATGAATATCAGTAAACCTTTATCCGCGTCTGAAAAGCTCCGGTTGAAAGAACAAATCGAAAGAGACACTAATGCGATGAAAGAAAAAATCCGGATCGAAAACGAAAGGAAAAGCAACGAAGAGAAGGAAAAACTTCTCCTCAAGAAGAAAAAAGAACTGGATTCGAGAAAGCAAACGAGAGCGAAAAGAGAAAAGCTACGCGTAAAAAACGAAGAATTCGATGCAGTTTTTTTAAAGGAGGAAAACGACGATAAAGTTTCGAAAGAAAAAGAAATGGAAAACAAGTTACGCCGGATGGATTCCGCGATCAAGAAGAACGTCGCGCTGGTGAAAAAGCTGAAAACGAGCGCGATTACGGAAGCGACATCTGTGACTTTAAAAAGCGATTTTGAATCGAAAATAAACGCGTCGAAATACATGGAAGAATGTATCATTGCCATCTCGAGAGGGAAGTTGAAAGCATTAGATGCGTTTTACGCCGCGGAGGTTATACATTCAATGTTCGGGCAACTGTTTCAAAAGAATCAAAGGACGGAGATGAAGGAGATGTTGAAGAAGGAGATTTTGGCAATCGCGACGCCGATGAGTAGCGCAGAGGCTGCACAGATGGCTTTAGAAATAGGATTAGGAGTAGGAGTAGGGTTAGGAATAGGAGGTGATAGTAGTATTGGAGGACAACAAGGAGAAGACCTTAACAACGACGACGACGACGAAGAGAACAAACCGCCGACGCCGTTGTTAAGAAGAGCGAAATTGTGTTTGTTGGCGGAATTATACTTGATATCGATCATCGATTCGCCAAAGTGCGTGTACGAAGTGGTTAAAAAACACGCGGAGATGGAGTACGACGTCGCTCCGGAAGCGTATTTGCAATCGTTGAGCGCTTTGGCGTTTTTCGCCAAGACGTATTCGCTGGAATTTTTAGGCAAAGAGGATGTGAAATTAATTTCAATTAATTCAACAGAAGGAGAAGAAAAAGAAGCAAAAACAGACGACGTAAACGACGTAAACGACGATGAAGAAAAGAATAGTGTCGTCGTCAAGTGCAAACCGGAGGTGTGCGAGAAATTCGCGCAAATTATCCACGAAAAGTACGAAAAGGACGCGTTGGTAAAATTAGCCGCCTCGGTACGACTGGCGAGCGCGAGGGAGGAGGACGTTTTGAGAGTTTTAAAAACTAAAGGCGAAGTTCCCGCGCAAGTGTCTTCGGCGTTTTCGAAAGCGACGGCGACGAGAGATGCGTTGTTGAAACAGTGTCAAACCTTAGCGGAAGCGTTGCGCGTGGAAAAGATTCCAAAGCTGGAGGATTTCATGGACGACGATATCGACGATAAAGATAAAAATAAAGAGGCGAACAGAATTGAACTCGATCGAGGATTGAAACAACGAAACGCCGCTGCCGCAAACGAGAACAATTCCGATGTCAACGCCTCTGAGTGGGAAAGCGACGAGCAAAGACGCTTTTACCAAGACTTGTTGCCGATTAAAGAGTCGATTCCGGCGGTGCTTCTCGTTGAAAAGCCGGCGCTGGAGAACGAAACGGACGCAGAAAAAAAACGGAGAGAAGATCAAGAGTCAAAAGATTTCAAGGTAGACGCGTTGATGAATCGATTGCGACGCGACTGCGAAAACGCGGAAAAAGTTGACGCGTTCGCGGTGGATTTCTGTTACGTCGCGACGCCGGGAGCCAAGAAGCGTTTGGCCGAGGAGTTGTTGTCGCCTCCGGAATTAACCAACATGAAGAATAACAACAACAACAACAACAACAACGCGATGACGACGGAGAATAGTAGCAACCAACAACAAAACGCTTTGTTGATGTCTCCGCTCGTTCCTTTTTACGCCAGAGTGCTTAAACTCATGTCCAAAGTCTTCCCAAAAGACATCTCGGACGTCGTCGCGAGTAAAGTTCTCGAGAAGTTTTTCAACCTGAACACGACGATTCAGACGACGACGACGCCGCAACCGAGATCTAATGTGCATTCATCATCTCAACAACAACAACAATTGTTGAAACAAAAGTTGCAAAACGTGCACTACGTTTCCGAGTTGATCAAGTTCGAGTTGATTGACCCGTCCGCGGAGGCCATGCAGTGTTTACAAATCTTAATCGAGAATTTCGAACGCGTGAACAGTTTAAACGCCGCACAAAATGGCGCGGTGGAGTTAATGTGCGCGTTCGTGTACAGATGCGGACGGTTTCTGTGTAAATCCGCGAAATCCAAGAAGAGGGCGAATACGTTCCTCGACATCATTTTGCGCTTGAAATCAATCGTTTCGAAATATTTGGACGAGACGCAAGTGGCGTTGGTCGACGAAGCGTATTACGCCGCGCGGCCGAGGGAGGTCTTTCGAACCACGAAACCTCCTAAACCGGTTTTGTTCGAGTACGTAAAGTATATATTCGTGGAGCAAATGTCCGCGGATCCATCCTTGGCGAAAAGACAACTCGCGAAAGTCTTGAAACATTGCGATCAATTCGACGACGTGCACTTGGAAAGGTACCTCATCCGAAGGGCGATTAAGCACTCGCAACAAAAGTTTGACGACGCCGAACGCGTGGTGAGACTCATGAGCAAATTCTCGCAAAACCAAAAAGACGTAAAGAAGAACGAACTCATCGTGAAATTCACCGACGCCGCTTTAGAGGAGTTTCGTTTCGGTCTCGAGCAAAATCTGAGCCACATGACGCAACGAAGAGTCTCCAACGCTAGAGTGATTGGCGAATTATTCTCCCAAAGATGTTTACACGCCGAATCCATTTTCTCGTGCTTGTTCTTGCTCTTGAATAATTTGGAACCGTTCAATAACGATTTCGATAGGAAAGATCCTATAAGAGTACGAGTGGCGAACGTCTTGCTCGAAAAGTGCGGGCGATTTTTCAATCGAGGATGGCAGAAGAAAAAATTAGACGTCTTTTTGACGTATTTTCAGAGGTACATGCGATCGAAAACGTTAAGCATGGACGTGAACAACGACGCGGTGAACATCATCAAAGAGTTGAGGCCGCAAATGAAAATTTGCGAATCGTTTCAAGAGGCGCACGAGAAGTGCGTGAAAATGGAGGAGAGGTTTGGCGTCGTTTCATCGAGCGCCGTCGAAGGAGAGAAGAAAGGCTCGGGCGGTTTAGGAACGTTGGCGGAGGATGAAGAGATGGAGGAAGAAGAAGGCGACGATGGTGATGATACCGACGACGACGACGACGACGACGACGGTGAATCAGAGACTTTAGAAGACGACTACGCTTCGTCAATGTCTGGTGATTCATCGGACGATGACGAAGATGAAGAAGAAGAAGAGAGCGACGAAGACGACGACGAAGACGATGATGAAAGCGTATCATCGTCCGACGACAGTAACGTCAGTTTTTCATCTTCAGAATCTTCAGAATCGTCGTCGTCGGAAGAACAAGAGGTCGAAGTGCGAATGAAAACCGTCGTGGCGTCGCGCCAAGAAGAATCTGAGTTTGAGCGCGAGATGGAGAAATTTTTGGGCGTCGGTAGCGTCAAGGTGAACAGAAACGACGAGAACAAACAACAAACAACCGCGATACCTTCGGGGCCAAACGTTGGAAAGTCACCACCACCAGCATTTGCGGCACAATCCATCGCGTTCAAAATGATGCGCAAAGGTAAAGACGGTAAACGAGAAAAGGTTGACATCGCGCTCCCGGAAACCGCCTCGTTCGCGATGGAAGCGAAGAAGCGGCAAATCATGGAAGCCGAGGAACTCTCTGAAGTGCGTCGATTGACGTTACAAAGAACCGCGGACATGCAAGAAGAAGCCATTTCATTAGAGAAACAAAACAAAGAAGGGGGCATCAATAGCATGAGTTGGAGGAAAAAGAAATCGAGCGGCGATGCAGACCGGGACGGCGAGAGTAAGAAGGATAGCTTTTGGAACGCCCACCGACGATTGTAAAAAACACAAGCGCGCATATATGGAAACTTTTAGAAGACAACACCAACTTCCTCTTCTTTCTTTTCGACCACCTTCTTCACCACTTCTTTTTCTTCTTTTTTCTCTTCTTTCTCTTCTTCTTCCTTTGTTAAATCCGTAAACGTATACGTTTGGCTCTCGATTGCGGAAACGCCGTCAATCGCCTCGAGTTGCTTCACAACGTCTGCTTCAAAAGTAAACTCATCGCACTCCCAAACCGCGAAATTCGATTCGTGTAACGTGACGATCAACTTAAAGTCGTGACAGTCCCCGCACACGACGCGGTGAATGGATTCCAAGCCGTTCAGAGCACGCATCCTGTGCAAATGCGCATCAATGACTAGAACAAATGATGTCAAAATGAATTTTGAGATCAGCAAAAAAAGGCGTTACGAGAAAAACAAAACAAAGTCGCGCGCGTAATGACGACGACGACGCAAAAAAGAAACCATTTTTAAAAAAGAATACCATCTTGACACTCAGTCAGAGCCTTTTTGTCTCTCCATTTCAACCTATACTCTCTGCTCACGTTCGTGAACGACACGTTCGGCGTGATTTGAGTCGGCATGTGATTGTTTTTTTTTTAATAATGCGAATAAAAATGAGATTTTCACAATACTACTACTACTAAAAAATCTCTCTACATGTTCTCCAACGCTTCCTCTAAAGTACCGAACGCGACAGATGGGGCACCCGGAGTGCTCTCACTTTTCGCTTTCTTCACCTTCTCGTCGTCTTTTGAATCGTCGTCTTTATCGCTGCTCGTAGTAGTGGTATAAAACACTTTAACTGAATTCAAACCTAAACTTTTGCAGACGTAGTCGCTCGTTTCTTCGAAGACTCGAAACTCGTCAAAGACCGTCGTGTTCTCCAACGCACTCGCGCCGTCTTCCGCTAACGCGTTGACTTCGTCCATTTTGAATTTAATAAACGGCATCATGACTTTAATCGCGCCTTTGAAGTTCCCATCCGCGACTTCTTGCAACAATTCGGTGGCATTTTTCAAAGCGTCCATGACTTCTTTCGAGTCTAATTTCGATCGCGAGTGTAACTCTTTCATAATTTGCAAACACTGAGATCTCCAGCCGATGAACTCTTTCGCGACGTAGATTTTCATATCCGTGACGGTTGTTTTCACCGTCGCTTTACCTTTCTTCGGCGGCGCTTGGACTTTGGCGATCATTTTACGCCAGTTGGAAATTTCCTTGTTTACGTGCGCGTTCGCTTTCATGAGCGCGACGTCGACGTCTTTGGATTTCGACGGGAATCCGGCGTTGACGACGTGCTTAGATTTCTTCTTCAGAACGTTCTTCCACACGTGCTCGCACGTGTGCGGACACACCGGCGTTAAAAGCAGCGTTTGCACTTCGACGAAGAACTCGATCAAATCCAATCGCATTTCCTTTTCGCCGACGGCTTGTCGATATTCGTCTCTCGCCGCTTGCAAGTTGTAAAAGCCCGTTCGCAAGGCTTCGCGAAACATCATGTTTTCGTAGTACTTTTGCGTTTCTTCGATGGCGAAATTGATGGAATTTTCAAACGCGCGGTCAGCAAAATCATCGCCACTTTTATCATCGTCTCCTTTAATCCTAAGCTTTTTGCGTTCGTCTGAACTTTCGTTCATCATCGATTCCATCCAATCGCACTCTTTCGTCAGGCGCAAGATTGCGGCGTTGGCGGTTTCGTCGGAAAAGTTGGCGTCTTCGACGGTATCGCCGGCATCCGCTAACGCGAATCTCACGGCGTCCGCGCCAAATTCTTCAATCGCTTGGCCTAAGGTTTTGAAATTCCCGGTGGATTTACTCATCTTATCGCCGTTTAATAACAAGTGGCCGTTGCATCGGAACGCTCTCGGCCACCTGTTTTCTTGACCTTCCGGCCAAATCGCCGTGTGCGAGTACATGGAAAACGTCAAGTGGTTTTGGATTAAATCTTTCCCGGAAACTCTCAAATCGAACGGGTACCAGTAGTTAAACTCCGCGATGGCTTTATCCAAAACATCTCTCGGAAATTCCGATTCGCTCGGTTTCTCCGCGCCTAAGAAAATGCAGTCCCAGACGGCGTCGGTCAACTTGGACGGTTCCACGGACCCAAATTTCTTGCCGTACATATCGTAATCACCTTGAAACAAGTGCGCGACGGTATAATACGCCATGTATATGGTCGAGTCAGATAAGGATTCGATCAAAAATTGATCGTCCCACGGGACTTTCGTGCCTAAACCGAACGATCGAGAACACGCCCACTGTCTTAACCACCCTAAAGTGTGTTCAAAATTCTTCTTGGACTCCTCGTGGTACGTGTTCATTTGGTTCAAGCACTTCTCCGTGACGTCTTTCCAATTCTCTTCGCCGTATTCCAAATACCACTGATCGGTTAACGCCACGACGCACTCGCCGCCGGATCGAGACATGACCATTTTTTCCGGCTCGGAATAAATCAAACCGGTATTCGCCTCGACCATTTCTTGCTTAATAATCGGTTTGACTTCCTTCACCGGTTTCCCTTTATACTCGCCGACAATCATGACGCCGTCTGTGAAGCCTTTTAAATACGTTCGATGTTTCGCTTCGTCCAACTTTTGTCGATCGTTTTGCGATTTGATTTTTAACTCTTCGCAAACCGCCGGCGCGGAGGCGTCGCCGTACCCCGGTATGTTGATGATTGGAATCACTTCGAACGGTACGACCCACTCGTCTTTGACGTTAAACTTCGCTCTCAACGCTTCTTTTGATTTCAAATCCGATAAGGCCATAAAATCATCCGGAGAATCCGACGGGACCGAGGTGACCACGCCGGTCCCTTTGGTCATGGAAATCGTCAACATCGGCAACACGTAAATTTTCTCCAACACCGCGTTCGGCGCTTTGACCGAGCACCCCATCAGTTCCGAACCTTTCATCGTGCACAACAACTTTGGTTTCCCTTCCTCTTCGAATTGTTCTTGAAACGATAAATTCAGCGCGGCTCTTTCCGCCATGACGAAAACTTCTTTTGATTTCAATTCGTACGCGCCGTATTCGCCCTCCGGTAAGATCCAGCAGTTCGTTTGTCCGTACATCGTCTCCGGCCTCAAAGTCGCCGCGGCTAAGAACACCTCTTTCCCTTTCAACGGTTTCAAGCACTCCAACGTCTCAAAATTCTCCTCTAAAACGTGCATTTTTATGAGCAAATACTCTTGCGGCCCGACGCCTTCGCCCGAGGCTCGATCGTGATCCGCGCACGGTTGCTTGTCAATCGGCGAGTACACCGCGTACCTTTTCGCCTTGACAATCTTCCCGAGTTTTTTCAGCGTGTTGAACTGCCATCTCACGAAACTATCGTAGAATGGATTCACATCGGTCGTAATGAACGACCTTCTCCAATCGACTTGACATCCTAATAAGGCGACGTCTCTCTTCGCCAGCGGCGGAAAATACTCCAACCAGTGCATGGAATCCGCGAAGGACGGAATCTCCTCGTCCGCAATCCCGCTCGCTTGCATGATCCCCCACTGCGTGGCTTGCTTCCCAGTCTTCGCCGCCGCTTTCGATTTCTTCGCCGCAAACTTCGTCGGGTCTTTAAACTCCTTCTCTTCTGCTTCCTTCTTCTTCTCCGCCTCGACGGCCTCCGCGTCCGCAGTCTCCGTCGACGGAAATATCGGCGGGTTCCCGTACGTCTTAATTTCTTTCTCAATCTTATCCGCGCACGCTTTTATCGGCATCCCCGTGCAGTGAAACCCAAACGGGAACAAGACGTTCTCTCCTTTCAATCGGTGGTACGCTGATGCGAATTCTAGCTTGGAGAGCGAGAACGCGTGCCCCAAGTGTAACAAACCGTTCATGTAAGGGTACGGGAAGGTGCCAAAAAACTTAATTGTCTTCTCATCCTCTTTTGTACTCTTCGCGTTGACTTCGAACGCTTTGGAGTCGTGCCATTGTTTCTGCGCGAGAGTTTGGTACAGAGTGAGTTGGTCTCTTCGTGCCGTGGATCTTACGTGTTGCGCGCGTTGTTGTTCTTGTTCTTCCATGTTTACGATGTGCGTTTCGCTTCCCGCTTTAGGGCCGATAGTTTCCCTTAAATGTGTGCTTCTCAAACCACTTTAAAAGAGGCGCTTTTTTAAGTCTCTCTTACACTCTCTACCGATAAAAGGTAAAAAGTACCTCTCGTGTTGTCTCTTTTTATGTGCAAAACACGCGTCGCGTCGCGCGTTACGTGTGCGTTTACTGCGCTTACGTGCGCGCAGAAATGAAGGAAAAATGAAGAGCGAAAGCCTTTAAGACGACTAGGGTTTAACACCCTAAACAAAAAAAACGAGGGGAAAAAAAGCTTCAATTTGCTTCATTTTCGCGCGCATAAGTGCTCGATAAAACACACACGTAAGACGACCATGGTCCGGGACGTGGACAACCACGGGCACAAAATCTGGTCCCCGTTCAGTTCTGGTGGTATTCATTCTCCCATCGACGGGAATGCGAGTAAGAATACGTTCAACGATGCACAGAAAATGGAATTCGTGTTGCACGCAAACATCATCCATTCGGTACGAGTTTATGTGCTCTCTGTAGTTTATGCGCGTCGCATTTCTCTCCCTCTCTCTCTTATGTGTGTGTGTGTTCTCATTTCTGACGACTTCTTTTGTTCTTCTTTTTACGAAACAGGAATACTTCCAAAACGCTTTAGTGCCGACGGAAGATATCGACGATTTGATCGATGAGATTTACAACGAGGTGAGTAATTAATTGGTCGTTGGTTTTCGATCGACGAGAGCGGACGATGAAGATGATTATTATGATCCGCTTAATAATGCGTTTCAAGTTCAGGGTCGTCTCATTCTCTCTCTTTAACTCTCTCTTTGTTGCGTGTCTTCGTCGTCGTCTGAATCGTCTCGTACGATGTGCTTAGTAGTAACGCAAAACTCACTCGTCTTTATATCCATCGTCTCGCTCGAATCAAACGTATAATAAAAAACAGGTATCGGACGTGGAACCGTGGATGTCCGGCAACGCTCGAGGCGCCTCGACGGCGTTTTGCATACTCTACCGAATCTTAGCCATGGAAAATGTGCCGCACTTTAAAGTGAACAAAATGATTTACCACCAAGATTCCGTGTACATACGATGCATCGGTTTGCTGTACGCGAGGTACAAGTTTTACAACGACGAGGAAAATTTGATGAAATTTTTCTCCGAAGACGTGTTTAAAGATAAAAAAGAGATAAGCTTCGCGCCGTCCGTGGACGGGAAGAAGTTGACGTCTTTTTCTCAGTTCGCGATAGATTTAATCTGTTCTCAGGAGTACTTCGAGACGTTGTTCCCGAGAATACCGGAGGTTTTGAAGCGGAAAATGCAGGCGAAGATTGAATCGTGGTTGGACGGCGGAAAAAAAGTGGAAGCAAAAGGTGGCGGCGGCATCGGCGAGTGGCGGAGGAGTAAAGGCGACGGAAAAGGGAGAGTCATGTCCGTGAAAGAAAGTTTGAGCGTGAACGTCGGTCAGAGAGCGCCGCATTTGGCAAACGCGAGAGAACGAGGGAGAAGCGGCTTCGATCCGGAATCCTCCGCCTCTCGCGGCGGTTTTGGCGGCGGCGGAGGAGGTTATCGCAATAAATATAGTAGCAGTAGCGGAAGGGGGAGTTTTTATCATCAGCGCGACGATAGAGGAGGAGAAAGAGGAGGAGGAAATAGAAGAAGGGACGGGAGCAGAGACCGGTACGAAAACAACGACTACGGTTCCAGAGGAGGAGTCCGAGGAGGAGGAGAGCGAAGAAGAAACGATTCAGACGACGACAAATATTACGACGACGACTACTACGGAAGAAGAGGAGGAGAAAGAGGAGGAAAAGGAAGAGGTGAAGAAAGCAGAAGAGAATTGCCGTACGCGACGAGAGAGCTCCCGTATAAACGCTAATTAGAACACGAGCGGTTTGACGAGAATGCACCTACGTACCGGTACGCAGAGAAAAATGTCCTCCAAAACGCACAACGATGATTGCTTCACACGAGAGAGTGTTGAGCGCTTTTCCGGGTGTACTACGCGCGAACACTACCACTCGCATCCGTTCGATGAGAGAATCGTTGTCATCATATTTTCGTCCTCGTCGTAAGCGTTTTTCTCTTCACACCAAAGCTTTCGCTCTTTCCACGCACACGGACG
>Ga0255771_1005981_pt1 | contig 10407 bp, 8 predicted proteins | sample 011ome_19_FD_179969 | JGI IMG/M metagenome (GOLD analysis project Ga0255771, IMG submission 179969) | Coastal salt marsh microbial communities from the Groves Creek Marsh, Skidaway Island, Georgia - 011510BT metaG (version 2) | ecosystem: Environmental > Aquatic > Marine > Intertidal zone > Salt...
ATTCCGCCAAGTGGACCCTATGACCTGGGTGGCGTGATTGACCCGATCCCGGAAATGGATACCGGCCGCATGCACGATGTGCTGGACCTGGTGGCAGAGAAATCCGGCTGGGGCAAAACCGATTTACCCGAGCGTACCGGTATGGGTATCGCCTTCTATTATTGCCACTACGCCTACGTGGCCGAAGTGGCCCGCGTGCGCGTGGATGATGACGGTTATCCGACGGTGGAGAAAATGTGGCTGGCCGCTGACATCGGTGCCCATATCATCAATACCAGTCGCGCCGAACAGGTTGCCGCCGGCGGTGCCCTGGACGGGCTGGCCCATGTCATTGGTCCCAACCAGCGCATCACCATCAAAAACGGCCGCGTCCAGCAGAGTAATTTCCATGACTACACACCGCTGCGACTGAACCAGGCACCGGACGTGGAAGTGCATTTCCTGCGCACGGACAATCCCACTACGGGCCTGGGTGAACCAACCCTGCCACCGGCAGTGCCTGCAGTAGCCAATGCCATCTTTGCTGCCACCGGGGTACGGGTACGTTCCCTGCCGGTGGATCCAAAACTGTTTGCTGTATAAAAAGGAATTCATTGTGAAACGCAAACTGCTCGTCACTGCCATTGCCGCGCTGACTCTAAGCGCCTGTCAGGAAGCACAGGAAACTTCGACAACTGATAATGACGTGGTTGAAATGAATATGGCACCGGCCACAACGGCAGTCCCACTGACACCGCCACCGGGTCCCATCGTCGCCGGAGAGCCTGTCCCGGTTGTGGCCCATCCGGACCAGCTGGCTGTCCTGCGCCATGATGACCCTGCCCAGGCTGCCAACAAAAAATTGTTGTTTGATATGTGGCGCACCGTGCTCAATGCCGGCCACCTGGAAATGGCAGACACCTTTGTCGCCGAGGATTACCGCCAGTACAGTCCTTTCCAGCTCAGCGGACGCGAGGCGCTGAAAGAAACCTTTTCGGTGATTCCGCGCCAGGACACGGTGCCTGACACCATGCGACCGGCACCAGTCACCTTTATTGCCGAAGATGACAAGGTGGTCTTCGTGGCGGTGGAATCCCTGCCTGAACCCGATGGCAGTGGGACCTATACCACCACCCATTTCAACATGTTTGAAGTCACTGACGGCAAGCTGTCAGCGCACTGGCATCCTGACCAGACCGCACCGTGTCCTGAATTACCCGATGCCGCCAATGGTGGTCCGCAAACCGTCACCGGTGTTGAAGGCGTTGCCCAGTTCGCCATGCTTGATGCCGCCACGCCGGAACTGGCCGCCAACAAGCGCCTGGTGTTTGATATGTGGCGCCACCTGATAGATGCCGGCCGCGAGGAAACCGTTGACCTGTACCTGGCCGAGGATTACATCCAGCACAATCCCAATGCAGCTACTGGCCGGGCAGGGGCCAGGGCCTATTTTTCCAGTCGTGAAGATCAACCCATCGAGGTTGCCCTGCGCAGTCCGCTGGTGGCCATGCTGGCCGAAGAAGATATCGTGGTACAGGTAATCAAAACCGAAATGCCCAATCCTTATCGCGCGGGTGAAACCTATACCTCCACCTGGTTTGACATGTTCCGCATCGAGGATGGGCGCATCGCCGAGCATTGGGATGCCGCCCTGAAACCGGGTACCGATGTGGTGGAAATGGGCTCTGAATGTTCAACGCCGGCTGAATAAAAAAATCATTTCAAATAAAGCAGCATAAGGAACCAGTCATGCACAAGAAGAATACACTCGCCGCCATCCTGTTCATTGCAGCATGCACCAGTCCCGCGCTGTATGCGCAGAGCATCGCGGTAACTCCCGCTGAAGACCGCATGGCCGCACGCGGTCCGGCGGCGGCCTACACCGGACTGGGCATCACCGAGATCCTGTTCCTCCACAATGACGAGAGTTCTCTCACCGGTGCCGAAATCCGCTTCGAGCCAGGCGCGCGCACATCCTGGCATACTCATCCTTTTGGCCAGTACCTGTATATCACGCAGGGGGTGGGCTGGGTCCAGGCGCGGGGTGAAAGCAAAGTGCTCGTGCGTGCCGGTGACGTGGTGTGGACGCCGCCCAACGTGTTTCACTGGCACGGCGCCACCACGGAACAGGCCATGACCCATATCGCCGTGTGGCGCTTCGATGGGGACAACGGCGGTGAATTCGGACCGCTGGTGACTGATGCAGAATACCTGTCTGAACTGGCTGCCGATTGAGTCTTTCAATTCATCTGCACAGCAGTAATAATCGCCACGTTACCAATTCCGTGCAGGAGTGATTGTTTTCATGCCAGTAGTTGTCCGTCGATGTTATTCATTTGTGGCTTTTTTGTTCCGTGTAGTACTGTTTCGTTTGATCACAGTACTGGCGTTGAGTGGAACCATCCCTGCAGTTGTGCTGGCCGAGACGGACCTGACCGGAGTCTGGGTACTGCTTGCCCATAACCGTCCCGGCGGTATGTTCGGTGCACCGGCCGATCCCGATTTATCAGCACAGGGCCGTGCCATCGTGAATGAGTTCCAGAACAGCTATTCACAGCAGGCACCTGAGCGCGGTGCTTTCTGTGTCAACTCGGGCATGCCGGAATCCATGTTTGGTATAGCCGGTTATCCGCTGGATATCATCCAGACTGAAAATCGCATTACCCTGATTTCCGAATTCCAGTCCGAAGTGCGCCGTGTCTATATGGATGGTCGTCCCATACCCGAGGACTACCCGGTGACCCGCAACGGTTACGCCATCGGGCAATGGCAAACACAGCAGGGGCGTGATGTATTGCTCGTGGAAACCGGGCAGGTCAAAGCCTGGGAAGTGGACAAATGGGTGCACAGTGACCAGGTGAGTATTGAAGAGCGTATTTCATTGCGGCCGGCTGCCGAACTGGTGGATATGTTGCCCCAGGCCGCAGACTTGCCAGCCGATGAACTGGTCCTGGAAAACCGGATTACAGTCACTGATCCCGTGATGTATGACACCCCGCAATCTGTCACGGTGTGGATGCAGCGCGTTTCTGATTCACAATTGCTGGAATACAATTGTGTTGAATATAACTGGCGCAACGCATTGGAAGAGTACGAGACTGACTGAGCCCCGGGTCCATCTTTCCGGCACTTGTCCCGAAAATTATCGTAGTTGTATCAGAGTCATCGTCACACCCCGAACTTCATCCACTAGCTAACCGGTAATATCCCCAAAAACCGGCCTGCTTATTTTTTACACTTTTCCTGCATAATCACTTTTAAAGACTTTTGAAGTCATATATTATTAATGAAATGCCATTTCGGTTGTTAACCTAAACGCATATACAGGGTTTGCCCAGGCAGTTAAACCCAATAACAATTAAATAAAAAATAACTATAAGAATAACTATAAAAAGGGGAGTGGCTATATGCCTGCAATGTTTCAGCAGGAATTTTGCACAAGATCTGTGCCTTGTCTCCCGTATTTTTCCGATTTTTCCAAAATCCCTTTCCTTTATTCACGCCATATATATGTGTGTCTTCATGATGTGCACGGCCTGGCTGTGCACTGGTGAAAATGGAAGGTGCCGGACATGACAAAACAAAAGGGTGCTGAAAAACCCTGAAAAAGAATTGTTGCAGTAAGTAGTAAAACAATAACCAGGAAGATCTAACAAAGAAGTGAGATATTAAAAATATAACCATGTAATAGCATTTCAAATACAGGGGAAAACTAATGAAATACCTACCTAATAAAAGGCCAGTACCAGTATCTACTGTACTGGCCACTTCAATTTTGTCTGCACTTGCATCCTATTCGGGCGTTGCCGTAGGGCAGGATCGGCAACTTGAGGAGATCGTCATTACTACCGAACGCCGTACAACCACAGAGGACACTACCGCCATCTCCATGGAAGTGCTCACTGACGAGTTTATTGCGGATAACCAGATTAAGGACATCGTTGACCTGCAGAATGCTGTACCGAATATGCAGTTTTTCCAGAACGGCTCCTATGTCCAGGCCAACATCCGCGGCGTAGGCAACCCGTCAACGGGTGGCCCCAGCGAGCAGGTGGGTGTACCGGTCTTTTTTGATGGTGCGACGCAAGGGGAAGAAATGTCCCTGGCCAGCGGCTTTTTTGATATCGAGAACGTCCAGGTTCTGCGTGGACCACAAGCCACTTTCGTCGGGCAGTCGGCTGCCGGTGGCGCCATTCTGATCAATTCCGCCCGTCCTGATTTCAGTGGGGAAGTGAGTGGATTTGTCGAGGCACAAGCGGGAACCTATGCCACTCGCAAGGTTCAGGGTGCAATGAACCTTCCCATCACAGACACACTGGCAGGGCGTATTGCTTTCATGGGTGATACTCGCGACAGCTTTTACCACAATGTGTCGGGCGCACAATCAACTGGTGGTAAAGTCAACACCCCAGGTGATCAGGTAGACCAGAACTACAGGTTATCCCTATTGTGGGAACCCAACGAGAAACTGAGTGTGTACGGCAAATTGGAATACACCCACCTGGAAGCCAATGGTATTCCCCAACAACCTAATCCACGGTCCTATACCGGTTTCTGGGATGATGATGGAGATCCAAATACTCCTTCCCTCAAAGTCACAAGCTATGGTGACCGATCTCAGGGTCCTGCACCGGGTACCGGCTTCATGGTCCCGGTAGATGATGATGGAGATCCCTCTACGCCCCCTGTTGATGTCTGGTATGGCGGCACCCCCGGGGCTGGCGGTGCAATCTATGATCCCCTGGATCCCTTTGTCATCGACCGACGTTATGAAAACTGGCGCATCCAGAAAAATGTGCGTCAATCCCTCGAAATTAACTACGAACTGGATAGTGGTATTCGCCTGCGCTCACTCACCAGTAATATTGAAATGGATCGCAAGCAAGCGGAAGCCGGCGATAGCGCGGCCTTCCAGGACGTTACTGGCTGGCATCTTGGTGGTCCTGACATGAGGACCTGGTCCCAGGAGTTCAATATTATCTCTCCCGATGACCAGCGTTTGAGATGGCTGCTGGGTGCTTATCACAGTGATCGCCATACTGACCTGTCCCTGAACATTGCCCTGGATAATCCTGATTGTGGCTGGCAGTACGACAGTTCATGGACTCCCTGTCCCACAAGTGGTGAATCCCAGACCCGATTGTACTGGACCTCTGACGATGACGTAAAACACACTGGTTATTACGTGCAGTTGAATTACGACGTCACCGACGACCTGGAACTGACCGTAGAAGCACGACTGAACAAGGATGACAACGTTCAGCTGCGACAACTGGAAGTACCTAGAGTCCAGCAGTTGCTTAATTTCGGTCCGTTCGCCGCTGCCACGGAACTTTGCCCGGGACAGATTAATGGTTCCACCTTTTACTGTACTCCAAATGCAGGTGATTTGAATTATCCCACTTCTCCTCCGCTGGTCTGGAAGGACGATATTATGACCTACAAAGTAGGTCTGAACTGGGAACCGTGGGATGACCATTTCTTCTATATTTTCTCAGCACGAGGCTATAAATCTGGCCAGTCAGTGACCAATGGTGCACCACCTGTCACTGAAGAAGTGGTTGATGATTTCGAGTTTGGCTGGAAAGGCACGTTGCTCGATGGAAGGCTGTATGCCGAGTTGGGTTACTTCAACATGGACTATACCGACATGCAGTTGTCCTCGTTCGTCACGGGCGTTACGGAATCAACAACCGCTGTCAGAAATGCAGGCGCATCTACTATCGAAGGCTTTGAAGGTACTTTCCGCTTCTTTATCGGTAACCTGGGAGTGAATGGCTCCTTTGGCTATACCGATTCCAAGCTGGGTTCCATCCAAACCATCGATACTCGCGCCCTGCCAATAGCACCTCCAGGCCCCGGCGCTCCCTACCCAGGCAACACGGCACAAGGCTGTACCGGTGATTTCTGTTTTGATTATACGCCGTATCAGCTTACCCTGAATGGTTCTAACGGTCTGTTCTCACCAGAGTGGACTTACACATTCGGAGTAGACTATACCTTTGGCCTGAGTAATGGATCGTCCTTGATGCCGGCGATCAGCTTTAACCATGCTGACATGGCAAATACGTCGATCATCCAGCAGCCTGGAGATACCTACTTCACCGCTGAAGAAAGAGATGTCATGAATTTCACGTTAACGTACCTGTATGAAAACTGGAATATCCAGCTTTATGGTACCAACGTGACTGACGAAACTTTCATTGAAGGAACTAGCGGTGCTTCAGTGCTTTATGGTGATCCTGAAGTCTGGGGCATCAGAGCCAAAATGGAGTTCTAGACAACAAGCAGTAAGTAAGTCGTTTGAAACAAAAGGGCTGTCAGCAATTGCTGACAGCCCTTTTCTTGTCATGAAGTTCATCTGCTTAAACTGAAGATATCTGGAGTAACACCATGATAAAAGCAAGATTTCTCATCACCTTTCAGGCATTGGTTTTGTGTGCAGGTACTGTATTTCATTTGTCTGCTGTCCAGGCAGAAGAAGCCTATGACTTTTTAAGGCAGGCTATCGAACAGTCCTATTCGACTGTCAGGGAAGCAACCCAGGGTCTTGCTGCGCATACACTTTATCGTCCCCAACAGCTGGAATTGTTTGAACCAGACTCCATTCCTGTTGTGGTATGGGCAAATGGCGCTTGCCGTGAAAGTAATTACGGCTTCCTCTTTATTTCAACCATGGTGTCTTCACATGGCTTTATTGTGATTGCCAATGGTGCTTTTGATGCACCGGCCATTACTGGTGGGCCGGTTGTTCCGAAAAACCAGATTGATGCAATGGACTGGCTGGCTTCTGATGAAGGCCAGGAACAGTTACAAGGACGAGCCGACCTGACAAAGATAGCGGTAGCCGGTCAATCCTGCGGAGGACTGGAAGCCCTGATCGCAGGAGTTGATCCTCGCACCAAAACGGTTCTGGCATTTAACACCGGCTTCTTTGAAGACTGTGCGCTCGGGTTTTGCCGTGATGAACTGGAAAACCTGCACACTCCTGTGCTGTATGTAAGCGGCGGGCCGAGTGACGCTGCCTATGAAAATACTATTGCCAATTACAACCTGACGCAGACGCCTGCCTATTTCGCTGAACACAAGTATGCCGGGCATTCCGGCCTTCTTTATGGCATCAGGGAAGGGCAGGGTGATACCACCTTGCTAACCCAGGCAGAAAGGACCTATGTGAACTGGCTGGACTTCATATTGAATGGCAATCAGGCATCACGGGCCTATTTTTTTGGCGAGAACTGCGATCTCTGCACGCATGATGACTGGAACATTATGTCAAAAAACTGGGGAATCGCACCAAACTTTTAACCAGACATTTGTCATGCTTAAATCGACGACAAACCAGTTCAATGGGAGGGCTTCCGGCATGAAACTGCATATCTTTAATACCGCCAGATCAAAATTAATTGCTTTGGTTTCGGTGGTTATTTTGACTGCGAGCTGTGGTGGGCAGGAAGTTGCAATGCCTGCACCAACGGAAACACCGATCGAGGAAACCGTTAACTACCACATGACAATGGCAGGACAAGCAGCCGGATTCGAACATATCGGTCTGTACAACACGACTTGCGCCCGCATGGGTGACCCAACTGCCGGGCGGGAACGTCCTCCTGAGAATCTTCAATCACCCGATACCTGGGGTATGGAGCCGGCACAGGTTTTTGACCAGGTCTACTGGTTGGGCGAATATCCGGCTTTTGAATCCAATCCCGGTGCCTGGGGTATAGAAACATCAGAAGGCATCATCGTGCTCGACGCCAACTTCGACTATTCCGTCGAACAAACCGTGGCCGAGGGACTTAGAAAAATGGGTCTGGATCCCATGGATATAGAATATGTCCTTATCTCGCACGGCCATGGAGATCATTGGGGAGGCGCGCGTTACCTGCAGGACGAATATGGCGCCACCGTACTGATTAGCGAAGCGGACTGGGAATTTATCACCAGCAACGGTTACGACGACTCCATGCCAAACCCGGACATGATGCAGTTCATTCACGAAGGCGACACGCTGACGCTGGGCGAAACCACTATCACCATGCACGTGACCCCGGGACATACCCCCGGCACGGTGTCCTACTTTGTGCCTGTTACAGATAACGGCGAACCCCACGTTGCAGCGGTATGGGGTGGCACTGGCCTGGCTTTCCGCGCCAACTCTGACAAGGAAACAAAGCTCGCCGCTTTTCGCCAATACAATGAATCAGCCAAGCGCTTCAGGGAACTGGTGCAGGAAGCCGGCGCCGACGTGATGCTGGGCAATCACTCCTACCTGGTTCTGGCGGTGGAGAAAAACGAAATTCTGGCGAACCGCCAACCTGGTGACCCGAACCCCTACGTGCTTGGTCACGACAGGACGGTCGACTATATGAATGTCGCTGTGCATTGCTCTGCAGCGGGGCTGGCCAGCTTTAACTAAGGCCTTTTGAGTTGAACTAAAATCAAGGGGTCAGGTTACTTGATTCCCTTGATTCTGATTTCAAGTAACCTGACCCCTTGATTCTTGCAACGCTGGACAAGCTGCCGATTCAAGGTGTGTAAGGCGTCGTCAGCATCGCATGGATCGTTTCAATTCCCGATATGAAATTTCCTATTCGCAGATTCTCATCGCGCGCATGCTGGTTGTTGTCACTGTTGACAGTCGGCACGAGAATGAAGGGCACGTTCAACGCACCGACAAGCACGTCGGTGGGCACGGTGCCTCCCATCATGCGGATGCGAATCGGGGGCTCCTCGGGTCGCGGGGCAACGGCTGACCGGAAGGCGTCCAGTGCCCAGCGCCCGATCGATGAGTCAACCGGCGTGCGCATGGCATCCTGTACGGAATTAAGCGACAAGCTCGCGAGCCTGTCATGGCGCTGGCGCTCTTCATCACTTGGGGCACCATCCACGAGATGATAACCCTGGCTCTCGATGTGCAGCCTGACCAGTTCGTATAGCCGGCGCCCGTCCGTCTCGGGCGTTGTGCGCATGTCGATCTCGGCCAGGGCTTTGTCCGGAATAATGTTTGCAGCCAGGGCGCCGACGCCGGCAGCGGCGAGTCCCCGCACGTTGAGAGAGGGATACTGCAAGGCTTCCTGGTAGCTGTTGCCGACACTGTCCGGGCGTGCAATGCCGATCCGGCTGAGCAGTGCGACTTCGTCGTCGCCAACCGCCTCAAGCATGGCGCGGTCTGCGTCTGTCAGCTTGATACCGTCGTAAAATCCGGGCACTAACACACGACCTTCGTCGTCCTTGAGTGTTGCGAGCAAGGCCGCCAGCCGCTGGGCCGGATTCGGCGCATAATTACCGAAGTGGCCGCTATGCAGAGGCGCATTCGCCCCGAACACAGTCAACGTCACCTGCGTGATACCGCGGTTACCAAATACAAGTGTCGGACGACCTGACGCGTGCTCGGGACCATCAAGTACGACAAGCGCATCAGCCTGAAACGCCTCGGGGGCGGACGCGACCATGGCGGCAAGACTCGGTGACCCGATCTCCTCCTCGGCGTCGAGCAACACCTTGAGATTGAAGGCCGGCACTTCGAAACGTGACTGCAGCAAATCCACCGCCGTCAGCAGCATCATGATCGGGGCCTTGTCATCCGATGCGGAACGGGCAAACACACGAAGCTCGGGATCTAGCGGGTCTGACTGCAGTTGGTCGACGCTAACATCGACCCGGTTGCCGTCAGCATCAGTCCTGCGTACGACAGGCTCGAACGGATCGGGCTGTGACCACTCGGCGGGAATCACCGGCTGACCGTCATAGTGCAGGTAAAACATGATTGTCGGTGCGCCGGGATCCCGGCTTTCGAGTTCGGCGATCACGGCAGGTAGTCCTGCGGCGTTGTCGACCCGGCGCGTCTGGAAACCGCGCTGCGCGAATGCGCGCTCCAGGAAATCCGCGTTGCGTACCATATCCGCCGGCACGTCGGGCACATTGGGGAGCCGAAGCAGATCGAAGTATTCGGCGACGTTCTCCCGGGCCGCCGCTTCAGCATCCCCACGCAACTCGCCGGCGTAAATAGCAGGGACGACGGCGAGCGCCAATAGCGCCAGCGCAATACGGCAAACGGCCCACTGTTTCGGAGCCCCGTGCGGAATGTCTCGTGCCTGAGCGCGCCATCGCTTCATTGGCGACCTCCAATAGCTGTACCAGGTGCAAATTTCAATCAAACCGGGACTCCTCCTTACCACCAGTGGATAACAACAATGGAACACCCACTCTCAACATATTGAAAAAATGGAGAACTAAAGCAGGTGTTCCGTTACTGACGAAAATACATGCTCCCTCGCTTAATCCCAGTTTTTCGACATAATGTTCCAGTCATCCTGCGTGCAGAGATCGCAGTTCTCGCCAAAAAAGTAGGTCCGCGCTTCCTGGTTGCCATTCAACATGAAATCCAGCCAGTTCACATAGGTCCGCTCGGCCTGGGTAAGCAGG
>Ga0255771_1005987_pt1 | contig 10402 bp, 7 predicted proteins | sample 011ome_19_FD_179969 | JGI IMG/M metagenome (GOLD analysis project Ga0255771, IMG submission 179969) | Coastal salt marsh microbial communities from the Groves Creek Marsh, Skidaway Island, Georgia - 011510BT metaG (version 2) | ecosystem: Environmental > Aquatic > Marine > Intertidal zone > Salt...
GACGTCGTCGTCGACGCGGCGCCGCGCTCGCCGTTCGAGGAGGCGCGCGGCGGCTCGAGGACCGCGTACACGAGGTGGTGCCCGACGTTCACGAACCCGGGCGGGGTCGCCGGCATCGCGCCCGCCGTGCGCCCAGCCTTCGACGTCTGCGGCGGAAAACTCTAACAACGCGGTTTCGTCGATCGCGCGATGCAGCTGCAGCGCGTTCGAAGAAGCTGTCGCTGCGTCGTCGTCGTTCAAAAGTCGCGGCGCCCCGCGGCCGCCGACCGCGCGGGCTTCGAACGAGGTCGCCTCGCTCGCGCGCGCGCTTCGCTTCGCCGGACGCGCGCGCGCGCGACGCGCCGCCGCGGCGCGACGAGGAAGGGGCCGTCCGCGCGCCGCGGCGGCGTTCGAGGGGGGGAACGGATCTCGTCGTCGCTCTCTCGGGGGAGGAAAACAGATCGAATAAACTAAGATGCCCCCCCGCGCGAACGCGCAGGCGGCCGCGAACGCGGAGGACGCCGCCGCCGCGCGGAGGGAGCGCCACTCGAACGCGACCATCGCGTGCACTCACCCCGGGAACGTGGAGTACGCGCTCTACTTCTACAAGATGATGGAGCGCGCGGAGCTCCGAGCGCTCGACGACCCCAACCGAAGCGCGCAGTGGCCGATGAGCCTGGGGAAAGTGGTCAGGTCGCTGACGCAGGCCCCGCACCGCGTGCGCAGCCTCGAGCACGCGCACGCGCTGCACGGCGTCGGCGAGAAAACTCTGAAACTCTTCAAGGAGTACATGGAGGAGTATCCGCCGGACGCGCCCACGCCGGAGGAGCTGGAAGGCGAAGCCGCGCGCGCGGACATCGAGCGACGCGCGCGAGAGCTGGAGAAGCAGCGGAAGAAGCAAGAGAGAGACGCCGCGAAGGCGGCGAGGAAAGCGAGCGAGGAGGCGGCGGCGATGCGCGCGCGCGCCGCCGCCGGTGACGCCGCCGCCGCCGCCGATGCGGCCACGGGAACCGCGCCCGCGCGCGCGAACGCGAAGCGGAAGAGCTACGATCCTCACGGCGACGACGACGACGTCGTGATGCTCGACGACGACGACGACGACGAAGCGCCGAGGGGGACGGGGACGCCGCGGCGAGCTTCCGGCGCCGCCGCCGCCGCCGCCGCGTCGCCCGGGACGCGTCGACCGCCTCCCCCTAAGCGCGCGCGCGCCAACAACGCCGGCCCGAAGAAGCCTTGGGAGCCCGGGTACAAGACGGCGGCGTTCGCCATCGCGGTGACGCTCCACAAGCTGCGCCTCCAAGGCGAGACGGACGTGCTCATCTCGCGTCTGAAGGACGAAGCCGAGGCGTCGGGGCTCTCCGCGAAGGGCATACACCCCGCGGGCGGCGCCGGGGCGAACAACATCCCGGGGGGCGGGAACCCGTACCGGGGCGGCGGCGGACGCGGCGGCGGACGCGGCGGGTACACGCCGCAGTACTGCGGGTGGAGCTGCTTCGAGGGGTCGTTCATCAAGGCGCGTTCTATCTCACACCGGTTCCCGTACGACCGCGTCGGCGTGGTGAACGCCGATCCTCGAGGATTTTTTTAACGGCGTGTCTCTCCGCCCAGGGTCCCTCGCTTTCAATCCCGACACACCGCGACGCCTTTCAACTCCACTTCTGACGCCTCTCAACTCCACCCCGACATTCCCTCGCATGGAACGACCCTAAGATACCTCGCGGGCACGCCGCGCCGCTGTGCACGCAGTTTGGCAATCCGAAAAAGGTTCGCATGCTGGACGAGGGCGTCGCGCTCACCGCGCGGTGTCACGCGATGGCCGAGGAGAAGGGTGACTGCCACTGCGGGCTGATGTCCAGGGAGGACATCGACGCCGCGCTCGCCGCGCCGCTGGCTGGATTTTGGACGGATGACGGGGGGGGCGCCGCCGGAGGCGGCGGCGGCGCGGCGGCGCCCGCGGCAGCGCCTCGCGCGAAACCGAAAGCGTCGTCGCGGTCGACGCGCGCGCCGTCGCCGCCGCCGCGTCCGGCGGAGCCCGAGGGACCGCCCGTGAACAGATTCGTCGCGGCGGCGTTGGCGAGGGCGAAAGCCGCGGCGGCGGCGGAGCGAAGAGCCGCGGGCGTCCCGGACCCCGACGCCGCCGCCGCCGCCGCCGCCGCCGCTCCGCCGCCGCGAGAGCCTCGAACGGAAGAGGACGTGCTCGCTCTGTCCGTCCGCGACCTGAAGGCGCTTCTCGACCGCCACGGGACGTCGTACGCGGGTATCATCGATAAGGACGATCTCAGGGACGTGGTGAGGGACGCCGTCGGCGTCGCCCGACGCGAGCCGGCGGTCGCGCCGGTCGCGCCGCGTCGCGGGAGCGTCCCCGACGTCATCGCCATCGACGACTCGGACGACGACGACGCCCCCGACGACGCCCCCGCCGCCGCCACCGCCGCCGCCGCCGCGCCGAGCGCGCCGCGGCCGCTCGACTCGCAAACCTCGGTCTCCGTCTCCGCGGCCGCGACCGCGGCGGCGACGCGTCTGCTCGACTCGCAACACTCGGACAACTTCACCGCTCGAGACGGGAACCGCGCGTGGCGCCTCTCCGGGCTCGCCGACGGCGACGACGTCCCGCCGCGGCTGCCGCCGCTCCCGGTCGACGGCTCGCTCGCGTTCGAGGACGTCTACGATGTGATCCTGCTCGTGGACAACCGAGAGCAGTTCGGCGGACGCGGCGGCGGCGGACGCGGCGGCGGCGGCGGGAACCGCTCGCAAGTCGTCGCGGACGAGATCGCCGACCTCGGGCGGTGCCACCGCGTCCGCGCGGAGATGGGGCACTTCGAGTGCGGCGACGCGCTGTGGGTCGCGCGGCGTAAGGACGGCAGAGCGGCGCCGGGGGAGGAGCACGTCCTCGACATAATCGTGGAGAGGAAGCGTCTGGACGACCTCTCGATGTCGATCCACGACGATCGATACCGGCAGCAAAAGTATTACCTGAAACGCTGCGGCTTGCGGCAGGTGTGTTACCTCATCGAAGGCGACGTTCGAGAGCTCGAGGCGACGCGGTACGCCCCGAACGGCGGGATAAGCGAGACGAAGATCAAGGCGATCAAGACCGCGGCGGTGCAGACGGAGATTTACGACGGGTTCCAGGTCATCAAGACGCTCTCCCTGAGGGAGACGTTTAATTTGTACGGCCGCATGACCACGGCGTTGTCGGAACGGTATGCGAAGCTGACGTACGCGGACTCCGCCGCGGCCGCGGCGGAGCGCGACGTCGACGAGGACGCCGGAGTCGTCGCGGAAGACGCGGTCCCGCCGACGCTCGAGGCGTTCAAGCGCGCGCTCGTCGCGCAGAAGCGGTCGCAGACGACGTTGAAGACGACGTGGGGCACGATGTTGATGCAGGTCCCCGGGTTGGGGCCGGAGATGGCTGGGGAAATAATCGAGCGGTACCATACGCCGAGCTCGCTCAGGGACGCGTACGACGCGTGCGACACGCACGCCGCGGCCGCGGGGCTGCTGTCGGGGATCAAGACGTCCGAGGCGAGGAGCGTGGGGCCGGTGTTGAGCAAACGCGTGTTGACGTCGCTGTTCGGCAGGAGCGAGCCGTATTGAAGAAACGTCTGGGAACGAGGCGTTAGGTATTACGACGGCGTTGGACGCGCGGGCGATGAACGACGAGGGACGATCGGACGCGTCGGCGACGACGGCGCGGGTTCGAGTATTAGTAGCATGTGATAGCGCGTCGCGACGACGACGACGACGACGACGAATAGATAGCACGGACGAACTGGAAAAAACAACAACGGGAGTAGCGACAACGACACTTCCTCGCGCGCGACGCTCTCTCGGCATGCGCGCGCTCGCGTCGGCGCCGACGCCCGCGACGCGCGGCGTCGTCCATCGACGCGCGAGGACGCGCGCCCACCGCGCGCGTCCTCGCGCGTCCGCGTCCGACCCGTCGTCGAGCGCGCGACCGCCGAGCGCGCGCTACGAAAAGACGTGGAGCAATCCGACCGGGAACGTCCTCACCGACGTAGTCCTCGGCGTCGTCTGGGCCGCGGAGCGGCCGTTCACGTGGAACGCGATCGACGTCGGCGGGAAGATGGCGGTCGTGAGGCTGCGAGACGGCGCGCTGTGGGTGCACTCGCCGATCGACCTCGACGACGCGACGCGGGCCGCGATCGACGCGCTCGGGTCGGTGAAACACGTCGTGTCGCCAAACTACGAGCACGTGAAGTGGGCGGCGCAGTGGAAGGAGGCGTACCCAGACGCGACGCTCTACGGGTGCCCGGGGATGAGAGCGAAGAAGCCGGGGATTCCGTGGGACGCGGAGGTGGGCGAGGACGGCGCTCCGGAGGCGTGGGGAGGGGAGTTCGACGTCGCGCTTTTCGACTGCGAGGTTAATCCGTTCACGTCGACGCCGTTCTTCAACGAGGTCGTGTTCTGTCACGCCGCCAGCGGGGTCGCGTTCGTCACGGACGTGTTCTGGAACTACCCGGGCGGGGATGACGTTCCGCCCGGGACGAGGCTGTGGAAGTTCGGGATGGATCGAGTGTACCTGCCCTTTTACCGCGCGGCGATGGTCCGCGACCGGGAGAAGTTCGCGCGCGCGAGAGAAAAAGTGTTGAGCTGACTTCGACGCCGCGCTGCCGTGTCACGGGTCGTTCATCCCGCGCGGCGCGAAAGACGCGCTGCGGAGGCACCTCGCGCTGTGAACGCGTCGTCAGGGTAAGGTCAGTCGGTCGCTCGACCGCGTTAGTTAGTTTCAACTCGCTATGATACACCCGACGACGAGCGCAGGAGGGAATAACAGAATTCGCCGGCTTGCTTCGTCTAGCTAGATAAACTTGACGCCCATCGCCTTCGCCAGTTTCGCCTTGTACTCCCGGATGCTCCCCTTCCACACCGTCACCTTCTTGTTCTCGCACACCCAAATCTGGTCCGCGACCTGATCGATCAGACGGAAATCGTGCGACACGAGGACGACGCCGCCGTTGAACTTTTTGATCGCGTTGGCGAGGCCGTCGATGGCGTCCACGTCGAGATGGTTCGTCGGCTCGTCGAGCAGCAGCAAGTTCGGGTTTCGCATGTTGATCATCGCGAACACGATCCTGGACTTCTGGCCGTCGGATAAGCACCCGATCTTCGTGTTCTGCATCTTCGTGTCTAAGCCGAACCGGTCGAGCCACCCGCGCCAGTACTCGTCCGTGCGCTTAAACGTCGGCGAGTTCGGGTACGTCGACTTGAAGAAGGCGAAGACGGTCTTCTCTGGCTCGAGCTGCTCCGCGCTGTGCTGGTTATACCGCCCGATCAAGAGCGCCGTGTGCGGCTTCACGTCCCCCTCCGTCGCGGTCAGCTCCCCGGCCATGAGCTTCAGAAGCGTGGACTTCCCGCAGCCGTTGGGACCGACGAGCGCGATGCGCGAGTCGCAGTCCACGCCGATGTCCAGCTCGTGGTACAGGTACTCCTCCTTCTTTCCGCTGTACGAGAACGACACGTTGTCGAACGGCAGCACCGGCGACGGGAGTTTATCGCACTCGGGGAACTCGAACACGAACGTGTTCGTCCGCAGCGACGGCTTCTCCACGGCTTCGGATTTAATCTTCGACAGGACTTTGTCCTTGGACGCCGCGGACTTTGCCTTGCCGTTGGCGTGGTTCGCCTCGACGTAATCCGCCAGTTTCTGCATGTCCGCCTGCTGCTTCTCGTACAGTTTCGACTGTATCTTCTCCTCCGCCTCGACCTGCGTGCAGAACGTCGCGTAGTTCCCGGAGTAATACCGCAGGTCTTTGTTGTGCAGCCACACGATCTTGTTGCACACGGTGTTCAGAAAGTCCTGACTGTGAGACACGACGAGGAGGCATTTTTTATACCGCGACAGATGTTCTTCGAGCCACACGCACGCCTCGAGGTCGAGATGGTTCGTCGGCTCGTCCAGAAGCAGCAGCGTCGGCGCGGCGAACAGCGCCTTCGCGAGCGAGACGCGCATGCGCCACCCGCCGGACATGTCCTTCGTCGCGCGTTCCATCGGCACCGTGGCGCTCGAAAACCCGAGGCCGCTGAGAATTTTCCTCGCCTCGAACTCGAACGTGTCCGGGTCGAGCTCGCTCAGCCGCTCGCCGATCGCCTCCAAGCGCTCGTCGTCCGCGCCGGAGGTCTCCAGGATCAAGTCCTGCGCGCGCTCCAAACGCGCGATCTCCTCGGTGACGTGATCCACCACCGCCTGCACGGCGGTGCGCTCGGTGGGCTCCGCCTCCTGAGGGCCATTCCATACAAAAACAGTTCACCGGTCAGTTGAAACGGGGAGCGATCAAATGTTGAAACCGAGCGGTGGGTGAACAACTTTTGTATAGAACGCACCTGATGGAGGTGGTACAGGTCGAAGTGGTCCGGGATCGGGAGCTCTCTCAGCGCGATCGCGTTCAGGACGTTCGTCTTCCCCGAGCCGTTCTGGCCGATGAACCCCAACCGCGTCCCGACGTTGAGGTCGAGCGTGGCGTCGTCCAGGAGCGTCGCGCCGGCGACAGCGAGCGAAAACTTTTCGACGCGCACGTTCGTCGCGCTCTTCGCGTCGGACGCGAGCACGCCGGTGACGGATCGCTGCTTCGCGAGAAGCAGCTGCGAGGACAACACCGCGGACGCGCCCGCGGACTCCGTCGTCGTGAGGCGAGCGATCGCGTCCGCGGCGGACTCCGCGTCCGCGGCGTCGGCGTCGGCCTCCGCGGCGGCGGCGGCGGCGTCGCCGCCGCCGCCGCCCTTTGCCTTTTTCTTCGCCGCGCGCTTCGCCGCCATCTCCGCCGCGCGCGCTTCCTTCTGCGCCCTCTTCTCCTCCGGCGTGAGCGCGACGAGGAGCTCGCGCTCTTTGTTCTTCACCGGTTTCCCCGTCACGAGGTCGATGTCGCCCCCCATCGCGCGCGTCGTGTCGCCCCCGCCGTGCTCGCGCGCGCGAGATCTCTTCCGCCCCGGTGCCGTCTTTTCGGAATCGCATCGCCCGCTTCCGCACTTCGAAACGCCCGGCTCGAATGCCGATCGAATGTATGGAGCGTTTAACTCGAGAACGACGGTCTAACGAAATCGTCCAGGTGGCGTTTTTTTGGTGTTTTCGATAAGTCCCCGCTTGCGAAGCCGTCCGCGCACACCGCCATGTCGCCGCTCGGAGGCCGCCTCGCGCTCGCCGCGACGGCGAAACACCCGGGGATCAAGCGCACGCGCGCGCTCACGCTGCAGTCCCCGTCCGCGGCGACGCACGTCCCGAAATGCGGCCGCGGGTGCGACGTCCTCGACGACGTCGTCGCGGACGACGTCGAAAAGCGCGATGATCCCTCGCGTTCGACGACGACGACGACGACGGCGGCGAGGCACGCGCGGCGGCGCAGCCTCGACGCGAACTTCACGATGGACGGCGTCGCTTCTCTCGCCGCGACGACGGCGGCGGCGGCGGCGGACGTCCTGTCGCCGAAACGCGCCGCGCACGCGCGATGCGCGTCCGGCCCGCTCAGCGCGCGCGGGCTGGGATCCGCGGAGGACGCGCTACTCCGAGGACGCGACGGCATCGCGTACATCGACGGAACGAAGATGCCGCGCGACGGGTGGTACCAGCGGTGTTTCGGGTGCGGGTCGTGGACCGCGCAGAGCGTCGTGCTCGGCGACTTCGAGGTGTTTCGCTGCGCCGCGTGCGCGAAGGAGTTCCGCCGCAGGAGTCGCGCCTCCGCGGCGGCGGATGACGCCGACGACGGCGTCGCCGCGAGGAGGCGGAGCTCCGACGCGACGTCGACGACGTCGACGACGTCCTCCGACGCGGAGGACGACGAGACGACGGCGTCGTCGTCGAGTCCGAATCTGATTTCGAATAATCCGGACCCGCGCGCGAGGACGGCGAGGAAGATCGCCATTCGCCGCCGCCGCAGACGGAGCGTCGGCGAAGCCGCCGCCGCGGAGCTGCCCGCCGTGGACGCGCGAACGCTCACGACGCTGGTGAGCAAACTGAGGAGGTTTCTCATCGAGGCGCGGCCGAAGAACGGCGTGGAGTGCTCGATGACGCGGCGGACGCACGCGTCGGGGATGTTGCCGACGTCTCCGCGTCCCGCGGCGGCGTCGTGACGACCGACGACGCGAGCTTTCCTCTGTCTATACGAGTAAGATAATCTAGCTACCCTGTTAACCTGTAGACTACACGTAGTACTGTATCTACGAACGCCGCGCGCGTCGTCGTCACGCGACGTCCGAGAGAAGGGCTTTCCGTCGCGCGCGGTACCCCCGCGCGAGCGCCACGGCCTCGGACACCTCCGCGCTGTCCTCCTCCTCCTTCTCATCCTCCTCCTCTTCCTCCTCGTCGCCCCCGAAGGCTGTCAACATCTCCCGCGCGCGGACGCGAACGGCGGCGACGGCGACGTCGTCGCAGCCGGAGAGGAGCTCGAACAGTCGCGTCAGGCGCTCGTCCACGACCGCGTCCTCGCCGACGCACAGCGCCGCGGCCTCCTCCGCCTCCGCGTCCTTCGAGGTCCACGCGCCGCGAGGCGTCTCATCGTCGTCGTCTTCTTCTTCTTCTTCTTCTTCTTCTTCTTCTTCTTCTTCTTCTTCTGACGTGTCCGACGCGTCAGCTTCCACGTCAGCGTCGTCGGACGCGTCGTCGCCGTTTCTCTTCGCCGCCGCCGCCGCCGCCGCCGCCGCCGCGCGCGACTTCTCTTCCTTCCGCACCGTCCGCACCGCGTCCGCCCTCAGCCGCGCCCACGCGTCCCTGACCTCCTCGCCGTCGTCGCACAAGGCTTCGTACCACGCCGCGGCCTCGCGCGCGTTCGCGAACAGCGCGACCGTGTTGTGCGGGTTCGGCGCCGGCAGAAACCCGAAAAACAAAAAAAAATGCCGGTCGCACCGTTCCCCGTAGCTGACCAGCACCTCCTCTCCCGCGCGCACATCGCGCGTCGCGGTGACGACGAACGTCCCGCCGCCGCCGCCGAGGTCCCACTCGCAGTCCCACTCGCACTGCCACACGTTCGCGCGCGAGTCGTGGTTCAACAGGTCGACGTACGGGACCATGACCCTTCTCGTCTCGAAACCGGCGACGCCCGCGGCGGGCTCTTCGAGTCGAAACGTCCGCGAGTGCACCATGGACATCGCCCACCGCCACTCCGCGAACGTCGGCGGCGCGGGCGCGCGACCCGCAGACGTCAGCGCGGCGTGCGAGCGCGTCAAGAGCGAACGGTAGCGGTCGAGCTCGTCCGCGGCGGCGGCGTCGTGCGACGCGAGCGCGCGAGCCTCCGCCGCCAGCTGTGATGATGACGATGATGATGATGATGAGGCGCCGCACGATGCGTCGTCGAAGAGTCCCTCGTCGTTCGCGAACCCGACGACGTCCGTCGGCAGCGAGCGCACGTACGGCGCCCATCGCGACGCGTCGCCGATCCTCCTCTCCGCGAGGATCGCGGCCGCGAGCGTGACGCTCCACGGCGCGCCGTCGTACGGCGGCGCGGCGACGCCGTCGTTGAGCGCCGCGGCGAGAGGGACGGACATGACGACGTCGCCCGCGGCGACGTCTCTCGCCGCGAACAAGCCTCGGCCGCGGTCGCCGTCGCGGACGACGACGGCGGCGACGTCGCCGCCGTGGCGCATGACCCACGCCGCGAGCGCGTCGTGCGTCGACGCCGCGGACGCGGACGCGGACGCGGACGCGGACGCGACGGCACCTCGCGACGACGACGTCGTCGTCTTCGTTCGCATCGGACGCGACGACGACGACGCGCGTTCGCGGCGCGCGGGCGGCGCCGCGCGCGCGGGCGCGAGCGCGCGCATGACGCGCGGGCGTCGCCGCGGGCGAAGGCTGCGGGATCGACCCGACGATCGCCCGGTGGGGCGAGGGAGAGTGACGACGCGACGACGAGATAACTCTCAGTGATAGATTTACAATAATGATGTATTCGGCTCGCAGTCGCCGCCGCCGCCGCCGGGGCCGCTCGACGTCGCCTACTTGCTCATCCAGTCGTTCAACCCCGGGAAGATCTGCGGGTTCATGCCCCTCACCGTGCGTCGGACGAGATTCTCCCTCCAGCTGATGCCCTCCTTCACGCGCTTCGCGTCCTCGGGAATGCACTCGTTCTTCCGCGCGTCTTTGAAAGTTCTGATGGCGTTCGAGAGAGGGGGGGGAGCGAGGAGATGGACGGATCGATCGGTCAGCGCGACGTCGATCGCGGGGTCCCTCGCGCGCGGCGCGGGTTTCGAGGTTCGAGCGAACGCCGCGCGCGTCGTCGTCGTCGTCGAAGGCGGCGGCGGCGCGCGACTCCGCGGCGCGGCGCGGTCCGGCAGCGCGCCGCGCCGCGGCGGGGCGACGGACGCGCGCGAGGGGGATGGAAATCGATGCCGCGGTCGCGCGTGAAAGATTCGCTCGTCGGAGGGGCGGGGCGCACCGGAAGCCGGGAGAGCTGGAGATCTGACGGCCGCAGAA
>Ga0255771_1006006_pt1 | contig 10371 bp, 7 predicted proteins | sample 011ome_19_FD_179969 | JGI IMG/M metagenome (GOLD analysis project Ga0255771, IMG submission 179969) | Coastal salt marsh microbial communities from the Groves Creek Marsh, Skidaway Island, Georgia - 011510BT metaG (version 2) | ecosystem: Environmental > Aquatic > Marine > Intertidal zone > Salt...
GCTTGCCTCGGCGTGCCGCCCGTTATGAGGCTGGCTACTAAAAAACACCTGCCGCAGATCAATCGGGGCTTTTTATTATCGCCTCGTTGTTGGCCTATGCTTGATCAATTAGCGCTAAATAGCCGTCTTCATCCAGCACGGTAACGCCGATTTCAGCCGCTTTTCGTACCTTTGATCCTGCATCGGCGCCCGCAACCAGAAAATCAGTCTTTGCCGAGACCGTTCCGGCGACCCGCGCCCCAAGCGATTCAGCCTTGGCCTTGGCCTCGGCCCGCGACATACGCGCCAATGTGCCGGTAAAGACCATTGTCTTGCCGCTGATCGGGCTGTTTTCGGCAGGCCGCTGTGGCGGTAAAATGTTCAATAAAGCAGCAAGGTCGACAATCAGCTGGTAAAGATCGCGATTGGCAAAAAAGCTGGTAATATCGTCGGCAACCGCGCTGCCAATTTGATCAATCTCAACCAGTGCCTGATGCGCCGCGTCAAGATCAGCATCAGGATTGAGGGCTGTCAGCATCGCCTCTGCAGAGCCGTAATAGAGTGCCAGCAACCGTGCGGTTGCCTGCCCGACTTGGCGTATTCCCAGTGCATAAATAAAGCGTTCAAGGCCAATCTCGCGCCGCGCCGCAATTGCCTGCATTAGTTTTTTAATCGACAGCTCGCCATAGCCGTCGAGTGCCGCCAGCGCATCCGCCTTGTTATCAAGCCGGAAGATGTCAGCCGGTGCCTTAACCCAGCCAAGCTCGATGAACTGTTCGATCTGTCGGGCGCCAAGCCCTTCGATATCAAACGCATTGCGCGCTACAAAATGCTTCAAACCTTCAAAAAGCTGTGCCGCGCAATTCAGCCCGCCAGTACAGCGCCGTACCGCCTCACCGTCAGGTCGGATCGCTGGTGCATTACAAACCGGACAATGGACGGGAAATTCAAACGTCTGTTCAGCGCCGCTTCGCACGGTCTCGATCACGCGGACAATCTGCGGAATGACGTCACCGGCGCGCTGGATCACCACACGATCACCGATCTTGATATCCTTGCGGGCGATTTCATCTTCGTTGTGCAAAGTCGCGTTCGACACGATAACCCCGCCAACCAAAATTGGCGCAAGGCGCGCCACCGGCGTTAGGGCGCCGGTTCGTCCAACCTGAATATCAATTGCCAAAATAACTGTTTCAGCCTGCTCGGCGGGGAATTTATGCGCCAATGCCCACCGCGGCGCCCGTGCAACCTGCCCAAGACGCTCTTGGTAATCATGCCGGTCAATTTTATAGACGACCCCGTCTATATCATAAGGCAGGTCAACCCGCTGGCTGCCGATCGCCCGATAGGTGGCGATTAGTGCGTCAATATCATTACAGCGCCTCGAAAGGTCATTGACAGAAAACCCAAATTCCCGAAGCGCTTGGAGAAATTCCCAATGGCTATCGGCAATGCTGGCGCTGGCTTCGCCCATTGAGTAGGCAAAGAATTGCAGCTTACGCTGGCCGGTGATAGTGGCATCTTTTTGCCGAAGCGATCCGGCAGCGGCGTTCCGTGGATTGGCAAAGACCTTTTTGCCAGCGTCATTCTGCGCAGCATTCAGCCCCAGAAAATCCTGCCGGTTCATATACATCTCGCCGCGCACCTCTAAAACTGCTGGCGGTGATCCGGCAAGCTGTTTTGGCAACCTGGCAATTTGCATGACATTTGCGGTTACATCCTCGCCCTCGGTGCCATCGCCCCTGGTTGCAGCCTGTATCAGCCTGCCATGTTCATAGCGCAGGCTCAGTGACAGGCCGTCAATCTTGGGCTCGGCGACAAATTGCACCTTATCCGTATCGGCAAGCGACAGAAACTTGCGAACGCGGGTCACAAAATCCTCAATATCCTCATCGCTAAAGCCGTTACTGAGCGAGAGCATCGGCCGCACGTGCCGGACCTTGCCAAACAGGCCTTGTAATGGCAGGGCGGCGCCAACGCGCTGGCTTGGGCTATCGGCGCGGACAAGCAACGGAAAGGCGGCTTCAAGGGTACGATTACGGGCAATCAGCCGGTCATAATTGGCGTCAGATATCTCTGGCGCATCATGGCCGTGATAGAGCTGGTCATGGCGGGCAATTTCGGTGGCAAGGGCGGCCAGCTCGTTGGCGGCTGTGGCCTGATCCATGCTGGCCGGATCGTCACTGCCAAGGCGAAACTTGCTTTTTGCCATGATCTAGCCCCCAATCAGCGCCGCCGCTGCGGCGCGTGCTTCATCAGTTACTGTCTCGCCCGCCAGCATCCTTGCAATTTCTTCGGTGCGCTCGGCATCGCTCAACGCAACGGTAACGCTGACAACGCCGCTGTTGGTTGCTGTTTTGGCGATGCGCAAATGCTGGTTGGCACGCGCTGCTACCTGCGGTGAATGAGTGATAACAAGGGTCTGGGTCGTCGCGCCAAGCCGGCATAGCCGTTGGCCAACTGCCGCAGCAACCGCGCCGCCAACGCCGGAATCAACCTCATCGAAAATCAGGCTCCGTGGGTGGCTGCTTTCTTCCAGACAGACTTTTAACGCCAGCAAGAACCGCGCCAGCTCGCCGCCTGACGCAATCTGGTCAATCGGACCCGCCTTCATGCCCTGATTGGTACTGGCCTCAAACCGGACTACTGTGGTGCCGCGTGGCCCCCACTGCGCCTCGGCAAGTGGGCTGACAACGGTGGTGAATTGCGCATCTTCAAGTTTTAGCGGCGGTAATTCGGCGCGTACCGCCTTATCAAGTTTCGTTGCGGCCTGTTTACGGCTGGTCTCAAGCTGTCCGGCCATATCAATGTAATAATCCTGCCATTTCTGCGCGGTCTCACCAAGACTGCCAAGCGCACCGGACGAATCCTCGATAGCTGCAAGCTGGTCGGCCAATGTCTGGTGTTTTAACGGCAATTCATCGGTGCTGCACCCATGTTTGCGGGCTTGTTGGCGCAATTCATGCAAGCGGTCATCGAGCTGGTGCAATTCGTTCGGATCAGCCTCAAGCGTATTGGCGGCAGAATGGATCGCACTGCTCGCCTCACTAAGTTCGGCATCGGCGCGGATCAGCGCGTCTAAAGCCTGATCTAACTGGCCGCCGGCAAGCGGTGCGGCTTTTTCCAGTGCCGCCAGCGCTTGGCCAAGGCTGGCTTGGGCGCCGTCGTCGCCAAAGACCGCTTCTTCAGCCAACGCCAAGCTCTCGCCAATCTTGGTGACGTTGGCAAGCAGGGTTCGTTTGTTCGTGAGCGCATCTTCTTCCCCTGTCTCCGGGGCGAGACGGTCAAGTGCATCAACTGCATCACGCAACCAGTCTTCTTCAGCCTTGGCCTGATCCAGCGCGGCACGCGCCTCGTCGAGCGCCTTGCGAGCGGCATGCCATTGCTGCCAGCCTTGTTTGGTTTGTGCCAAAAGCTGGCGATGGGCTGCGGCGCGGTCAAGAAGCGCCATATGGGTTGAAACATCAAGCAAACCGCGGCCTTCAAACTGGCCCTGAATCTCGACCAGCAAATCGCCAACCTGGCGCAATAGTCCGATTGACACAGCAATATCATTAATGCTGGCGGTTGATTTACCATCACTTTTTAACCGGCGGCGAAGGATCATCTCATCTTCAGGCATGATGCCGGCATCCTCGACGAGCTGCCATGCTGGATGCGTGGCTGGCAGGGCAAAGCTGGCACTGACATGTGCTTGCTCATGACCTTGCCGGATCAGGCCAAAATCGGCGCGACTACCAAGCGCCAGCCCCAGCGCATCAAGTAGGATTGATTTACCAGCACCTGTTTCGCCGGTTAAGACCGTCAGCCCGGGTGCGAACTGCAGGGTTAATTGCTCGATCAATACAATATTGGAAACAGTTAGGCTGTGCAGCATGGTCAGTTAAAAATATTGGAGATCACGTCAACGGATCGCTCAAGTATGCCTTTTTTGCCGGGCTTTTCCGGATTGTCGCGCAGGCTGGCTAGCCGTTTGGTCCAGACCGAGTCCGGATAGTTATAGGCGGCAACCTCAAAGATGCGTTCCGACTGATCGGGCAGACCAAGCGCGTAATAGGCCTCGGCGGTGCGATAAAGAGCCTCGGGCACCTGATTGGTGGTATCATAGCTCTTGATAACAATGTCAAAGCGGCGGATTGCGGCGGTATATTGCTGGCGGGTCAGGTAAAACCGGCCAACTGCCATTTCCTTGCCAGCAAGGTGCGATCTGGTCAGATCAATTTTCAGCTGACTATCACGCGTATAAATACCCTTGGGGAAACGGCGCACCAGCTCTTCAAACGCCGCAAGTGCCAATTTGGTCATTTCGGCGTCACGTTCCACATCAACGATCTGTTCGTAATGTGACAGCGCCTTTAGATAATACGCATATTCCACCAACGGGTCGGCGGGATTAAGCTCGACAAACCGGTCAAGCGCGGCAATTGCCCGCGAATATTGATTGGCTTGATAAAATGACCATGCGGCCATGATCTGGGCGCGAACTGCAAGGCTTGAATAGGGATGCTGGCGCTCGACTTCCTCAAATTTTGGCGCCGCTGCTTTCGCGTCGCCGCTCATTGCAGAAGTCATCGCATCGCGATACAGCACCTCAATCGGCTGTTCGACCTGTTCGACAATTTCGGGGCTGGACGAACATCCGGCCACGAACCAACAAGCAACAATCATCAGGAGTTTCTTTTGACTGGTCACATCCGGCTCCGCTGGCGGTTGATAAAAAAGGGAACAGACTGGTTCCAACGGGGTACAATAGCTGCATAAAAGCTTACTGAAAAGAGCGCGATGCGTACGGATGCAAATACACCCACTTTTGATCAGTTATCGGGCTGTTTCGCATGAAAATAGAGGTGGATCAATAATCACCCGCAGGTTAGACCATCAGGGCGGCGGCATATTCCGGCATTGCAAAGCTATCAGACCGGCTCTGCTCGGCTCCAGCTTCAACAACTTTATAGGCTGTCGGGTCATTTAGTAGTGCTTGAACTAGCTTGGCGCTAAGCGCATGACCGGGGCGAAGCGCGGTCATCTTGGCCTTGATCGGTATGCCAACAAGGAACAGATCACCGAGGCAGTCCAGAACCTTATGGCGGACAAATTCACGCTCAATGCGCAAGCCGCCTTCGTTCAAAATTTTGCCATCATCAACAACCACGGCATTATTCAATGACCCACCAAGTGCGCGGCCGGCATTCTGCATTAGTTCGACGTCTCGCAGCTGGCAGAATGTGCGTGCTGCGGCCAATTCGGCGGCGAAAGTGCCATCATGATGGGTGTAACAATAGCTTTGGTGACCAATCGCCCGATCATCAAATTCGATTTTGGCGTCGATCTGCAAATGCTCAGCCGGATCAAGCCGCGCCCAAGCACCGCAGTCAAGTTGTGCCTCAACAGGCTTTGTTACAATCATGTATTTACGCCGCGCAGGCAGCACTTCGATGCCAGCATTATTCAGCGCCTCTACAACTGGCTGGCTGCTACCGTCGAGAATGGGTGCCTCGGATGCGTCAATCTCGATAGTGGCATTATCCAGTCCGACACCAGCAAATGCAGCCATCAGATGCTCGATCGTTTCAAGCCTGATGCCTTCACCATTTACAATGCGGGTACACAGCCGCGCCTTTTCGGCATAGTTGGCATGAGCAACGACAGTCTGCAATTGCCCGTCAACGTCAATACGGCGGAATTTAATCCCACTATTCGCCGGAGCAGGGCAGATAGATATACGCACAAAACGGCCGGAATGCAGGCCAATACCCTCTAGCTGTGCGACTTCGCGAACCGTTGTTTGAAACGGCTGGTCAACAAACTGATTATAGGTAAGTGTGTCAGGCATTGAACTGCGTTAACTTTCTCGTTTCTGGCTCGTATCGGGGTTATTTCCCTACACTAGTTTTACGCCTTTTAAGTGACAGCCTAGCTAAAAACCGCCAGCCAAATAAAACCTAGGGCAAGATTACTCTTTTCCCCAGGTCAATCCAAATCACATTTGGTAACAGTTTGTAGCAATGGCCCAGCCGGGCCATTGCCGTGTTTCTAGTTGGCTTGTCGGCGGAGAAATGCCGGAATATCAAGGTCATCTTCATCCGCTTTCGGTGCTGTTGCTGGGCCTCTCTCAAGGCCCTTACTGACCGTTTCTGCGCGTGATAAATCGAGTATAGACACGCCGACTTCATCCTTGGTCGCAGTCGCTTCTAATGAAGGTTCAGACTGGGTTTTCTGAATTTCTTCGGTGGCTTTGGTGACCGGCTTGCTTGACCATAATCCAGAAATTCTGTTGATCAGGCTTGCCGGGCGCATCACCGGTGTTTCGACCGTTTGCGTAACGCTTTCTTCATCTGGCATGGCGATTGCCGCTGCTGGGATGAACCGTGCCTGTGTCGGTGCTGTCGTCGCATCTGAGGTGGTTAAAGGCATGGCTTGCGTGTCCCCCATCGCTGGTGCCATCCGGTCATCCCCGCTGGGTGCGTTTTCCTTTCTTGCTTCAGGTGAAACCATCGCATCGATCGCCGCTGCTGCCGGTGCATTGCCAATAGCGTCATTGATGCCCATCTGCTGCTCATGGCCGGCATCAGTGCTGATGAATTCGTCTATTGCCGCGCCGGCAAGCTCATTGCTTAACTGATTGTCAAGCAGATCAGCCGGAGTATCGGCCAGCTGAGATGAACTGACAGTATCGCCTGCATTTTGCGCTTCATCGGTCATGCCAGAGCTAATCTCCTCAAACGTTGCGGCAGGGGTGGCGGTTAAGAGGCTACTGATCGGTTTTGGTATAATGGTGCTTGGCGCGGTACCGTTGGGCGCGGCACTGCTCGGCCGATCTGCTGAGGTTTGGGCCCGTTGTGGCATGACATTTGGCCGGTGCAGGCTCTGGCTGATACCACTGATGCCGGTTGCAACAACCGAGACGCGCATAACCCCTTCTAGTTTATCGTCAAACGCCGAACCGAAGATGATGGTCGCGTCTGGATCAACTTCCTTGCGGATCCGGTTGGCGGCTTCGTCAACTTCAAACAGGGTCATATCAAGACCACCAGTGATGTTGATAAGAACCGCATTGGCTCCCTTCATTGTGGTATCATCCAAAAGTGGGTTGTTAATTGCGGCTTCGGCGGCCTGTGTTGCCCGCGCTTCGCCAGACGCTTCGCCGGTGCCCATCATGGCTTTGCCCATCTCGCCCATAACCGCACGGATATCGGCAAAATCAAGATTAATCTGACCCGGCTTGATCATCAGATCAGTGACGCCGCAAACACCCTGATGCAGGACCGCATCTGCCATATGGAACGCATCGGCAAAAGTGGTCCGCTCATTTGCCAACCGGAACAGATTCTGGTTTGGAATAACGATCAGCGTGTCGACATAGGCCTGCAATTCCTCGATACCGTCTTCGGCTTGCTTCATCCGCCGCTGGCCTTCAAATTCAAACGGCTTGGTAATAACGCCAACGGTAAGGATACCGCGCTCGCGGGCGGCTCGGGCAATTACTGGTGCTGCGCCTGTGCCGGTACCGCCACCCATGCCAGCGGTAATAAAGACCATGTTGCAATCAGCAAGTTCAGCCATCACATCCTGCAGGCTTTCTTCAGCAGCGGCCCGGCCAATTTCTGGTTTTGAACCCGCGCCAAGCCCTTGCGTAATCGCGCTGCCAAGTTGAATTTTCCGGCTTGATAGAGAATGGGCAAGTGCCTGCCCGTCAGTGTTGGCAACCAGAAAATCAACGCCTTCAAGATTGGCATTGATCATGTTGTTGACGGCGTTACAGCCAGCGCCACCAACACCAACAACGGTGATCCGTGGACGAAGCTCTTGCATGGTTTGAGGAACGGTGAGGTTGATTGTCATGACTGACTCCCTTCATTGTGAATAAGGTTATGGTGAATGGATTGTGGTCTGTCTCTGTGCGATAGGCGGTTGATACCGGCAGGGTGTTTCTGCCGGTTACCTTTGGTTTTCTGCATGGCTTGCCGGGTTGATTGCCAGCTAAAGACAGGGTTTGAACATATGGCCATCATTGATTTCCTTGCTTAAAGATTGTCACGAAGCCACGCACCGATACGTTCAAATGGCCCATGTGGCAGGGTGCGGGTCTGCCGGTCTGTTGGGTCATTTTCTCTAATCCGGCTTACATGGATCAGCGCGCCGATGCTGGCAGCAAATCCCGGGCCGCTGCTGTCCTCGTCAAGGCTGGCAATGCCGATAGGTTTGCCAATCCCAACCGATTTCTTGGCCTGTTTTGCAAACAGATCAGCAAGACCGGTTAATTGGCTGGCACCGCCGGTCAGCACATAACGGCTGCCGGCGGTATGTTCCATCCGCGCACGCTCCATGCGGGTGTGCAGCAGTTCGAGAATCTCCTCAACGCGGGGCCGGATGATGGCGCTAAGCAAATTACGCTCAATGGTCTGGCCCGCTACCTCAGTGGTGCCAAGTGACGGGATGGTGATATTGTCACTGCGGCCAAGACGAACCACCTGTTGAAGCTGGTCTGGTGCAACCCCTGTGATGTCGGTTGGCATAACCGATCCGTCAATCGCCTTTAGTCGTTCGGCCTCGGCAATTGGTGTCGACAAAACGCGGGCAATATCGGTGGTGACGCGGTTGCCGCCAATCTTGATCGTGTCGACATAGACCAGCTTGCCCTCCATGAAGATAGCAATTGATGTCGTGCCGCCGCCCATATCAACGATCACGCTGCCAAGATCACGCTCCTCAGCACTAAGACAGGCAAGCCCACTGGCATAGGCAGAATGGAGAAACCGGTCAGTCTCGAGATGATTTAACGCCAACGCTTCACGCAGATTTGCAAGCGAGGTGCGCAGACCGCATACCAAAGTGTAGTCTACCGACAGATTTGTACCGCGCATACCGCGTGGGTCGGCAATCCCGCGAACATCATCCAGCCCATATTGCAAGGTTTGCAGATGCATTGGCTGATAGTTTTCTGGATAATTACCATTATCACTGCGCGCCATAAGGCGGTCGATATCGCGGCGACGAACCACCGCATCGCTGAGCCGAACTGATTTTGTACAGATGCTGGAAAACGGCGTGCCGCCGGGGGCAACAACGGTTACTGATGTGATGGAAATACCGGCATCGCGTTCGGCCGCCTGAACCGTTTTGCCAATCACCGTGCTCAGCGCTTCAAGCTCGCTGACGTCGCCGCCACGGATACCTGCCGATGCGTGGGTGCCGTGCCCCAACAGCCGGACACCGCCCGACCCATCAGCCTCACCAATCATACAGCAGATTTTTGATGAACCGATATCAAGAACGGCAAAGGGACGCCGCGTAATGACTTTAGTCTTTCCAAGCATCATGTGCGGCTTCCTTTCCCTCTTACTGGAATGTTTGGCTCGACGATCAGTTGTTGCGGCACGCGCAGATCGATGACTGCGAGGTCGCGATTGGTAATGCCTTTTTTGCGATCAATCACCGCGAGACGAGACCATGCTGTTACCGGATCGATTTCCGGCAGGCGGACCTCCATGCCGTTTTTCAGATGCACGTCCCAGCGCCGTTGCGAGCGATAGCTGACCGCCCAGACTTCGCTGAATAATTCAGGCTCGGTTTTTAAAATCGCCAAAATGGCGGCTGCTTTAGGTGCGGCATTTTTACCGGCAACAACCGTAAGATGGGTAAAATGGCTGGGGTCTGCCCCGTCGATAATCGTGCCGCTGTGATCAATCAATTTATGCTGATCATTAGTCTGTAACAGGGCAATCGGCACACGCTCACGAAGGGTAATATAGATTGTGCTTGGCAGGCGGCGCTCAACAGTCGCATCCTCAACCCAGCCAATCTGACTGATGTTGCGGTGAAGCTGGCGCAAATCTATGTCAAGAATGGGCGTGCCAAGTTGCAGGTTCAACGCGGCCAACAGGGTGGCTTGCGGGGTATGGGCGCGTCCTTGAACCTGAATATCATCAAGTACCAGACCAGCATTTGCGCTTATCGCCAAAAGATCATTACCCATTTTGCCGCGATCGGTCATTGCAACGCCGATTGTGCTGGCGGCAGCAATCATCACAAGTGACCAAAAGCCGATTTTAATTTTCTTCCACAGGCTCAGCCTTGGAGTCGCGCTACGCGGCTGCGGCTGCTGTTGCGGTTTAGTCCACCCGATCAGTCGTCGCATTGTGCAATCTCCAATAGGTGGTTGACCAGCTCTTCGCCTGACATGCCGACAAAACGCGCCTGTTCCGGCACAAGTGATGTGGCGGTCATGCCCGGCTGGGTGTTCACTTCAAGCATGAACAGCGCATCATTCTTGTCGTCCCAGCGATAATCGGCGCGGATGATGCCGCGACAGCCAAGCTGGCGATAGGCGTGTTCAGCCCAGAGGCAGGCTTTAAGATTGACCGCTTCGGGGATGTCGGCAGGCAGGATATG
>Ga0255771_1006033_pt1 | contig 10339 bp, 6 predicted proteins | sample 011ome_19_FD_179969 | JGI IMG/M metagenome (GOLD analysis project Ga0255771, IMG submission 179969) | Coastal salt marsh microbial communities from the Groves Creek Marsh, Skidaway Island, Georgia - 011510BT metaG (version 2) | ecosystem: Environmental > Aquatic > Marine > Intertidal zone > Salt...
TGGAAAGCTTTGACGTAGTTTTCAGCGTTCATTGTTGTTATTCTTGTAGTGTGTGTGTTGTGCGTCTGTTTGTGTGCAAAAGGGCAGCTTTTTTTAGATATTTTTTTGTTTAGGTGTTTAGGGTTTCAAGGTTTTTATTCTTTTTAATCCACGTGTCACATTTCTTTTTCTCTCTCTCTCTCTCTCTCTTCTCTCTCGCTTCGAAGATGAAGAACGAGAAAAGGAGAGAGAGAACCGTCTCTCGCTCAAACGTTTGGATTTGAATTTCTCTCTTTCTTTATTCTTTACATCTCGCTCTCTTTCTTACGATCTTTCTTTTTTCGCGAGAGAGAGAGAAAGAGAGAGAGAGTTTTCTTTTTACGCTTTAACGACGCTTTAACGCAACCTGTACCGTCTCAAGGAACTCCCGCTGCCTTCGTTTAACGTCCAGATTTCGTTCTCGTCCGGCGCGTCGTTTTCCAACGCCAACGCTTCGCTCGGATCGTACTCGCCTAAACCGCGAACGTTCGGGTCTCTCTTCGGATCGAAGAATTGTTGGCGAGTGTATTCGTACACGTATCGACCGTAGGATTTGAGAACGATTTTTTTACCGGACCAAGAGATGTCGCCACCAGTCGCGCCGGAACTCGTGCCGTAAAGTTTAATCGTTCGCACGAATTTTAACTCGTTCGATCCTTTCGAATTTTGCGATAACGCGTCGATCGGTTCGGAGACGTATAAAGCGCCTTTGTTGTTGCTTTTTTTGGTGACGATGAGGAATTGCGAAGTGTGTGGATCCACCAGTAAAGTTTCCGCGTCGTGCTTTTCGTTGGATGGGTATCGCAGGCGAATCTTTTCCGTGAACGGTACTTTTAAGTACTCTTTCGAAGGCGGCTTGGAGACGTTTGAATACGTCTCCGACATCTCGGATAATTTCGGCTCCGGGAAGCAATAAATAACGACTTCCCCGCGATAAGAACCGATATCTCCGGCACAAAGTTTTTGTTGGTTTGTTTTATGATCTTGCCACAGTGCCAGATCTTCCCAATCTCTGTTCCCGGCGTTCAAAATGGTCACCTCGGCGACCACGCGCGTTTTCTTCGACGACTTTGCGTCGTCGTCTTTTTCCGGGACGCGAATGGCAAACACCCTCGCCCGGTCCCCGGAATCGTTGTGCGTCCAAAACACTTTCCCCGCGGGGCTTTTGGAGTTCAGTTTCGATTTCACGAGGCCAGACGCCTCCCGGATGTTTCGATCTTCAATCGGCGAGTACTTTTGTTGCAACGCTTCAACTTTTTTTGCCTCGTCGTTTTGGAGGAAAACGAGAGAGAAAAAAAGAACCAACACTTTAAGAAACCACCAAAAAGGAACGACGACTCCTTTGAAAAACCGTTCTCGCTTGGCGTGTTTCACCGCGCGAACGAGTTCTCTCAGCTTTTCTTTTTCGTCTCCCTCTTTGTTTGTACTGTTTTTGTTGTCGCTTCTGCTGCTCTCGTTCTCGGACATCTTCGTTTGACCTCTCAACTTTATCTTCTCTGACTCGTATTTTTTTCTCTCGGAAACAACTCGATAAAAAAAAAGACCACTCGATGACGAGTTTTTTCTTCTCTCGTTCTTCTTTAAGTAAAAACAACAACAACGACGACGACTCAAAAGAAACGCTCTCGTCTCCTTCAGCGCTCCGATACGCGAAGAAGAAGAACAACACCGCGCTTCTTGTAATGAAAGCGAGAACTCGTATTTTTTGTACAATTATTTCCCAACAAAAAATAAGGAAAGACAAGAAACGAAAAAACGTTTTATTTACTCTTATAAGTATTCTTACAGAGTCTATAGCACTCAATACCTCCGTAAAAAGAGACATCAAAAGCATCTCCTCTCATCAGAGCGACACGCAACGCGACAACAACAACTCCGAAGATAAAACTTTTCGCGGGGCGAATCGATCATCGCGCGCACTCGAAGTTACCTGCGCCTGTACAAATTCTGCTTTTTTTCAACAACAAAAAAGAAATGTATTCTGACTTAGTATTTTAAAGAGTAAGAACGAAGCACGTGCGAGTACGAAAGAAGCACTCAGAAAGTCAAATTTGAGTAAGAACTACAGACTTACACCCTAAATTCTTAGTGCGTCACTCGTACTCTTTTTTTTTTGTTAGGATTTTGGATAAACGTTTTCAACCGCAAAACCACCGCACAGACGACAGCAGCATTACGAAGAACACGAATCATCGTCGTCATCATGTCGTCCTCTCTCGCGCTCTCTTCCACGCTCTGTCTCGGACACCACCACGGAAGAGGCAATTCGAGAGGAACGGTTGTTTCTGCGAGTCATACTACAGCGAAGAGGTGGCCAAAAGTGTCTGATATGAAAAGAAGAGTCTGGAGCTCGAAATCCGCCTCCTCGTCGAGACCGTCGTCGTCATCGAAACGCATCATCGTGTCTTACGCGTTTTCCGAGGAGACAGAGCAGACGGAAAAGACGAAGAGCTTGAAAGAAGGACCAAAAACAGAAAAAGGCGTGGAAAAAGCACCGAATAATGTCGAGAGTAAAAACGAGGGGAGCCAAAAAGATAAAGAGAGCGCGGAGTTGAAACGAGACCTGATGAAAGCTTTAGAATCGGGCAAAAAAGTGACCGGGAAAGTCGAGGCGGTGAACCGCGGCGGTTTGATCTTGCGCGTGATGAAGAACAAGTACCGAGCGTTCCTGCCGAAATCGCAGATGCGATCGTCGCGGTTGAAGTTTTGTAAAACCACAAAGGCGGAGTTAACGGAAGCGGAAGTGATGAAGCAACAGATTGGGAACTTGATCGACGTGAAGTTCGTCGAAGTGACGCCGAAACGAGTCGTGTGTTCGGAGAAGAGTTTGATTCAAGAAAACGCGGAGAAGAAGTTACCGGTGGGGACGCAACAGAGAGTGGTGGTGACGAATTTGAGCGATTTTGGAGCGTTTGTGGAAGTTATCAACAACGATAATAATAATTCTTCTTCTTCACAAGAACAAGACCAACTCTTGTCCCCGGTTGGTTTGGAAGGTTTGATTCACATCTCCGAGTTGTCTTGGAACAAAGTGGCGCACCCGAGAGACGTGTGCAGAGTCGGCGACGAGTTAGAGGTGAAAGTGTTAGAGGTGGCGAATAGTGGTCAAAGAGTTAATTTCAGCGCGAAGCAAATGTTGGACGATCCTTTGATGGAAACTTTAGATACGATTATGCCGGTGACGATGCCGGAGTTGTCCTTCGACGATTCGGATTCGGCGTTCGCGAGCGGCGATTTCGACGGCGAGGAAGGGACGAAAATGGAAGCGAGTTTACCCGGATTGCCGAGAATTTGCGCGGAGTTGTTGTCCGAAGATGGCGTGGAGGCTGTTATTCCGGGCAGAACGGCCGTGGAGAGAAGGGTCGTTTCTCAAGATCTCGAGTTATGGCTCACCAACGTCCAAGTCGAGGACGGGTACAACTTATTAGCGAGAAGCGGAAGACAAGTGCAAGAGATTCACGTGGTGACGAGCTTGAATCGAGAGGCGATTAAAAGAGCGATTAAACGAGCGACGAGAGCAACGAATGCGTAATATAATAACAATTTCTTCAAATTACTACCTGGTTACTATATAATATTTGTTGATTTTAAAAACAAAAGTTAGTAGTATTACGCGGGTAAATGAAAGAAAAAAAGGACGATTCAGACGACGACGATTTTAAAACACAAACAAGTCTTCTTCTTCTTCATTCTTGAATTCAAATAATGATTATTACAATTAAATGCTGCTTCTTCTTATCCAATAAAAACCATCTTCTCCCTCTTACTCTCCCTCTTACTCTTACTCTTACTCTCTCTCTCTCTCTCTACTAAACGTCGTGCGGTATATTCTTTATAATTTATTTTTCTTCTTACTTCATGAACGATTCCAAGTACGCGACTTCTTCGACCGAGCCCGTGAAGAACGGCACGCGTTGGTGCACCTTCTCCGGGTTGATCTTTAACACTCTCCCAGTACCGTCGGATCCCGCCCCGCCGGCTTGCTCAGCCAAGAAACTCATCGGCGCGCACTCGTACAACAAGCGCAACTTACCGGTCGGGTTCTTGGCATCCCCCGGGTAGCCGTAGATGCCGCCGTACAACATCGTTCGGTGGAAGTCGCCAACCAAAGAGCCAATGTATCTGGCAGAGTACGGCTTCGTTCCGGTTTCCTTACCGCCCGTCTTCAACGAGTCCATGTATTGCTTTAATCCCGGCGTCCACATGTCGTAGTTACCTTCGTTGAAGGAGTAAATCTTCCCGGATTTCGGGATTTGGATTCTTTCGTGCGTCATGATGAACTCACCGACGGCGGAGTCCAAGGTAAAACCGAAGACCCCATCCCCGACGGAGATGACCAAGATGGTAGATGAGGAGTACATGCAATACCCGGCGGAAACCAAGTTCTCGCCCGGTTGGCAGACGTTTTGGACGCACTTCGCTTCGACTTCCGCCGGCGATTCGGAGCTGAAATCCGGAACGCACTGCGAGTCGCCGGCGTAGATACCCCAGATGGACCCCGTGGAAACGGCGGCATCAATGTTCGAAGACCCATCTAACGGGTCAAAAACGCACACGTAGTTCCCGCCGTACGTTTCTTCAACCGCAACCGGCACGTCTTCTTCCTCCGAAGCGATGACGCCAGTTCTCCCGGACAATCTCAACGTGTCGCAAAAGACGTCGTTGGAGATAACGTCCAACTTCTTTTGGTCTTCGCCTTGCACGTTTTGCTCGCCGGCGAGACCAGTCATGCCGGCCAACCCGGCTCTTTGCACGAGAGAGGCGATTTGCTTACACGCGACCGAGATGGATTGCAACACGATGGCGTGTTCGTTGTCGATGTTATCCTTCATCTCTTGTTGGAGCACCCAGGTGGAAAACGGCGTGCCCATTTCCGATTGACCCGCTTTCGCCCGAACGCTAAAGACTCGCTTAGAAGAAGAAGACTTCTTCGTGTTTCTCAACGCGGAGGAAGAGGACGTCTTGGAGACGAATGATTTCATGGTGGTCGCAGAGGCCATCATTAGTATATCTGGTGATGCGGTGCAAGAGAGGACAGAGAAGAGAGGAATGCGGGAAACATTGTTCCGTCGTCAGTGATGATGATGAATGCGATGACGATGATGACGATGAAAATGTTGACCACGCACCAACACCATCATCCATCAGATAAAATAATGATTACGCGGACAAAAGCCACGACATCAAAACGAGACGAAACGAGAACGCGTCGTCAAAAACCAAACGATTGAACACAAAAAAAGCATCCGTTCTTTTTGTTTCTCTCTCTCTGGAGAGCAATTGTGTGCGTATTCTCCTCCGTTTTGTCTTCTCTTTTGTCGGATAGAATCCGATTTCGGATCGGGAGAAATCGCCTCTTTATCCACATTAATCAATCTCCATCTCTTCCTCCTTTCTCGGTGCGCGAAAGAGAGCGTTAAAGAGAGAAAAACGAGCACAAATGATGAAAAGTTCCTCTCGAAGAACTCGACGAACTCGAGAGAAGTTTGAGAGCAGCGTTAAAGAGAGAGTTGTGAATCGTACCTGTTGGTTGGTGTTGTCGTAACGAGCAAAGAGAGTGCGTATCTGATTTTGAGGAGGAAAGAGACGCTTGAACTGATTTACGAAAACGTGTGAAAAAAAGGTAGTTTTTCCTCCGATTTTTTCATAGGAGAGAAAATTTTACTCCAAAACGGTCCCATTTTTTTTAGAGGAAAAACACATGTAATATAAGAAGACACACGAAGAAAGAACGTGAGAAGAAGAAGAAGAATGGGGAAAAAGATATCCGGGGCGGCGAAAAGGAAGAAGAAGAGGGAGAAGGAAGAGGCCGCGAAGGAGGCCGTGAAGGAAATGGAGCGGTTGAAGCTCGGACCGACCAAGATATGGACGGGATTGGTGTTGCATCACAAGGATGTTTTTGTCTCGCATGTCTTGTCGAAATTGAATAGGACAGATCGGTGGTTCTTTTCAGAGGTGAATAGAGAGAGTCGGGGTGTGCTTGAGTACGCCGGGGTAGACGTATCGAAATTAGGTTGGCGTGTTTGGGAATGTACATCCATTTCGACGCTGGAATGGGCGTGGAATAACACGAATTGGGGAAAGAAAAGTCAAAGTGGAAGAGTGATGGATCAAGCCTGGTTTTGCGCGGGAGTTGCTTTTACGAACAAACTCGAGTTGCTCAAGTGGGCGAGAGAAGTGAAACATTGCGAGTGGAATGAAGAGACGATTACTGTGGCAGCAGATGTAGGTAATCTCGAGATGTTGAAGTACTGCTTCTCGAATGGTTGCCCGTGTGATGAAGAAAAGTCGTGTAAACAAGCTGCTATTGGAGGACACCTCGACTGTCTTCGATTTCTTTTCACCAAAGTGGAACCTTCGCGAGATACGGAAAAAGAAGCGGCAATGCAAGCAGCAGGATTGGGTCACACAGACATCTTGAAATATTTCGTCGAAGAAAGAAAGATATCCGAGGAGGTAAAGAGTAACTGCGTGTACAACGCTGCAGCGTATGGCCGCCTCGATTGCCTCAAATACTTATTAGGCGAAGAGGCGAAAACGCCTCTTCACGACTGGGAATACATCGCTAACGCTCGTTACCACGAGCACCCCGAGTGCGAAAACTACTTGCTCGAAAAAGGGTCTCCAGAACCAACGGACGAAGTATACGCTGACTTTGTCAAAGTCTGCCAAGAACAGCGCTAAAACATTAAGAGCAGCGCTGGAAAGAACGCTCGAATACACTTTTTCAATACTCACGAACTTTTTACACCGATGCACAAATTTCGTCACGAACTCTTTTTACCCAACTCGGCACTTTTCTCGCGCACATCGAGTGCGCGCGCACACACACTCTCTTCTCTCTTCTAAAACCACAACACGCGCATCAAACCAAACATGGGCGCGAAGAATTTCGGGAGGAAGAAAGATTCCGCCAAAGTGAAACGGGCGAAACGAAGGGAAAAGAAACTGAAAGCTTTACGCTTTGCCGGCATAAATGTGGACGCGAAAGAGAAAGACGAGAACGGAGAGACGATGAGGACGGAGAACGACGAAACGGAGGCATCGACGACACTGTCCAAGAAAGAGAAAAGAGCGAGAGATATGAGGAGGAAAAAAGAACTGAAACTGGCGATGATATCGATGAAAGAGAAGAGGAGGAAAGAGGAGAAAAAAACGAGTGGAACTTTACGGAAAACGCTCTCGAAAAACATTCAAAAGATGAAGAAAGAACGAGACGAATTGGTCTCGAAAAAGAAGAAGGACGCAGACGAGAGTGCGTTTGGTACCAAAAGCGTCGGAGAGATGAACGACGTGGAGATGATGACGTGACGACGACGTGATGAAGAAGCACGCGCTGCCGTTCGTAACTTTGCGGGAAACGCTCAATTCGAGGAACATTTTTCAAAAGATGAAGAAAGAACGAGACGAATTGGTATTGAAAGAGAAGAACAAAGAGAAGAAGACTGTAGACGAGAGTGAGTTTGGTGGTTTTGGTATTGGTGGTGTCGGAGAGATGAACGACGTAAAGATGACGACGACGTGATGAAGAAGCGAGCGCTGCTGCTCGTTACGTGTAGTAGATTGTTTTAGCAGCGTTAATGAAAAGAGTAGAGAGAGCGTGTTATTAGTAGTAGTTGTAGTATTATTTCCAGGAGCGAGCGCACGCGACTTCTACTACGAAGGCTTTCTTCTTGAGCTCTAAGGACTGAACGATGCCGGTATCGTTGTTGTTGCTTTTCGCCGCGAAATCGTTGGCGCGACGATTTCTTCGATTATTCGACGAAAACGAAAACGCCCAGCGTTTCTCGTCTTCGTCGCCAAAAGCCTCGTCGCGAGGTTTCAAAGGAGGAGAGACTTTCTTTTCATCCTCGGGCTTCTTTTGTTGAGCTGCTTTTGTAGTACTTCTTATTAAACGTCTCGAGAAACTTTCCTCGCTCATCAACCGCGCGGCGGCGACCGAGGCGTTCAACACTTTCGAGCACGGGTCGGTATCCAACCACAAACGAATCGAGTTTTTGTTCTCGCGGAGGATGTTTTGCTTCACCGTATTATTGTTATTTTTGTTCTTCTTCTGTTTGTCGTCGTCCTCGTTCGCGATGGTATCGTCTCTCTCGTTGTCGTTGCTACCAAAAAAATCATCTTCCGCGGACAACACTCGACAGACTCTCGCCATCGTCCACGGAGGTATCAAATCGCACGGGTCGCACCAATTTTTTCGATCGGAATTCGTCGTCCTCATCATCATCTTGTTTTTCTTCTCGCTATAGCTATCGCTAGTGTTGTTGTTATTGCTATTACTATTAGATCCTAAATCCAAGGTCCATAAACGCATGAGCTTCGATTTGCTCGTTTCGCTCGCCACGGCGACTTTGTTCGGCCTCAACTCGAACGATTTCGTGAAACAGTTAGTAAATGGTCTCGGGGCGAGAATAGCGCCAACGTCTGAAGATATCATCGCGCTGCTGCCCGCTTTTGTTGTCGTCAGATTTTTAGTGTTGGTGTTGGTGGTGGTGTTGTTGGTGGTGGTATTCGCAGCAAAAGTATTCATTCGCGCCAACGCCAACGCTTCGGCGTCCATGACCGTCTGTTCCGTCACCTTCACGTCGCCCGGATCCTGCCCTCGAAACTGTAACAAGACGTTGACTAAACCGTGCACGGCTAACGTGCCTCGAACAAGAATCGCGCCGTCTCGAGTGAACCGTTCGAATACTTTATTCTTTTCTTGCTCTTCTTTCAGTTTGATTTTTCGTTTGGATTCGTTCCAAGCGTCGATAAAGGTTGGATGTATGGCGTTTTTTAACAGAGCATCGTCGTTCTTCTTTTTCTTCACAGAATTCTCTTTTCCGACGACGTTCGTGATGTATCCGTCGTCGCATCCGTCTTCCTCACCCTCGTCTTTAACATCGTCTTTGACTTTATCTCCGTCGTTTCCTTCTTCTTGACTGCCGCTTTGTTGAAGGTTCGCTTTTTTGTTCTCTCTCTCCGCGTTTTCTTTCCCGTCATCATCATCTTCATCGTTATCTTCTCCTTCTTCTTCTTCTTCTTCTCCTTCATCATCGTTATCTTTTTCTTCGTCGTCGTCGTCGTCGACATCGAATAAATTTGCGTCGCCTCCAAACAGCAAGTGCTTCTTATTCTTCATTTTATCCGATTTCGTTCGGTTATCGTTCACGCTGAAGCCTTTACCGTCCCGCGTGACAAAGACCGGTTTGAACGGGATGCCATTCTTGGTCAAAATATCTCGCAGTTTTTGGTTCGTGTTGGTGATGACGGCGAAACCTTGACTGATGTTGTTGTTTTTATCGTCGTTTTTGTCGTTTACGTCGTCGTCGTCGTCGTCTTTTGTGTTATTGTTCTCTTTAAAGCTATTGCTCGAAAAACTACCATCTAATCCCGGACAGGCGAAGAATATGCGTCTGTCTTCGTACGCGACGTAAAAGGAATAGCTAAAATACGACCTCAATCGTCCGTAGGCGGAACTCAAAGCTTCCGTCCACTGATTGGAACGTTGGCGAAACCACGCGTTCGTGGCGGCGCTCGACGACTTTAAGTCTTTGTTGTTGTTGAAGGAAATATTCATTTTATCAATCGCGTGCGCCGGCAATCGCGAATCCGGATACTGAAACGATATCGTTGCGCGTTGCATAGCCGCCGATCGTCTCGAATCGTTCTTGTTACTTTCGCTGGATAGGATTGAATTCGAAGAGGACGGTAAACAGTAAAAGAAGGAACAGTTTTTACTCGATAAAGGTTCGACGCCGTTGACGCCGTGCGTGGAAAAAGCATCGTGCGCGCCGGCGGCGACGGCGTTTGCGCCTCGTTCGTCGTTCACCCACGAGAACGATTTCGATACAGATGACGAGGAAAGAAAAGTTTGTTGTATTTTTCGTTTCTCTTCATCTGTATCGAAATCATCATCCTCGTCGAAATCTTCTTCCGCCTCGTCGTTCGTATCGTCGTCGCGCAAACTACAAATCTTCGCGAACGTCGCTCTCGTCTTTAACGTCCAGTCGCACGGGTAATACCATCCTTTCTTTTCATCGCTATTATTATTATTGTCTTCATCATCGTCCTCGACAGTGTCATCCTCCATTTTACCAGCACTTGTAGCAGTATTAGTCGCTCTCCTCCTCCTCCCGACGCCGTCGACGAGAGTCTCGCCGATGAACATCCTCTCAAAGTTCCGATTGTTCTCCTTCACGTTTACGTTTCTCAACTCTCTTTTCAACCTCGACGCTTCCCTTTTCCTCGATTTTTTAAACGCTTCCTCCGTTTTCATCTTCTTCCCTTTCCTTTCTCTCCCGGCGAGGACCGTTTTCATCAACGCGTCCAAGTCTGT
>Ga0255771_1006034_pt1 | contig 10339 bp, 10 predicted proteins | sample 011ome_19_FD_179969 | JGI IMG/M metagenome (GOLD analysis project Ga0255771, IMG submission 179969) | Coastal salt marsh microbial communities from the Groves Creek Marsh, Skidaway Island, Georgia - 011510BT metaG (version 2) | ecosystem: Environmental > Aquatic > Marine > Intertidal zone > Salt...
TTGAATGAAAAAATAAATAAACTAAAAAAAGATTACCAAGACAAAATAGCAAAAGACGAAGACAATGAAAACAAAATGAAAAATAATCGTTTTAGTCCAGATATTATTGGATTGTCTAAAAACATTGAACAACTAGAAAGAAGTTATAAACAAGTCCAATTGGATCCTTTATATATTCCAAATACCTATGATCATTTTACAAGATGGTCAAAACATTCACAATATAATAATTCAAACGTATTCAAGGGTGATTTAGACGAAACTTATGTTACTCGTATTATGAATACTCGTGTAGATTTCAATTATAAAGTATTACTCTTATTGGGTATAGGTGTTTTACATCAAGTAGATTTGGAATTCAATGATATTATGAAAGAATTAGCCGATGCCAAACAACTTATGCTGATTTTGGCAACAAGCGATTATATTTACGGAACCAATTATCAGTTTGCACACGGTTATTTATCAGAAAATATTAAAGACATAACACAAGAAAAAATTATTCAAGCAATTGGAAGAGTAGGACGCAAAGAAAAAAACAAGACATTCACCTTTCATTTTCTACAAAAGGAGTATAGTGATCTATTTTTACAAGACAATCCTTCCAAAGAAGGCACGAAAATGAATGAATTATTTTGTTGTCTATAATATATATGTGTGATTGTGAAAAAAAAAATGTAAAACCCACTAATTATGAAAAATGGTTATATACATTGTATACGACCATTGTGTTTGTTCTAGTATCAAATCCATATACTTATCGATTGGTAAATTCAATTCTAGGAAATATTTCGGATAAACGTGGATGTCCTACTTCGTTTGGATTTGTAGTTCATACCATTGTGTTTATGCTTGTATTAAGAGTCATTATGTAACGTGTAATGTAAATAGATAATGTATATAATATTCCTCCCCATAAGGTGTCTATTAGTGCTAATTTATAATCCCAATCTTTAAAAAGAGACATATTAGTAAATTCATAAATTCCATAACTTGTAGAACCCAATACAAATGCTTCTACATAAGTACCCTTTTTCAACAAAATAAAATAATATAATTGTAAAAATAAAAATAAATATACTATAGATGCATACATTTTATCTACAATCATTTTAGAACCTTGAATCCTGAATATTATTTTGGATACTCTACCTGAAATAAGAAAAAGAAAAAAGTAATCTAATACCAAGGTCACCATTAATAATAACCACCACATATACATTAATAGTATTTATAAATAATAATAAAATATCCTAATAGGATTAAACCAATACCAAAATATATCCACTGATCAACAATCGGGTTATTTAGAATTACCCTATCTAAATAGATAGACACCAATATAGAACTCATTAAAAAAACAAATAAATGTATATATGTTTGTATATTGTAAAGACCAAAATAGGAATATACGAGACAAACCATAAACAAAGCGACGCAAATATTAATCCTATTATTTTAGATGAATAATCCATTTTCAGTTGAATATATTTAATCGAAAAAAATATGTAATCCTACACATAAGGGGGCAAATAAAGATAATACGATAGATTTATAGTTTATATATAAATATACATTGATATATATATTGTCTGTATCAGACTTATTATTTACTTGGTATTTAATTCATGATATGTTCATATTCTTTATGACTCAAATACTTTTTACACCTTTTCTCATTTGAAACGCCCATTTTATATATTTGGATAAATATCCCAAAATATATGCCAAGTCCATTCTAAAAATCTACTGGTCTCGGCATTTTCCATATCAGTAGTGATTATCCAATTATACAATTTTTCATAAAATTCTAAAGGTAATTTTCTTATTAAAGATTTATGAACTAAAAATTGCGCGCTATTTCTATTATATTGATTTAAATTTAAAATATTAAACGGCACATATATTTCAATATGTTCATTATACCAGTTTTTAAAATCATCTATCCATTTATTTCGATTACAACATATCAAAACATCGTTCATACGGTTAAAACATTTATCGTTTATGTTGTAATACAATTTATTACTCATTAATGCTTCATCAAACAATGATATTATACTGCCGGAATGATGCCAAGCATATTCATCATCGTGTATAAAAAATGTAAAATCTGCTAAATTGTCATAATGGTCTATTATATATTTTAAATATACAGACGCTTCATGACCTTTATTAACTGGAATATTATATTCATTTGTAGGCGTTTCTTTATCATAAATATAATACTTACTAATATTTTTCAATTTATAAACCCAATCAGTATTTTTTTGATATCTTGATACAACACAATTAATCATTATAAAATAATATTTTATTTTATAATGATTAATAAAAACGCAAACAATGAGCGTATTAAATGAGAAAAGGTGTAAACTTTGTCTCAATTCTGGTGTACCATATTGTTCAAACAAGTCTTCTAATAAAAATTCTTTGCTTTCATATAGACTATTTATTTCGTCATTTTCTTGTTTGATATTCCAATTACCATCTTCATAAATAATCAAATATTTATCTTTTTTATTCGAAATATAAATATTCATATTTTCAGGTTTGGATGGATTAAAATGTATTTTTTCTATCATATCTTTTACACAATAGCTGACTTTCTTGATGGCGCCATGTAATCTTTATTGGTCAAATGAGACAAATCGGTGTATTTGTATAACAATATATTGTTTTGAAAATAGGTAATATGATTGACTTGTAGTTTGTCCATTAATTTATCTATTTGCTTTTATTTCTTTTCATTTTGTAATTTATGATATTCTAACTCCTTTTCTTTTACACCCTTGAAGATTTAAAACCGCACCCCTAACTATTTTTATATTTTCTCAAAATAATATAGATGACTTTTTATATCTTTATTTATAACGACTACATTCTATAAACATAAATTTTCCTTCATATTTTTCTTGGATAGTGAAGTTATTTTCTTCTAATAAATTCACTAGTCTGTTGATATGATTTCCGTGTTCATTAAACTCTTTATTCCAACGTTTGTATGGTTCGGCAATCAGATGATTGAACTTAGGAGAAATAAATGAAAAAGAATATAATGAACAAGTAAAGCATTATCAAACTATATATAAAACAAAAATGAAAACTATATATGAAGACTTAAGACAATATTGGGTGCCCAATCAATCGATGTGAGCCAAAACACTTTTTCTGATGCTATCTAATTTTTGTTTGGTGTCAAACAATTGTCTCGATAAGGTATCCAATTGGATTTCTTGTGTGGTGATGATATCTTGTTGTTGTTGTATCAATTGTTGCTGACTTTTCGTTAAACGTTTATATTTGTTTAGTTCCAACAAATGATTTTTTCGTTGACTATTCAAATACTCTAAATTTTTCGTATGTTTCTCTGTTTTGAAATGCGATTTTAAATTGGTTAACGTAGCAAATAATGTATTGGATCCACAATAACATTTAATATGTTGACTTGTTTTCGGTAAATAATCTATATAAAAGCCTTCGCTATTCAACGAGGGTTCATAATCATAGTTTCCTTTTTGTACTTTGTTCATTTAAATCCAAAACGTGTATGAAAAAATTTCAATTTTTATAATCTATATAATAATTTGGTTAACATTAACAAAAAACTAGAAGGTAAACAAGAATGTTTAGAAACAAACAAATCTCTAGAAAATAATGTTATTACACTTTTTAATATTCTAAACTCCGATTATAAAGTAATATAAATATATATTATTATAATTCATAATGGATAGAGTAGAACAAATGGTAAGAATTCAAAAGGAAGCATTAGAATTATTTACTAAAAAAAATATTGATTATGGTGATGCGTTTTCCAAATATGGAGTTATCGGTGTTTTAATGAGAATAGAAGATAAGTTACAACGCTCTATGTCTATAACAAAAAATGGAGTAAATTTAATAAATGATGAAGGTATTAGAGATACACTAATTGATTTACATAATTATTCAGCAATGGCGTTAATGTTATTAGATGAGTAATCTGTGTTTGAACTCTTAAAAGGTATACAATAAACCAAATTGGTGTGATGACTCAAGTTTTAAAACAAAAATCAATTATGGACAAGAAACTAATTATTAACAGCATCATAAGCTAATTTATCTGCCATTGCATTTCCAATTGAATGAATATCTTTTTTATTTGTATGAGCATATACATGCATAAATTGTATGTTTGTATCTTTATAGGTTTCGTATAATTGTTTCACTAAGTCTTGATTAGGTATATTATTTTTCCATAAATCTTTTTCTTGTTTTTTACCATATTCTTTCACACAATGTAGAGCATATTTTTAATCGCTTACAATCGTTATGTCTTTTTTTACATAATTATATACACGAATCATGGCACTTAGTTCAGCAACATTATTACTTTTTCCATTTATGGCTTCAGATACATTTCGTGGTTCATTGTCTCCAAAATATATACCAATACCTGCTTTAGCATTTGTTTTACCATTATGTATACAACTTCCATCACAATACACATATATTTTATTATTATCATTTATATAATCTTCAATAATATCATTCATATAATCAATTGCTTCTTGTTTTGTTTTAAATTTTTTAAATTGCGCTCCTTTAAATCCCTGAACTTGTTTTTTACATGATTCCCAATTATCATAAATATATTTGACTCGTCCATTTTTTACGGCATAAAACATAATTTATGTTTAGGAACTTTTAAATATCAATTTATATAACTTTTTTTATGTTATAATAATCAAAAATTGATTTAAAAAATATTTATATAACATATAAAATGCCTCAATATAAATGTTCGATTTGCTATTCAAAACCAGACCAATTGTCTCATCATAAGTCTCACTTGAAAACAAGTAAGCATAAAGATAAAAGGGAATTGTTTAAGTTAAAATTGGAGAAACTTACAAAAGAAGAATTACAAGAAAAATATAAAACAAATAAAATTGAAAATATTATTAAAGAGAATGAAACCATAATGATAGATACTTCTCTCAGTGAAGAATACACAATTTCAAACAATGAATCATTAAAAGAGCATATTCACTCTATTCATAATTTTCTACGTAATTCTGGTGGTGGTTATGGTCTTGGAGCATTAAAAATTTTCAATATATTTTATGGAATTAAAAAAATAGAAGAACATCATTTGAATGAAGTAATCGGTCTTGGTCAAGAATATTGGTTTTCGTCCTTATTAGATAAGACAAAGAATTTAACTGACGAAGAGTTTAACTCATATATTGTAAATGGTCTACTTAATGAACTATATGATAAACCATTATTAAAAGTGTTTCTATTTTATGAAATTCCAAAAAATATTAAGTCTAATGTGTTTCGCGAGTTGATTCAAAAAATTAATGATATTACGCGAATTGAAAAAGAGTCAAATGTATTACTTTCTGGCAAAGTATATGAATATTTTGTAGGGCGAGATGAAAGCGCTATTAGTGAATTAGGCGCGTATTTTACAAATCGCCTTCTAGTTGAATTCACAATTAGTAAAGTCAATCCACAATTAAATGAGGATGGTACATTTCCTTCTATGATTGATATGTTTGGTGGTTCAGGTGGTTTTACGACTGGATTTGTAAATTATATGAGCCAACATTATGATATAGATTGGAGATCAAATGTTCATAATATATTTCATTACGATATAAATGAAGATGTATTAAAAGCAGCAGCACTTGAAATATTTTGTCTAACCGGACAGCTTCCAAATATGGATAATATTGCTTATAAAAATTCATTCAAAACTGAATTTACACATAAATATAAATATATTTTAACCAATCCTCCGTATGGTGGTGATAAAAACAAAAAATCACAGGCACAAGAAAAACGTGATATTTTAAAAAAACATATTATGAGTTCGCCTGAACTCAAAGAAAAATATTCAGAACAACTTAAACATATTGGTTCAGAAGAACATAAAGAAAAAAAAAATAAAGAGAAAGATAAAGTATCGATTGATACTTGTAGTGAACTTATTATAAATTATGCAAAAGAACATCATTTAACCGGAAATGATAAGGAAAGTTGCTCATTAATCCTTCTAATGGCGACTCTAGATATTGGAGGAACATGTGCAGGTGTTTTGAAAGAAGGTGTAATGTTTGACAAGAAATATAAAGCCCTTCGCAAATGTTTAGTTGAAAATTTCAATGTCCGAGAAGTGGTCAGCATTCCAGCCGACCAGTTTGAGAACACGACCACCAAAACATCACTTGTTATCTTTGACAACACAGAGGAGAAAACCTGCGAGATTAAGTTCAGCAAACTCGATGTTATTAAATATACGGAAAACAAAATCGAAGAACAAAATGGTTGTTTGGTTCTTAGTGAAATGGCGGGTGATATTAGTGGATGTCAAGAAGTTGTGGTGTCTACTGCCACAATTCAAGACTTGCGTCAGAACTCCATTTATAGTTTGAATGGCAAGGACTACAACCAAACTGAAATCGTATGTGGTGATGATTATGAGTTGGTTGAATTGGGAAAAATGTGTGAATTAGAAAATGGCAACGCATTTAAATCTACGCAATACAAGGAAACAGGAATACCAATGTTTACAATTAAACATTTACCAGATTGTAATCTAAGCGATTGTCATTATATAACACAAAATGAAAAATATTCAAAATTTATCATTAACAAAAATGATATATTGATAGCATTAAGTGGAAATACTATAGGTAAGTACGGTATTTATCTCAACGATTTTCCGTCATATTTAAATCAACGTGTAGCAAAAATAACAATATCAGACATTGTTACAAATAAATTCATATATTACATATTCAACGCTATTGATATTCAAAATAAAATTTTAAATGAAAGTAATAGTTCAGCACAACCCAATATTTCAAGTAAAACTATTGAGAAAATGAAAATCCCCGTTCCCAAGAACCCCAAGAAAATCCAACACTGGGTAGATAAGATTTCGCAACCATATAATGAGAAGAATGCGAAACAAACTCGTATTCAAGAGTTGGAGAAAACCATTCAAGAACGAATTCAATCCATTTGCGATGATGAAGATTGTGAAGAGGTTGAGTTGGGGAGTGTTTGTGAAATAAACAATAAAAAAATAAAAAAATTTGAAACATCATACGGAAAAACTAGTGGAAAATATAAATTTCATACTGGTGCAAGTGGATACGGAAAATATTATTGTGATGAGTATAACATTGATAAATACACTATTATAATCAACAAAACTAATGGCAGCGGAAAATGTAATATATCTATTGATAAATTTATCAGTTGCGCAAAACAAACATATATAATTCAGTCAAAACAAAATGAAATAGAAACTTTGTATATTTATAATTATTTATCAAATAAAATTCCGTTACTTGAAGAAGGATATATTGGTGCATGTCATAAAAATTTATCAGGCGACTTCTTGTATAAATTCAAAATTAAACTCCCAAAGAACAAGAAACTCATTGACGATTTGAACCCAATGTTCCAAGAAATCGAGGAGCATCAGCAAGCAGTAAAGGATGCGGATGAGTTATATAAAAAATATATTCAAGAACTCGGCGACGAAGCAATGCCTAACGGCGCCGAGGGCGTGTAATTCCCAATTCTGTTTCAATATTAGAATTCCAATCTTTATATAATTTATCTGGTTCTAATGGTAAATCACTTTCTCTCTCACAATACCTTTTATATTCCACCATACTTTGAATATTTTTTTCTTTACACTTGCTTTTCCATTCATCTTTTGTTGTTGGGTAAATACTTGTATCAATGCTAAGTAAATCATACCACCCTTTATCAGGCCATACACCTTTTTTTTTTAAATATAATTCAATATCCTCAATTTTATCATCATATTTAAATAAATCATATTCATGTTTTGAATTTAAATTTTGAAGTATTGCCTTATGATATAAATATTCTTCTTCTTCTTCGCTGATTTTAGATTTTAAATCCTTACTTCGTCTAAGTCTTAATCTTAAACGTCTCAATTCTAAATCATCATTTTCTAAGACATAATGGGGAGATTTTGGTGGTGGTTTAGATGAACCTTTCTTATGATTACATATTTTATTTACAATTAATCGTTGTTCTATATTTTCATCTTCAATCCCTAGATTACTTATAATAGATCTTATTTTTTTATGTGAATTTGTTTCATCATTAAAATTGTCATTATCAATAAATGGAACTAATAAATAGGCTATTTTTGATAAGTTGCCTTTATCAATTCTACATGGTCTCATTGAACATTGAATAATTCGAATTGTAGAAACCATATTTTCTACAAAACAAACACCATTTAATTCTGGGAGATTGAAACCTTCACCAAATATATACACACAAGATATAACCCCATATGGCATTCGTTTCATATGTTTTACTTCATTTTTAAGTTTACAATGACAATGTTGTGATTTACAATCACAATGTAGTGATTTACTATCATAATTTAGTGATTTAATACTATCACAATGTAATGCTTTATTATAAAAATCATCTTTATTAAAATTAAATATATTTTTATCTAATAATAAATCAATATATTTTTTTACCAATTCAGAGTTTTCCTTAGTATTTGTATAGCATAATATATGAGTTAAATCTTCATATGTTTCCAATGATTTAAGAGTCATATAAGCAGATATAAATAATTCTATATGTTTATCATCCAATACTATATTTAATTCAGATATTATATCATCAATTGTTTCCACATTTGATTTTATAACTACTACCTTATAATCTGTAATAACTTTATTTTCAATTGCCCATTTTACTGTTTTTTCATCAATACAAGTTCCAAATATATTTTCATTATCCATACTGTATACTTTAAATTCATTATTATTTGAGTGTATTATTTTTTTGGTTGCAGTCATATATAATGATTTATTTGAAGGAATTGTATGAAACATTGTATATCCCTTTTTTGAACTTTTAATTCCTGATAAATGGTGACATTCATCACCTATTTTAAAATCAAAATATATATGAGACAATTTATGACATGATGAATATGTTGATATAATAAACAATGGAACGTCTCTCTCTGTATTCATTATTTCCATATCAATTGTATCAATAGTAGATTCATTTGGTCCACCAATTAATAATACCTTAAATTTAGGAATTATATCATTTATTTCACCTATCATTTGTCCTTGTAAAATTACATTGGGTGTTCCAATTAAAATAGTCTTATAATTAAGAATTTTACTATAATATATAGCTAAAAATGATTTACCTAACCCACAACATTCTATTATATGTCCAATATGATTTATTTTGAAATAATTCAACATTTTCTCTAATATGTCTTTTTGTATTAGTGAAGGTTCTTTCATTTTTTTGGGCCATTTTATTATGTCGTGATTGTCTTGTTTGACTTTTTTTTTATATTGTTTTTTTGAAGAATTGTTAATTGTATTAATTTCTTCCGGACTATATACTTTAATTAGGTCTAATCCTAATAGTGGAAATTCTTCTTTTAATACTTCTAATAATAATGAAATTCCTTCATTACTCACGAATTCATTTGATTGCTTTGTCTCTGATTTTATGAGGTATTTATTTAATTTTTTCGATAAAGGTAAATGAATACCATATTTATCTTCAACAATTTCTATTTTTTTTATATCTGAACATACAAGTGAAATTATTTTATCGATTTCTTTATAGGGCAATACATATTTTTCGTTTTTTTCAAATTTTAAAATATGTGTAAATGTTGATAGTTCAGGGTGTTCTTCAGATGAATCATGAATACGTTTAATTAAATTTGTCTCATTACCGTCTACATAACCATATTTTACAAAATGAGTCCAATCATTGTTTTCTTTTATATAAACATTATCCATACATCAATATTTCAATTTTTTTATTTCAATTTTTAGGTTGTTCATTATTTTTGTACGAATTTCAATGGTTTTATCTAGTTGTTTCGCAACTTGGTTCAATATAGTCATTTGGGAGTTTGAAAAATGTCTTATGGAAATAAACTCCGAATGGAGTGTGTGTAATATCAACAATATATTATCACAATAGTTAGTGATAATAAATTTAAAATATGTATAGATCTATACATTATAGATGTACTCGTAACGGATAAACGTGAGATAGTTTTAAAAATCAAACGCGCAATCAAATGCTTCATCTTTGCCAGACTTTTCAGCCAACGAATATTCCGATACACGTGACTCGAAAAAGTTGGTTTTTTGTTCTAAACTAATAAGTTCCATAAAATCAAATGGATTGTTTGTAGCATATATTACTTCGCAACCTAACTGCATCATAAGACGATCCGCAACAAATTCTATATATTGAGTCATCAATTCTGAGTTCATACCAATCATTCGAC
>Ga0255771_1006045_pt1 | contig 10329 bp, 9 predicted proteins | sample 011ome_19_FD_179969 | JGI IMG/M metagenome (GOLD analysis project Ga0255771, IMG submission 179969) | Coastal salt marsh microbial communities from the Groves Creek Marsh, Skidaway Island, Georgia - 011510BT metaG (version 2) | ecosystem: Environmental > Aquatic > Marine > Intertidal zone > Salt...
CTGGTTTGGTATTTACCTCATGCGAAACCACAGATCTAGATTTGTTAGACGATCCTAACAACGTAACACAAGATAAAGCGAGTTTAGATCGCTTCATGACCTCTATCCAATTGGATTTCACGAGCTTCATGCGCCAAATGGGTTCCAATGGAGCAGCGTTAACACGTATTAATTACATGTTTGGCCGTACTTACGTCAACAACTATCAGCCTGTAGCCTTAGATGGTGAATGGAGTATTGCCTATCGCGGTATGTTCTCAGATATGGCTGCAGCTGAAATACTAGCTAATGACGCTGGTAACAATAAGCACTTAGGAATCATGCGTATACTGAAAGCATATACCTTGATCACTTTAGTTGATGCCTTTGGGGACATTCCTTACAGCCAAGCGACTAATCCTTCGGCCTTCCCTGCCCCTTTGGTGGATCCAGGAGAAGAAGTTTACGCAGCTGCTATTGACATGTTGAACGAAGGGATTGATCTTTTGGGTCAGCCTGGCGACAACCTAGAGTACGATTTCTTTTATGATAATGAATTCGGAAAATGGGTAAAATTAGCCAACACCGTTAAGATGGTTGCCTATCTTAATACAGGTAACACATCAGCCTTTAATGGAATCGTAAATTCAGGTAACTTCATTAACTCTACAGCGGATGATTTCCAATTCCAATATGGAGCCAATGAAACTAATCCAGATACGCGTCACCCAGAGTACAACGGTAATTATAATGTAACCGGTACCGGTCCTTACCGTTCAGTTTGGTTAATGGGTACTATGTTAGACCTAGGCGACCCACGTATGCGTTATTATTTTTATCGCCAGAGCGATTGTTGTCCTGGAGCTTCTTGTAACCCAGGAGGTAACCAAACAACACTTACTTGCTCTGTTGCACCACGTCCAAATCATTTCCCTGGAGATATGGTCTTCTGTGCACTAGAAGAAGGATACTGGGGTCGTGACCACGGAAACGCAGAAGGTATTCCACCAGATAGCTTCCAAAAAACTTCAGGTGGTGTTTACCCAATCGGAGGTAGCTTTGACGATGATCGTTTCACCTCTGTATCGGTTGGTGCTGGTGCGGGTGGTGCTGGAATCGTGCCACTTATGCTTGCAAGCTGGACTGAATTCATGAAAGCTGAAGTTGCTTTAGCTGCAGGAAGTGCCGGAGCTGCATCTACCGCTTTGAGTGCTGGTATCAGCAAACACATCAATAAAGTTCTTGAATTCGGTAGTTTAGATCCAGAGGCAGATTCAGCATTCTTTGCCTCTGCTTCAGATGTAAGTAGCTATGTCAGTAGTATTGTAAATAGCTTCAACAGTGGTTCAAATGAGCAAAAGTGGGAAGTTCTAGCAACGCAACAATTTATCGCTCATTACGGTAACGGAATGGATTCCTATAACTTCTATCGTCGTACTGGATATCCAAAGAAATTACAATTAAACATTGATCCTAATCCAGGAGCCTTTGTACGTTCTTTCTTCTATCCTGCAAACGAAGCTAACGTAAACAGTAATATTGTACAAAAACCAGGTGTTGATGTACAAGTATTCTGGGATACTAATCCACCATCACCTGGATTCCCAGTTGCTAACTAAAAAACAGATAAGTATGAAAAATATTTTTAAAATATTCATTTTAGGCGCCACTCTGAGCTTTACGGCTTGTAGTGAGTCCGATGCGCTCATCAATCAAGTTCTAGATTCTGTAGACACAGAGTCTGGAGCGGTATTGAGAACTTTAGTTGATTTTCCAGATCTAGTTACCGCAACTAATCCTGCGAACAACGTAATCAATTCGAGCATAGAAGTACAACAAGGAAACGGAAGTTTTGTTCCTGATTTCAAAGAAGTCAATGTTTATGTTCAAGTGTTCAACGATCAAGATTTGGCCGAACCTTTATTAACTCCAGATGGTGTTGACTTAGGAGAGCAATATTGGACGACGTTTGATGCCAGCCAGTTTGTTATTGCCAGCAACGGCTTACCTCGTACGGATATTAGTTTGGTGGTTCAAGATGTATTAGATGTTTATGCCGCTTCTGGAACAACTCCTGGAATTCCGAGTTTTATGGCGATTCGTTTTGAAATCGTAATGAATGATGGACGGACTTTCTCATCTGATGATGTTGGGGTTACCATTTCTGGTGGTATCTACTTCAATTCACCATTTTTCTTTAAAGTTATTTTCCTTCCTATCTAATAGGTTCTGATAATATCACTAAATAAAATGGGGGCCTTGCCCCCATTTTATTTTTACAATTGGTTTTGTCTCAATGATTTTTTTTGTAAATTTGGGTTTATTAAACTTTAAATTTACAGTTATTATGAAAAAAAATTATTTTTTAGCTGCGCTTTTCGCATTCGCGTTGACTAGTGTTTCTGCACAGTTCACTGACGACATGGAAAGCTACACGCCTGGTCAAACAGTTTACGAAAACTGGTGGGTAGATTGGTGTGGAGGGACATGCCCAGGTTTGGCCTCTGACACTTACGCACAAAGTGGTTCTGTTTCTTACTATGTAGATGGATCAGGTATGGATCCAGTTCTTGATCTTGGAAATAAGATCTTCGGAACTTGGTATTATACCGCTTATTTCTACATACCAACAGGATCAACAGGGTACTTAAACCTCCAAGGTACTGTGCCAATTGGAGGCGGAGAGTGGATTATTGGAAATGTTAATTTCAATATCGATGGAACCGGAGATGTGGATGACGGTCCTAATGGTGTCTCGGCGTTTACCTTTCCTCATGACGAGTGGTTTGAGTTTCAATTAAACGTTGATATCTCTGGTGGTATGTCATCTGCCACTATGGAAATGAAGGTTGCTGGACAAGACGTGATTCCTGCAGGTTCTCCATTTACTGATTCTGCAGGTACTGTACCAACCTCTTTAGGTGGAATTAATTACTATTCTGCGGCCGGTACAAATGCCTTATACATTGATGATATGGTATTTTCTGATTCTAACGTAGGAATCCAAGATTTCGCGACTAAAGGTTTCCAAGCGTATCCAAATCCAGTAAACAACGTATTGAATCTACAAGCTAACGAAGCAATCAGCAACGTAGCTATTTTCAATGTACTTGGACAAGAAGTATACCGTGCTAACATCAATGCTATGACATCTCAAGTTGATATGTCTCAAATGGCAAGTGGTGCTTACTTTGTTAAAGTAAACATCGGTGGTACAGAAGGTACTGTAAAAGTTATCAAGTAATTTGATTTACTTTTAATATTAAAAGAGGCTGTCTAACGACAGCCTCTTTTTTTTATTCTAATTTTGGACTATAATTCGAAATATGAAAAAAGACGATTTTATTTTTGGCTATTACCCTGTTCTTGAAGCATTAGAGGCTGGGGCCACACTCGATAAGATATTTATTCATCAAGGTAGCGAAGCACATCGCTTTGAGTCCATAATTAAAATTGCCGCAGAGCGAGATATCCCAGTGAATCTCGTGCCTCTGGTAAAACTCGATAAACTCACCCGCTCGAATCACCAAGGGATTGTAGCTTACCTCTCCCCTATTAGTTTTGTCTCTTTAGAAGCGCTTATTTCGGCACAAGAAGAAAAAGAAAATCCTGGTCTTTTTATTGTCTTAGATCAACTCACTGATGCGCGCAATTTTGGCGGTATCATAAGGACTGCGGAATGTACGGGTGTCAGTGGAATAATTATACAAAAAACTGGTGGTGCTCCTGTAAACGCTGATACAGTAAAAACTTCTGCAGGTGCTGTGTTCAACGTCCCAATATGTAAAGTCGATCACGTCAAAGACGCAATATATTACCTTCAAGGGTCAGGGTACAAAGTTTTTGGGGCGAGTGAAAAAGCCACCGAAAACTATTTTAATTCTGATTTTAAAGCTCCTGTAGCCATCGTTATGGGGTCCGAGGATAAAGGCATTAGTAAATCGGTGATGGGCTTGTTAGACGGTCTTATTTCGATACCCATGCTTGGTAAAACAAAGTCTCTGAATGTATCTGTGGCTGCTGGAGCTATTTTATTCGAAGTTTTACGACAGAGAACATTTTAGTTTTTCTTATTACTACGATAAGTGTAACTCACCTTTATCCCAGCCTTACCATGAATTTTTGAATCATCTTGAGGCATTGATTCCCGCTTGTCAAGGCTTTTTAAATCCATGGTCTTGGCACCTTGAGGGTCTTGCGTTAGATTATTTTCATTGTCGAGCAATTCTGGATTAAACTGGCCTCGCTCATCAAATTGTCTCATAAAGGCATCTTGATTGGGATCAAAGTCTTCATTTTGCCAAATATAAGTGTCGTATAAATGACTTTCTTGTTTGCGATAATACAAAGCCAGTAATAAACCTATAATAAATCCGGCACTATGCCCCTCCCACGATATTTTTGAGTCAAGTGGGAATAAATACCAAAACAACCCCCCATAAAGAAAGACTACCGTTAACGCTACCGCAACCAGTGGATAAATGCGCGACTGGATTCCTTTAAAAAAAATAAAAGCCACCAGCATATAAATTAATCCGCTGGCTCCAATATGCCATGAAGGCCTTCCGATGATCCATGTTGTCAGCCCGGTTAGAATTAAGCCAATCAAAAAAACACGCAGGGCAATGGGCTTGTAAAAATAAAATAGTGCCGCAAGTAAAAACAGCATGGGCAGAGAATTATTACCCAAATGACTCAATCCAGAATGAATCCATGGCCCGGTGAATATTCCCCATAATCCTTCAACTCTTCCTGGAAAAATACCAAAATTCTTAAAACGGATTCCAAATCGTATTTCTACCCAAAATACCACCCACATGCTCAAGACAAAAGCAATGGGAACTATCAGAACCGACCAGTTAAAGGGAATGTTTTTTTTTAACCGCATACTTAGCGCAAACAAATAATGAGCCTTAATCAAAATTATGTCAATTTTTCAGCAATCCTTGGTGAATATTGTATTTTTAAGGTATGAATATACCTTTGGCAGAACGAATGCGTCCGGTTGTTTTGGCCGATTATATCGGTCAGAAACATTTGATTGGCCCCAGTGGTGCATTAAGGCCTCAATTGGATAGTGGCTTAATTGCCTCAATGATTCTTTGGGGACCACCTGGAACTGGGAAAACAACACTCGCCGGCTTGCTCGCCAAAGAAACTAAGCGTGAGATTTACAATATAAGTGCCATAGACAGCGGTGTGGCTAAAGTCAGAGAAGTAATCCAAAAGGCAAAAGATCGTTCAGGGCTATTTGATCAGAATAATCACATCTTATTTATCGATGAAATTCATCGATTCAGTAAATCTCAGCAAGACGCCTTACTCGGAGCCGTAGAGAAAGGTTGGGTCACCCTGATTGGCGCTACTACTGAACAGCCAAGTTTTGAGGTTATTCCTGCCCTTTTGTCGCGCTGTCAGGTCTATACCTTAAATGCATTAAGTGAGAAGGATCTGTTAGAATTACTTCAACGCGCCCTCCAGACTGATTCCGAACTTAAACGGAAAACAGTCCACTTAAAAGAAACTAAAGTCCTTATTCAGAGTTGTGGTGGCGATGCGCGAAAATTACTCAATACGTTTGAACTGCTGGTGATTCCCAATGAAGCGAAAAATATCGAAATTACTGACGATTACGTTAAGGCACAATTCGATCAATTAGGGGTGCGCTATGATAAAAGCGGTGACCAGCACTACGACATTGCTTCGGCTATGATCAAGTCGATACGTGGAAGCGACCCCAATGCAGCTCTTTATTGGCTTTCACGAATGCTCATAGGCGGCGAATCATTGAGTTTTATAGCCCGAAGACTTATCATTTCAGCAGCTGAAGATATCGGTTTGGCCAATCCGACAGCACTAATTATGGCACAGTCAACGAATCAAGCGATTCAAACCGTCGGTTTACCAGAAGCTCGAATTGTTCTGGGCCAATGCATCCTTTATTTAGCCATGAGCCCAAAAAGTAATAGCGTTTATCAGGCCATAAATAATGCCATGAACCTCGCCAAAGAGACCGCCCACCTCCCTGTTCCAATTCATCTGCGCAATCCGGCAAACAAAATCACTAAAGAATTAGGTTATGGAGCTGACTATCAATACGATCACGACGCTCCTAATGGATGTGCTCAACAAAATTTTCTGCCTGAAGAATTAAAAGGAGCAAGTATTTATAAGCCCTCTGCTCGGTCCAAGGAACAACAGAGCTTTGCAGAATTTCAAAAAATGTGGTCAGGAAAATATCCGATTTAATTGGCCTTATCAAAAACTACTTTTTGACCTTCTCGATTTAAAATGAGCGCCCCCGCTGGAGTAAATTCTGCTAAATAGCGCACTTGGTCTTTGTCTTCGTAAAAAAGCATCTTTTCCACAACAAAAAACTTGCCTTCATATATTAAATCTTGCTTGTCTTCGCGATACCATTGATATCCTAATTGAGTACGGCGCAGTAAATACGTATTTTCCAAAGACTTAAAGTTCATCATGGCAACATCCGGAATTAAACCAAGCGTCACTGCTTCATCTTTGAGGGGCTTTACTTCGGTTTGTAGGCCATCTGAAGAATTATTACCTAATGGCCGATCGCTTTTTGACTTTGGCTTGACCTTAGCATCAGCTTTGATAGTCCCATCAGAATTAATCTCCTCGCCAGCTTTTTGTAAGATTTCGAGTGGACCTTGACGCACCCCTAAAATTTCTATACTCTCAAAAGCCATGCGCACAGCCTCACTATAGGCCTTAGCAAAATCCTTAAGCTTACTGCGACCACTTTTTGTTTGGTAAAATAAAATTCCATCGCAATCTAAAAGTCTTATACTCACCTCAGTCCACACAAACCCATTGACCTGCTCAATTTCTGCGTAAAGCCCATCACAGCGACTTACATCAGGTAATTCAGAAGGGAAAAATGCATGAAAACCATGTTTATTAAATAAAAATTTAAGTAGTGAGTTAATTTGGTATTGATCGCGCTCGTACTGAAAACCAAAACGATCGGGAACGACAACATAATCAAAAGCGCTTAGACGCTCTTCCTGAGCAGCAATACGATCGCTAGCAGTGGTGCTTAAAAACAATATAACACTGATTATTAAATACCTCATCGACGTTCTAATTTTACATTTATCCCAAACTGAATTGATGCGCCTCTAGCTTTGGCCAAATTCGAATAGGTCAGTAAGTGATCTGCTGCAAGATAAACATTAATTGGCCCCAAATCACTCACTGCCACCAAACCTAGGTTTGTCCATGAGAGCGCATCCATGGTCCAAGTTGATTTGAGCGTTAAATTACGCAACAAACGTCGAACATAAAATAGGCTCAGGGCCGTTTGAATGGCTTTTGGTCTTTTGATCGCATAAAATTGCAGACAGACTTCACTTTCTAATTTATACGCATCGCCAATACCCGAACAATTACAAGCAACCGAACCCTGCGCTGTTGGACCAAAGCCATAGGATGCTGCCAAATTCATTTTAACCGGACGCCACTGTGTATATGCCGAATATAAAGTATCTATAGGCACTGCGGCTTCAATCTCGTTTTCAAAAATCGCATAATACGGTGGGGCATTTTGCCCTTGTGACAGGGCCGGAAAATCAAGTTCGATCCCCTCAAGCAGATAACCGCCCGATGCTTGATAAGTTTTAACATCTGCAGCGTGGACCACAGCGCCTATGTCTAAAATACTCGCGCTAAATCGCCAGGCGTCGTCATATTGATAGGTGGCGCCCACATCTATTCCTAATCCTAAATCTCCACCAAAAAGTCCAGCGCCAAGTATATCGGAAGACGTAACGCTCCCCTCAAATCGGGATAATCCCGAAGTCTGAACACTTACGTTTGCATTATTCAGATCCTGAGCATAAATATTTTGACTGTCGCCGTCGGACAAACGCGTGGTAAAACTACCGCGATTATTTAGACTACTCCCCGCCAGAATACTGTTATAGAGCTTTAAACGACCGCCTACGGTCCATTTACGATCAATTTTTTTGTTGATGCCAAAATGAAAAACACTTAATAGGTCTGCACGCGCACTGATGTGATCAAATTTAAATGGGTAATCCAGGTAGTCCGCATTGCCATACCAAGCCAAAGTCGCCCAATCTTTGGGGAAATAAGTGATGAAATCAAATTCTTGATAAATTCCAGCAGTGTAAAATGTCCTTTCATTTTTACGCCAACCAACACTTATTATTTCTAGTTGTTGTGTCATCGTGATAAAGTCCTTATCCGAAAGATCACGAATCAAACCCGAAATGCGCTCTGCGGGCAATTGGCCATCTGAGGCCGCTAAATCAAAGAGTGAAAAACCTGAAGAGCCCCCATTAATATGTATCCCAGAAAGCAAGGGCACCCCAACAAATGCTCGACCTTCGGAAATACCCCCTGGTTTAAGCATAAGATTTTGGGGGACTTCGTCTAGACCAAAGATCAATTACTTGTTCTGACCAAATACCGGTTCTAGAAACAGTAAGCAACTTACCAGAAATAAAGTGACATACCTCATTGACCAGAAATTTCTAAATAGAAACGCACTTTGGATGTCATTTTAAGACTTCCCTGATCAGGAGGGGTTCCTTAGGCGGTTGCACTAATGGCAATAAGACCAGCCTGAGTAATGTCATTCACTTCAGGAGCGATAATCTCATTGAGGATAGTCTGTTGCCAAGGTGTATAGAGTGTCCCTGCCTCTATGGTTGTTTGTAGCGTGTATGTTACTTGTCCCGAAAGACTTACAAAATCAATCACCAAATCATAGTCAGAATCACTGGTATTCTCAAATTCATAAAGAAAATCAGCTCTGACCACACTCTCTTGAGTGTCTGGATCATCAAGAAAGCGAATTTCTGTAGTATCTCGAACAGTCCCAATAGGCAAACTTCCACCGGCATTGTTGAATGAAGGAGCTTGGACTTCCCAAAATATCAAATTTAAATCCACCACAGGGGTGAGTAAGGTCTGATCAAATTGATCAAAATCGGTATCCTTTACGCAAGAAATTACGGATAGGACAAGCACAGAAAAGGCAATAACTTTAATAATGAATTGCTTTATAAAATAGTAGGTCATATCAGGTTTGGGATCACAAATGTAGTGTGATTTCTCGAATATTACCAATGGTACTATAATGAGTAGGCACATCTACAGACCAGTAATTAAAAAACAAGGTGTACATACCGACAGCCTCCGCGCCTAAAATATCGGCTTCAAAAGTATCTCCTACCATTAAACTTTCTTTTGGTTCTGCGCTGGCTTTTGCAAGGGCCTTTTGAAATATAACAGGATTAGGCTTCTTTAACCCTACCTCTTCGGATGTTGTCACGGACTTGAAGTAGTCCATTAGACCGCTCTGCCGCAATTTATTGTGCTGAACCCCATGAAAACCATTAGTAATTATATGCAGACTATAATTAGGATATAATTCTTCTAAAGTGTTGATTACTCCATCGAACAAATGATTGTTCTTTGGGAGTTCCTCGATATAAGTATCGGCCATGGCATCGATTTGATTATCAGGTATATGGATGTTAAAATAAGCAAAGCTATCCCTCAGCCTCCCTCGTCGTAAATCTGTTTTTGAGATCAAGTCAACGCGGAACTTTGCCCAGTAGTCATAATTTATCGGCTCATAAATTTTGAGAAATGTGGTCAATTCTAAATCAATACCATATTTGGTAAATAAAGACTCAAAAGCGAGACCTGAATTTTTATCAAAGTCCCAAAGGGTATGATCCAAATCGAAAAAAATATGTTTTACTTTACCCTGCACGCTTAATGAGTTTTTCTGAGAACAAATATCTCCATATTTTATTGTCCTTATTAGGTTCGAAATCCCGATTTGAAAAGACCATTATAAAATGTCCCCCAACGGACTCAACGGACTGGTAAAAGCTCGTAAAGGTTTGTTCGATGTTGCTAACAGAATTTTCTCTTAGTGCCAAAGTTTTTCCCACTACAGGCATTAGTTCTAAAGGGGTTTTAACTTCGTATTCCAAATCATAGAACAAAAAAGAGGTACATGTTCCTGCCCGAAATCCAAATTGATTGTAATAATACATGCTGTAATCTTGGGCAATCTCCGCTTCAACAAGATTTCTGTAAACCTCAGGGAGCTTTACTTTTTGACGATCATTAAAACTAGCCTGTAACACGCGGCGGGTATAGGATTCGAGTTGCTGTTTCTCATTAATTAATCGCGGTAAATCCGAAAGAAAGTGATACGACAGGATCATACCGATTTCTAAGTAATCAGCCACTAATTTGATTAAGTTTACATAACCCTGCCGGTTTGTTTTTAAAGTTTCCCTGAAGGTGTATCCTTCCCCGAGTAAAAAAAACAGGATTACA
>Ga0255771_1006052_pt1 | contig 10323 bp, 7 predicted proteins | sample 011ome_19_FD_179969 | JGI IMG/M metagenome (GOLD analysis project Ga0255771, IMG submission 179969) | Coastal salt marsh microbial communities from the Groves Creek Marsh, Skidaway Island, Georgia - 011510BT metaG (version 2) | ecosystem: Environmental > Aquatic > Marine > Intertidal zone > Salt...
GGCGGCTTGTGCAGCCGTGCTGTTTACTCGAGGAAGACCCAATTTTGACCGTCTCCAAGCCCATCCCATTGCTGCTGGCGTGGCTGATCGGTGAGGTCAACTTCCAACTCCCATCGTAGCGGCTCCATTTCGGCGGGCGCTGCACCGACGTCGCAGTAATTCCACCAGCGGGGGGGGGCGCCGCGGACCCCTTGCCGGTCTTGGGCGTCCCTGAGCACGTCGGTCAACTCAAGACGAGCATGCGGACGAGGGTGGTCGCGTCGAACATACGTGATTTGGCGGTCTTCGTCCGTGTTTCGAGCATACCCCAAGATTCGAGCAATTCGGCTCATGGTGGTCCGTTCAAGACCGTTTCGTAGCGTGACGGTCAAGTGGGCGTGTTCAAAGGTCAGGGCATCGCCGTCACGGCGTGAATAGCGTACCTCGCTGCCAATGGGTTGGAGGCTCATCACCTCCCACACTCTGGCGAACACTTCGCACCAACGACGTTCCCCGTCCCGAATATCGCCCACTTCGTGGACGTCATCGGGTCGGCGGTGGCCGATATGGCGGTGATGGCGACGAAGCATGCGCTGGAAATGGCCAAACGGTCCACCTCGTTCGTCCCCTTGATAGGCATTCATCGGCTCGAATGGGTGGACGGTGGTTCGCCACTCGGCCACGACTTCGTCGTACGGGAGGGAGAGGTCCGTTTCGAAACGGCGGTGAAAGGTTTGAACCCAACGTTGGGAAGCACGCCGTGCCCCACGGCGGCGTTGACGCCGGTGGTGATGAAAGAGCTGGAGTCCAGCCAAACCTTCCCCGTTCTCGTCCTCTTCCTCGTCAACAAAACGGCGAGGAGTATCCGTATACCATGCTCGGGAGCCGGGAATCTCACGACGGAGCACTTGGAGGGCCTTTTGATCCAGGGTGTCTAGCCAGGCATTTTCAACGTTGTTGGGCGGGAAACCAAACGGAGGCGAATGAACGATGATATCGGAGAGGCTCGGAATCTCCAGAGAAGCGTTGACATCGTCGGCCAACGAGAGCAGCACCGAACCCATCGTGTCGCCGAGGGGCAGGCGATTGTTGTGCGAGCCGCTGTGAATGCAGATGGATTGACGTGAATGACGTTCAAGTCCAAACAGGTAGTCAATTTTGTAGGGCGCACCGTGTTGTCCGTTTCCGACTCGGACTTCGTACGCATGGCCCAGTTTACCAAAAACAAGCGCCTTTGCGTGCTGGACGGAAACTTTGCCGGCCAATCCGTTCATGATTTGGTGGCAGAACTCAAGCGATTTCACCAGCGGTGCACTCGGTTCTGATGCGGCCGTGTACGGTACGGACCAGTTGTGTTGCAAGCCGAGCAACAATTTGCCCGCTTTGGAATTCAACGGCGAGTGAGTCATCGAAATCGCCAAAGCCCACGCCTCGGGACGCAAGGGCACGTTCACCAGCCGCAGGTTGCCGGCCTTCGTGCGAACGCGGAACTTCAACTTCCCTCCGCTTGTCAAAAACGCCGCTTTCAGTGTCCGAGGATGGTCATGTGTTGGTTCCAACGAAAGCCAGGAACGCATCCAAGGCACATCGTACCGTTCGAACAGCCCAGGTGGATGATTGGAAAGAGCGTTTTGAAACGTGGCGTGCAAATCCGCAGGTTGACGACGAAGCAGGCGTTGCTTGATGTCGTGCGCCCACGCCATCATCGGGACGGTTTCACGCGACGGTATCTCGTGAGTGCGATCCAGTTGAAGGCGATTGATCAGCCAAATGAGCATGCTGGCAAGAGGGCGATAGTGCCCCCGAATGTTCTGGACCCCCCTTACGTTGGGAAGACGAAACATGCGCACGTCGCCTTCGTCGAAAAGATGGTTGAAGGCTGGAGTGCACGTGGCAAGGCCCAAAATCAAGGACGAGAAATTCCACCCGCATCGGGCTTGTTCATCGGCGAGCATCGGAAAGAGGATTTCGAGACTCAATGACGGCAAGCGCACATCGTCCAAAAACCAGCAATCCCGCATATAACGAAGCGTCGTTCCGTCATGAAATCGGACGCCGTTCTGAAGCCAACGAGATTCTTCGCCCGTCATCATACGCCCTGCTTGAATGCCGTCTGCAAGGTTTTCAAACGCCATTGGCGAACAGGGGAGAGAAACGACAGGGTCAATGGAGCCGTCCAAACGCGCCCACTGGACGAGATCTTGGGCGGCTGGCGAGGAGAACAAACGGTCCCAACGCTGGCGGGTTGGAAGGCTCGGACCACCAAATTGAGCGATGGCCTCCTCGTGTTCGTGCGGCGACAAGAACGCCTCCCAGCCCTTCTTGGGTTGAAAGTTGGTAATCGATTCGCACCACTCACATACGGTGGTGGTTTCTTCCGAAGCAGGGTTGTGTTTGCAGCCGAGGTCGCGAACGGAGGCCGACATACGGATGTCATTCGCTGAGCATTTATGAAGTATCAACGGGCCATTGCGAGGTACAAACCGAGAGAAGCCTCGTCACGTCTTCGTCCGTAATGTGGAGGTGGACGACAAATCGAACCCGGTGTGCTCCCGTGTCCAAGACATCGATCCCGTGAGATGCGAGGGTCTGCACGATGTCCTTTGCAGGGGAGCGGCAGTCGACGTACACCATGTTGGTCTGAACGGTCGCCATGTCAACCGTGAACTCGGGCAAGCGGTTCAATTCCTCGGCAAGGGTTCGCGCCCGGGCGTGGTCTTCGGCCAGTCGCTCGACGTGGTGGTCCAGAGCGTGGTCGCATGCAGCAGCGAGGAGCCCCGCCTGACGCCATCCCCCTCCGAACATTTTTCGCCACCGATGAGCGTTTTCAATGAAACGCCGGCTTCCGACCAGGACCGAGCCAACGGGAGCCCCAAGGCCTTTGGAAAAACAAATCGAAACCGAATCGTAGCCAGCGCACATCCGAGCAACATCAACGCCGGTTGCCGTTGCGGCGTTGAAGATTCGAGCCCCGTCAAGGTGCGTCGCACACCCCATCTCCCGAGCGACAGAAGCAATGTCGTCCAAGGTGCTGAGGTCGTAGCACGTTCCGCCACCGAGGTTGGACGTGTTTTCCACGCACACGAGGCTTCCGTTGGGGTAATGACTGCCCGAACCGTCCGCTTTCCGCACGGCGCTACGGACTTGTTCGGCCGTCATCAATCCCTTTTCGCCATCGACCAGCGCCACGGATGCTCCGCACAACGCAGCGTACCCTCCGCCTTCGTAGCGATAGATGTGGGCCGTCTTGTCGCACACGATTTCGTCGCCCGGAACCGTATGGGTCCGAAGGGCAACGGCGTTGGCCATGGTTCCGGAAGCGACGAACAGCCCCGCTTCTTTTCCGAACATCGTGGCGACCCGTTCTTGCAAGGCGATCACCGTCGGATCGTCGCCCAAAACATCGTCGCCAACGGGCGCTGAAGCCATCGTTTTCCGCATGGCTGCCGTCGGTTGTGTGACCGTGTCGGAACGGAAATCAACACGGGTTGAGGGGTGTTCGCGCATGCAGGAGCCTCGTGACTCTCCTTCATGAAAGCCGTGTCAAAGCAATTTCAAATCACCGGTGATGGAATCCAACACCTCGGCATCGAAGGGGCCCAAGGCCAAGACGGTTGACGACCCCTTCGGAATTTGGGTATGCCCGGCGTCGTTGATGAGGCGCGCCGGTACCCCTCTTACCGAGGCGACTTCCATCAGGGCTCGAAAGTGCGTTTCATCGGGAACCTTGACGCAGATCTTCTTTTGGCCGGCGGCAAGCCAAGCCTTGACATATCCAGGGTGGCTTGCACCGGCCCGCAGGAAGGCTTCCACCGAAGCGTGACCCACCTGCGCAGCGATCTTCCCTTTGCCCATTTTGAGGCCTTGATTCACAACGCAAACGAGTTTGACATCGGTGCCCACCGGGTCGAGAACGGGTTTTGGCGCCGTGATGCGGTGCAAAAAGGAGCGAAGACCCATGGTGCACCCTCACAACGTTTCCAAGTGACCCAACAACGCGTCCATGCTTCGTCGGGGGCCCAGCATGCCCAAGACCGTCACCGTGCCGGCCGGTACTTCGGTGTGGCCTGCGTCACGAACCACCGAAGCATAGCAACCCTCGGGAACACGGGCGGCCAGTTCGTGAAGAGCGGTTTCGTTCTCGACGCCCAAGACGATCTTTCGGGCACCTCCAGCCCGCCACCGTTCCAACAGACGGGACCGTCGTGCTCGCTGAACGACATCGACAGCTGCATGAGCGCATTGGGCGGCGGTTTTTCCGATGCTCAAACCAAGGTCAAGACGGACGATCAGCGCCATGCTGGGAGCATCACCCATGGACGACATGAACATCACCCACGTGTTGAACATCGTCCGAAACGGTCGTCAACCCACGGAAGAAGCCGTGAAGGAACGGACCAAACCAAACGGCGAAGACGAGGTTCCCCAAAGCATGGACGGCGTCGTACGGCAACCCGTGAAGGAGGAGAAGGGCAAAGCCCGTTGCGGAAACGCTGCCGTCGATGAGCGAGAGAGTGGAAATGAATCCGAAGAGGAAGGCCGAGATGGCGGCGAGGCTGCACAGGCGTTTCACATCGAGAACGTCCGCATCAGCGGAGAGGAAGCGTGACCCAAGGACAGCGACGCTCGCCCAACCCGCTGCTTGGAAGAGCGTCCACCAACCGTCGCCGATCAGCATGTTTGACAACAACGCCACGAGAACGGCGAACGCTGCACCGCGCCGTGCACCGAAGTGAGCACCCACCAAAAGGGCGGCCACCGTCACCGGTTGCACGTTGGGAAGCGGTTGCATCATGACGCGAAGCGCAGCCACGGAAACGACGAGGGTGGCCAGGGCGGCAACGGCGAGTCGATGACTTCGACGGCCAGAAAACAGGAAAACAAAGGCTGCTCCCACCATGAGCGTGTTCAGAAGCGCATGGGCAAGCGGTGTGAGTTCAGGCCCGTGCACACCCATGGCTTGGAACATGTACCCTGCGAAGAGGAGCGCCCCCTTGAGGCTTACCTCCCTCAAACAAGACGCCAGACCAAAACTTCGTCGCTTTTCATCGGGGCATCGTCAACGGCCAAGGTTCCACGCTCACCGTTCTGGGTGTATTCCCAACCCGAAGCCGACGTACCGTTGATGGAGACGAGATAGGTTCCGATGGCGGTTTCATCCAAGCTCAAGGAGAGCCTCAACTCGTCGGCAGCCGCTTGGGTGGCCTCAAGCACCGTGCCGTGTCCAACCAATCCTCCCACCACGAGGCTTTCTTCTGGGAACGAGAAGACAACGACTTGTGTCCCGAGCCAAGCATCCGGCCAGGACGGGTCCCATGCATCGGCCTGCGTCGTTTCAGGAGCAGACCCCCAGCGTTCGGACCACGATGCCCCCAAAGCGGGAAGCATGGCGACCGAGAGAACGAGAAACGTCAACGAAAGGCAACGCCATGCCCACAAAAGTTCGCCTCTCGAAGCCAAGATGGCGATGCCCGTGAAAGCCAAGAGCAGGCCGAGGGCAGGAAGGGTCACGCTGTCGCCGTCTTCAGCTGCCTCGTCTACGGGCAGTTCGTCATCAAGAGCGAGAAGAATACCCGCATCGTTGCCCAAATAGAGGCGTCCGTTGAACGCTGCTGGAGCAGATGTTCCGTACCCGTCGAAACTGGTGTTCACGGGGGGTTCCACCGCGAGCGTTCCCCCTTCGTTGATGCGCACCGTCATCCAACCCTGACCGGGGGCGTTGACCGGTGCGTGGAACACCGCTGAAGCGGTCCAAGCCATTTCACCGTTCACAGGGCCCGATAGGGACGATACAATCGCACACTGAGGATCGCATTTCACCGAAGTAACGCCGCCGCTATCGGCGAAGACGCCGCCACTATCCGTTGGGAGCGGGAGGGCTGGCGAGGGGCCCAAGTTGGCGACCTCCTCCAAGTCCCCGCTGGTGCTGTTGTAGGCCAGCAGCACCGAGGCATCGGGGGTTTGAGCGTGAAGGAGGAAGCGATCACCGACCACGACAGGCGCATGACGCAAAGCCCCCACCAAGGTCGTGACGTGCGTTGCCGTGCCGTTGCGACCCACGGACCAAAGGCGACCGGATTCGTCACCAATCCAAAAGCCGTCATCCGTTACGGAAACACCGTTTCGCCAACCCAAGCCCGTTTGCGTCTCAAAATCGACCGAACCGTCCGCTAAACAATACCGGCCAACCCCTTGTCGGAGAGGTACGACAATGTGGTCGCCGTCCAACGCCGGCGATCCGGTGATGCCCCAGACGTCCACCGGGGTCTCAACCGACCAAACCAGACGCCCCGAGGAGCGCTCCCTCGCTTCAAAAGTCCCGTCCGTCCACCCGACCAGCAAGAGGTCGATCCAGCTGCCGCACGCCCCCTCCCCCGAGGGGACAAGCAGGAGCGGAGTCATGTCGTGTTGGGTGGCGTTGGGGTTGCTGTACCGCCATTCAACCTCCCCCGTGTGACGTACGGCAAGCACCTCTGGACGCTCCTCGCCCGTCCAAAAACCGGAGGTCCTCACGTAGACCCGGTCGTCATCAACAACCGGAGCGGTCGTGATGTATCCCGGGCCGACATCCAAGGTCCAAGCCGGAGAAGCGGTTTGAGCGACGGGCAACAAAAGCAGTAGACAAAAAATCGTGAGGGCCAACGAGGCGACCCGCATGATGTGCTCACTCCATCGCTGCTTGGATAGCAGCCCTCAACAAGGCGCTGACCTCTTTGCCGTCGGCACCACCGGCTACCTGCATCACCACGCCCATCAAAGGCCCCATGGCGCCCATGCCACGTTCTTTGACGAAGTCAAGCCGTTCAGCGACGATGGCGTTGATGACCTCGGCCAAACCACCGATGTCGGCAGGCGCCAAGTCATGGGTTTCGCAATAAGCGGACAAGGTGGCGAGGGATGGCGTCTGGCCGCTATGATGTTCAACGACCCGGTCGATGTGGTCCCGTGCAAGGTGGCCGTCTTCTTTGAGACGCAGAATGTTGGCGAGCAAGGTAGGCGGCTCTTCATCGTGGGTCAACAGCAGCGCTGCCCACGCCTTGGCGGGCAGCGCCGCGGCGTGCTCGCAGAACGCATCGTCCAATTCGCGGGCGAGCAACTGCTCGGCTTGATCTGCAGAGATAGCAAAGGTTCCAAGTCGCGTCGCTCGCTCATCGTCCGACATCGGCAGGGATTCGAGGACGCGTTCCCATTGCGTTGCACCGAGGCTCTGCGGCGGGACGTCGGTTTCTGGGTACATTCGAGAGCGTCCGGGCAAAGGACGCATCGGCGAGGTGGTGCCGTCTTCGGGGGCACCTTTCTTCACGACCACGTTTCGAACTTCCTGCGGGATGCGATGCCAAGCGAGGCGGGCGCGTGCCAAGACGGCTTCAAGCGCAAGATGGGCCTGCCATGCGGGGGCGCAACACAGCACGAAACCGTCATCAGAACCGAGGTTGAGGCTTGACCGGAGGCGGTTGACTTCGCCCTCCTCAATTCCGTAGGCGGGGAGTTCATCGGCATGGAAGATGCCTTTGACACCGGCGAGTTTGGCGGCCCCGGCCAGTTCTCGGCCGAGTCGGGGCATCTGCGCGCCCTCGTTGTCGAGGGTCTTCGTACCGAGTTTCCCCAAGAGACCGGGCAACGGCAAGGCCATCATCACCGCTCCTTTTGCAAGAGCATCACGAACCATGCCCGAATCGGTGTCTTCGAAGATGTCGGAAACGTCGTGGAGGTCGAGAGGTATCCGTTCGCTCACCTTGCTCGCCACCTCCGCTTCCAAAGCCTCCTCGTCGTCGTCTCGATTGGAGGGGAGCGGGGGCAGGTCAAGCGAGGCTCGCAGTTCGTTGGCCAGGCGGTAAAAATGCAGTTGACGCCCCATTTCCAAGCGGACAATGCGCGGTATCCAACCCAAGTCTTGACACCCTTTGATCTCCACTCGGTCGCCCGCAGCGATGGAGACGTTGAGGTCCTGTCGAATGCTGCCAAGACCGCGGCGAACGCGACGGGTTTGCCGAAGCACGCGACCCAAGGCTTTGGCCGTGGTTTTGGCATGGTCGGGAGAGACGATGTCGGGCGAAGTAGCGATTTCAATCAGCGGAAGGCCGAGCCGGTCGAGATTGTAGAGCACTTGTTGTCCGTTTGAGAGGTCGATCGTGTCCAATTTACGAGCGCTGTCTTCCTCGAGACAGACCACATCGATGCCGACATCGCCCTCTTCGGTGGCCAGAACGCCGTCGGTGGCGATCAGCGAGGTCCGCTGAAACCCGCTGGTGTTCGAACCGTCGACAACGGTCTTTCGCATGGTCTGAATCAGAGAGACCGGTTGAGCCTTCAACAGAGCGGACACGGTGAGGGAAATGTGTACGGCGTCCTCATCCAGAGCAAGCGGAGGTGCTTCGTCCAGTTCGATAAGGCCGGCGTTGGGCGATTGGGCGTACACAAAACTGCGGTTGCGCTTGGATTCAAACCTCGCAGCGACATCGATGGCTCCTCCTTCACCCCGGGAGGCTCGTAGGCGCCGTTCGTACCGGGGCCAATCCTCGGGAAGGGTGTCAACGGTGATGTCGTAGAGTTCGCCGCTTTGACGCGAGTGGAGTTTACCCGTTGCGAGTTGCTGGTGCACCTCAATGCCGCACATGAACCCCAATTCGGATGGAATCAGGCTTTCCGGCCGCTGAACATCGCCTTTGGGTTCATCGGCCATGGGACGGGGACGGGCTCACCCTTCATGAGCACCTCGCTTCAATGAGGATTAAACCACTTGAAGCGTCTCGTAACCACCCGGACGCATCATGCGGCCGTCGCGACACAGTTTGTCAATGATGTCCTCCGCTTTTGCCCGAGGAATGTCGCGTCGTTCAGCCTCGTTGAGCACCGCCAACAAGTCGGCATGGTTTCCGCTCTCGTTTTGAAGCTGGGACACCGTGTCGAGGATGAATTTCTCTTGGTTGCGTACCGTCCCTTTCTTCCCGGATTCAATGGTCGTCAAATCGAAGTTTTCGCCCATCAACTCGTGACGCCAGGTCTCGGTCAGACGGATAGCACGGTCGGCATCCGCCACCGTGGCGATGTCGGTCAAGCGAATCCGTGCACTCGCTTCTGCAAGCCGAGACAGCGCCTCCAATGACCGGGCCGTGATGGCGACGCTGTCTTGCGATTCTCCGCCTTTCTTTCGAGTCGAAACGTAATAGGTCACGATTTTTTCCCGGGCCTCATCGTTGAGTTTTGGATGGAAATTCCGCTTTGAGAAGGCCACGTACTTTCGAAGGACATCGCGCGAAAGATGCGTGTATTTCCCGTCCTTGTTGGTGGTGGATTTCTTGGCGGCTGAGGCGCGTGTCGGGTCGGGAATGGTGCCTTCGCTGACCAACAATTCGCTGCTTCCTTCAACTCGGGTTTTGATGATGTGCTGTGCGATTTTTTCGTCGCTGGATTCGTCGGGCGTGTCCGTGAGCAGCCAGATGATGTCAAAACGTGAGATAAGCGGCGGGGCGAGATTGATTTGTCCCGTGAACGGAACGTCGCTGACCGGCTGGAACCGTCCGCTGGTGGGGTTTGCAGCGGCAAGAACAGCGCATCGCGTTCGCAAACTTGCATTGATTCCCGCTTTTGATATGGAGATGGTTTGCTGTTCCATCGCTTCGTGCATGCTCGACCGGTCGGCATTGTTCATTTTGTCAAACTCGTCAATCGCCGCCAAGCCGAGGTCTGCAAGCACCAAAGCACCCGCTTCAAGCGTCCACCGACCGTCAGCGGCGGCGTCTTGAACCGCGGCTGCGGTCAAACCCGCTGCGGAAGCCGATTTCCCCGAGGCGAAGCGGCCGCGAGGGGAAATGGTGGACATGTAGTGCAGCAGTTGGGATTTTGCGACACCTGGGTCGCCCATGAGCAGGATGTGAATGTCGCCTCGGTTTCGGGTGCCGTCTTCGTTGACTTGGGCCTCACCGCCGAAGAGTTGCAACATCAAGGATTCCTTGACTCGCTCCATTCCAAAAATCGAAGGGGCGATACTGCGGATGAGTACGTCGTAGACTTCGGGGTCTCGAGCGATGGTTTTGATCTCCGTCTCCTCTTCCTCGGTGATGACGATCTCTTCGAGAGGAATGTTTTGCCGCTCAAGCGAGTGGATGCGGAGGAAGATGTCGAACACCGGCGTGTCTTTTCCACCCTTGCGCTGGGAGCGAATGAAGAGGACGCCGTTGGCTTTGACCCGGTCGCCGGGGTTCAAGCGCCCGGCCAAGTCCTGTTCGGCGATGCAAACGATACGCTCCGGCTGAATGCCGCCTTTCATTTGCTCGGGAAGTTCTTGAAGTTCGATGAATTGTGAGTTGATGAGATGCGAAGATTGTTGCTGAAGAAGGAAGC
>Ga0255771_1006059_pt1 | contig 10318 bp, 4 predicted proteins | sample 011ome_19_FD_179969 | JGI IMG/M metagenome (GOLD analysis project Ga0255771, IMG submission 179969) | Coastal salt marsh microbial communities from the Groves Creek Marsh, Skidaway Island, Georgia - 011510BT metaG (version 2) | ecosystem: Environmental > Aquatic > Marine > Intertidal zone > Salt...
CTTTGTAAGTGCTTAAAGTCGTACTCTTTTTCTTTCTCTCTCTTCTGTTGTTCTTCGTCTCTCCTTTTATATGCGAGACTAAAACTGCACTTATTATACTAAATACACTTTTCTTCTTCTTCTTTGTGTGTGCGAGAGAGAGGAGAGAGAACTTTGGTTCACTACTACTATAAGGAACAAAAACTCGACAGAAAGAGAGAGACCAGAGAGAGAGAGTGTTTTAAAAGAGAGAAAGAGAGAAACACAATGGAAGAAAAAGCCCCGTGAACGGGGAAGAGATTTTTAAAAATCACGCATCCCGGAATGATGAGATTTGCACGATGACGACGAGAGTTCTGTCATCGCCATCGTTTAAAAGAGAAGAAGAAGAAGAATCAAAAGATGAATCAAAAGAAGCGTTACTCTTATTAAACACGTTGGAAGAGAAGTACTCGAAGGCGCTGCGCAGCGGGTGCAGGAAGAAAAGGAGCGAATTGTTGTTTTTGAGAAGCGATGAAAATGATGAGAGGAGAAGGTTGAGCGGCGGTTTCGCGGGGCGAGAAGAAGAGGGAACGACAAAAGCTTTCGAGGAGGAAGAAGAAGAAGAAGAAGAAGAGGAGGAGTTTTTTGAGCTGGACGCGAAGGCACTTTTCGCGCCGTCTCCTGTGTCATCATCGGTGGCGTTATTAAGAAGTGACGGTAAAGTATCGTCGTCCGACGACGAGGAAAACGAGGAAAACGAGAAGAAAAAGAAGAAAAAGCTCCTCCTCGTTCGAAGAGAAAAGATACGCGAGACGAACGTTCAGTTGGACGAAGACGTGCGAAACGTTCGGGACTTATTGGAGCGGTTGAAAACGAATCATTATTACCGCAGCGAAAAAGCTACGAGTTTTAGCGAAACAACTCTTCTTGGTCGCGAGAGCGGCGAGTTGTTTGACGAAAAACAACGAAGAGACGACAGCGAAGAGGATTTTTACGAGGAAGAAGTTAAAGAAGAATCGAAAGAAGAAGATCGAACGCGACGACGCCAACTGCTGCTCCTTCAAAACCACCTCCTCCTTCCCACCAACGCCGAAATCGCCGGCGTTACTGCGACGACGCAAACGCCGCGAACAAAAAAAACGGAAGATTGGTCCGTACCGGCGGAGGATCTCGTCCTACTTTCTTCTTTTCGAGACGACGACGAAAACAACGAAAACTTCGTCTCCTCAAACCCTACCGCGGAATCTCTCCGAGCCGCCGGTATTCTCTTTTAAAAGAAGACGTTCATCACAGAAAAAACTCGCCTTCGCGAGAACGGAAGAACAACGCGCGTAGTAAAAACGTGCACACAAAAGGTGCTCGCATTCATTTTTGGAACGTTCATACGGGTTGGTCGTAAAACGCCAGAGAGCAACAAGAAAGAACGGTATGATGTATATTCTTCTTAGAAGAAAGTATACAAAACGTATTTTCGGTTTTCAAAAACCTTATTTTCTGCTGTACTCTCAGCGCGTTCTGCTTAAGAGAGAGAGAGAGAGAGAGAGAAACAGCTGCATTATTCAATTAGGGTTTAATACCCTAAATAATACTGCACCACGAAAATTAAAATTTTTAACGCGCGCGTTTCGTCAGAAGGCGGAACGCATTCAAAAGCAGTATTACTCGTCGCACACATGCCGTTAACGCCCTCTGCCCAAGAATTCGTGCCTCCAAAAGGTGTTGTTCCTTCCACCACCGTTGCGACAACGAAAGCAACGAATGCGACAACGAAAGAGGACGACGAAAAGAAGAATTCGAATTCGAACGCGAACGAGAAGAAGAAGAAGACGACGAACAAAGACGACGAAGAAGACTTGAAACAACTCCCGTTCGATTTAACACCACACGATGCGTTTAAAACCGATTTTCAAATTGGGCAAAAACAATTAGGCGTAACGCCAATCGTTCACGCGAAGAAGTTTTCGAAAGCGATCGCGATTAAAAAGCCTTCAGTTGTTTTGGGAGTCAAAGAGAAGACAAAAGCGAATACGACGGAAAAGGACGTCGAAAAGGAAACGACGAGTCAGAGCAACAACACACAGTTTCCTCCTGCGCCTCCTCCTTTATCGAGCAGTGGTGGTGGGAGTACTAATACTAACAGCATCAAAATTGGTTCGGTGTTTCAGAAAGGCGGTCGCGTCCCGACGAAGACGACGAGCGAGAGTCTCGAGGCGAAGCGAGCGAGCGAGGCGACGAAGACGAAGGACAACAACAACAACAACAACGCTTCTTCTTCTTCTTCTTCTTCTTCTGCGAGTGTCAAGGTCGTCGCGCCGGAAGAGTCGCCGACGCCGGTGAAACAACCACCACCGCGACCGTTACCAAGGGAGAAGGATTTGAAAGCAGAAGAGGCGAACGACGACGGTAAAACGAACAATCGAGAGAGTAAAGGATTATTCGGCATGGTTGGAAGCGTCATCGGATCGACGGCGACGTATTTGTTCACCTCGCCGCAAGGGAAGAAGAGTAATAAAGAAGGCGGCTCGCAAGAAGAGTTGCTCTCTGATGCCACCGATGCTGACAATACTGCAATAAAAAAAACGGAAGAGAAATTGAGCGAGAAGAAGAAGAAGAAGAAGAGCAACGACGACGACGACGCGTCGACGAAATCTGGGAAATCGAACACCTCGGAAACCGGGTCTTTTAGCGGCGCGAAGAAGAAAAATGACATTAACAACAACAACAACAACAACAAAGCGACTTTTACGACGCCAACAAAAGGAGGAGGAGGATCGAAAACGACGCCGACGAAAGAGAGTAAGAAGAGCACGCCAACGCCGTCGCCAAACGCCAAAGGCGGGGCCGCCGCTGCTGCGAATAATAATAATAAAAATGATAGTAATACTAAAGACAACAACAACAACAACAACAACAACAGCAGTAAACCGAGCGTGTTCGATCGATTAACGCCGTCGGGAGACGATACGAAGAGTAAGAAAGCGATTACCACGACGACTCCGGAAAAAAGCGACGTGTTTAGTAGACTCCAACGCAAAGATGGGACGCCGGTTTCTTCGCCTTCTTCGCAATCTCAGCCGCAAAAGAAGAACAACGGCGGTACGCCCGAAAGCAGCAGCAACGGCGGCGCTAAATCGAAAACAAAAATCGATCGAACCGTGTCGCAAACGGTGCAAGCTCCAAAAGCGCACTCGCCGATGAAGCAAGAGAATTCGCCGACGCCGACGAAATTAAAAAATCCGCCGAGCGGTTTGATGCCGAACGCGGCGGCGAAAATCAACAACGCGAAGGAAACCATCAAAACGCCTTCAAAATCGAACGACTCTAACAACGACAACAACAACAACAACAACAACAGCAAAAACGAACTGAACCAAGAAATCGAACGTTTACGAACCGAAAATCAACAGCTTAAAGCGGCGGCAGCGACGAGTGGTCGTTTAGCTGTCGCCTTGGGACGCGCGGATGAAACCGCCGCGCAAAGATTGAAGAAAGAGAAGGAGGCCGTGAAAGCGGAGAAGGAATCGATAGAAAAAGAAAAGACGAAATTGCAGAAAGAGAAAGAGTTGATCGAAAAAAGAACGACTGAAACGGAATCGAAGACGAAAGACGAGATAGAGAAGGCTTTAGCGGTGGCAAAGAAGAGCGCGGACGAACGGGTGGCCGAGGCGGAGAAGAAAGCAAAGGCGGAGGCGGAAGCGTCGGTAGCGAAAGCGCGCGAATACGCGAGAATAGCGGTGGAGAAAGCGGAAAGCGATGCGAAGAAAGTCATCGCAGACGCCGCCGCTGTTGCTGCTACTGCTGAGATAAAGAAACAAGAGGCGACGTTACCAACATCACCACCTGTTCTTGTCGCCGCTCCTACTCCATCATCAGTCGTCGACGAAGAAGAACTCAAAGCCATGCGCGACGAGCTCGAGAAGAACCGCTTGGCGTTGAAACAAGCCAAAAGCGAAGCGCGTATTTCGCAAAAAGAAGCCAGCCGATTGAAAGACCGATTAGAAGATGCGAAAAAGGACCCGCAAGCGTTCGCGGAAAGGCAATCGGAAGGCTTTAAAACGCCAGTTGGAACGCCGTCGAAATCGTCTTCGTTCGACTCCTCCGTCAACGACAACGAACTCTCGGCGAGTAAAAGTCAGCAAGAATTTTTCACGAATTTGTTGAGGAAATCACCGTCGGGGACTACAACTACAACTACAACTAATGCCGCCCCTAAAAACGAATCGGAATCTTTAGCCTTGATCGAAGCTCGACAAGAGCGCGACGAAGCTCGAAAAGCGAGCGAAGAGCTCTCGAAAAAAATAGCGGATGTTTCCGAGGAAAAAGACAAAGTCATCGCAAAATTGAGAAAAGACGTGAAAGAGTTGAACGATAAGAAAGCGACGGAGACGTTAACTCGAGCCGCGGAACAGGAAGAGACGAAAATGTTCTTAAATGCCTCTCTAGACAAATACAAAGAAGATATCAAGAATTTGAACGAAGAACTCCACGAGTTGCGAGACGCCAAGACGACGGTGAAGAAGTCGCAAGACGAAGCGTTGGAGGCGTGCTTGAAGTTGAAAAAAGCCGAGGAGGAAATCAACGAGTTTAAGAGGCGAAAGGACGAGAGCGAGACGTTTCGTGCTGAACGAGAGGAAATGTTGAAAACAATCGAAACAGAGAAAGAGAAAGCGGCGAAACACGTTGAGACGATTCAGGTGTTGAAGAATATGGACGACGAGCGAAGGATTTTAATGGAGACGAACAAGAAGCAAATCGAAGGATTGAACGAAGAGTTGGAAAAAGAACGAAAGGAGACTGAAAAAGCGAAAGACACTGCGGCGTCGATGAAGAAAGAGTTGAAAGATATGCTGGTCAATGCCATGGAAAAGCAGAGCAAACTGACCGCGGCGGAGAAGGAAATCAAACAGTTGATGGAGCAGCGTCGCCTTGCATCTACCGACGAGAAGGACGCGGCGGAGGAACTTCGCGTGAAAGAATTGGAAGACAAAAACTCGCAGTTGATGGAACGAAACGAAAAATTGAAGGAAGAAGTTTCGTCGGCGTTAGCGGACGCGAACGGTGTGCGTGCGGAGATGACTAAAACGCAATCCGATGTGAACGTTGAAATCGAATCGTTGCGATCGAAGCTTTCGCAAGCGCTCGCAGACGCGGAGACGTTTCAAATTCAATTGTCCGCCGCAAAGAAGGAACACATCAACGCGGATAAACACGTGGATGAGATGTTGATGCAGTCGCAAAAAGAGTGCGAAGCGTTGAAAGCGGAAGTCAAAGACATCGACGGGTTAAAGAAGCAACTCAAACTGTTGGAAGGCACGAAAGCAGAATCGATTAAATTCGCCAAGGAAGAGACGAAGAAGTTTGAGATTGAATCCAAGAAATTCGCCGCGGAGAAGAAAGCGATGGAAAGTGAAAAGAAACAGTTGATGATGCAAGTGGAAAGTTTAACGAAAGAAATCAATTCGCATTCGGAGAAGAACGTGGAGACGACCGCGCGCGTTAAATCGCTCGAAGCGTCGAAAACGATCGCGGAAGAGGCGTCCAAGAACGCGAAAGAGTTGCAAAAAGAAAACGCTCGGTTACAATCGAAGATCATCTCGTTGGAGGCAAAAACGCAAAAGTTGCAAAAAGACGTGGAGAAAGCGGAGAGCAAGGCAAAGAAGGCTGCCCCGTTACCTCCACCTTTGTCGCCGTCTTCATCCGATCCAGTTGCAACAAAAGCGTTGCAAAAGCGCTGCGAAGACGCCGAAAGAAAACTGAAGCTGTCGAAAGCGAACGCGGCAACGTTGGAACTTCGCGTGAAAGAGTTGGAAGAGAACGCGATGGCGTCGCCAAAACAGTCTTCTTCGATTCCTTCACCGAAAAATTCGTCGGCCAAGAAGGGCAACAACAAAAAGAGCGGGAACATCTTGGAACCAAGCAACGGCGGCAACGTGCTTTCGACACTCTCTGGGGGCGACCAACAGCAATCTTCATCGGCTCGAGAACGTGAACTCGTCAAGCAGCTCGAAAATGAAAGACACGCGAGAGCGATGTACCAACGCGACAGTCGAGACAAGCAAAAGCAGATCGATGAATACAGGAAAAAGTTGTCGACATACGATAGATCGACGCCTTTTCGAGGAGGAGGAGGAGGAGGAGCGCCTTCGACTGCCATGGGAGGACTCCCGCCGCCGCCGCCGTCGTCTTCCAAAGGAACGTCTTTACTCGGTAACACGTTGAACACTTCCGCTCATCATCATCATCATCAACAACAACAACAACAACAACAACATCAACATTTACCGTCGCCGTCGTATTCTAGCATGCAAACCCAACGCGGCGGCGGTCAAACGTCTTTTGACGTTCCAACGTCGAATGGCAAGAACAACAATACCCCCAACAACACCGGCGCGAACGAGCGACAAGGAGGCACAGGAGGAGGAGGCTTACTCTTCACCGGCACCCAGCGACGCACGCAAAGCTCCGCCTTACTCTCTTCTTCTTCGAGAAAATTCGGGAATTCGATGAGCGCTTTACGCGGAGGAACCACGCGATTACCACCACCACCACAACAACAACAACCATCCATCGTCGTCGGCCTCGACGACCCGCGGAACAACCCGTTCTCTCGCGGCAGCGCAAACAACACCGCGAGTAGTAAAGTCGTCAGCACGCCCGCCGTCAACAAGTCTTTAGAAAGCATGTTCGCCTCGCCGACTACTCGGCAAAGCTTCGAAAGAAGTAAACAACATCAACACCACCGATTTTAAAGACGAGGAAAAAAGACGCAAAAAGGCGCATTAAACATTCAACACTGATACACTAGATAGGTTCTTCTTCGGTTTTGTGTATGCTATGAGATGTATGTACTTTTATTATTCTATTATTCGCAGCGCTTCTTACAATATTTAGTAGTATTTTTACTCGTCTGGTGTTGTGTGTCCTTCTCTTATTAAGAGTTTAGGGTTTTGGCATTAATTTCAAATCTCTCCTTCTTTGGATAAAAGTGACACAAAAACGGCGCACAAACGCTGCTTACTTGGAAGAAGAAGAAGACAAAGAAGAAGACAAAACCGGAGTTTCAATCGCGCTCTTCTTACTTTTGTCTGATTTTTGCATTTCTCGTCGGCTTCTCTTCCATCTCTCTTACTTTATATCGTTCAGATCTGCCTGCGAGGAGCGTTCGTATTCTCATCATTTCGTCTCTCTGTTTGACGGTTCGAATTTGATCAAAAATCCATCTCATGGAGGGAGCGAAGAAGACGTCGAGACGATCCCCAAAGAACAGCGGGAGAGATTCGCCGACGTCTTCGTTAGCGGCGCATCCCGGTGGGAGATCTTCTTCCTCCTTTTTTACTAACGAGAGTCACGACGAGGATGATTCCTCCTCGGGAGGAGAGTTTGAAACCGAGAAAAAGAGGAAAACAACAACGAGGGAAAAAGACGCGAAGAAAATGGAACCAGCGCAAGTGGCGAAGACGTTCGAGCGTCGGTGGGTGAAAATTGGCGACCTGGAATACGACGTGACGGATATGAAGCACCCTGGAGGGTCGGTGATTTATTACATGTTGTCCAACGTCGGCGCGGACGCGACGGAGGCGTTTCGAGAGTTTCACTATCGATCGCGAAAAGCGGAGAAGATGTTGAAGTGTTTGCCGCAGAGGAAGTACGACGCGAAGAGTCACTACTCCTCTAAATATAATAATAATAATAATAATAGCAATTATCAGCCGATTGATACTAGCGATAGCGCGATGTTGAAAGACTTCGCAACGTTTCGCCTCGGTTTGGAGAAGGACGGGTACTTTACGCCGTCGCTGGTACACGTGGCGTATAGAATCGTCGAGTTGATGTTTACGTTCGCGCTGGCGACGTATTTGATGGCGAAAGGGTACACGACGTTATCTGTGATTACCTACGGCGCGTTTTTTGGCGCTCGATGCGGGTGGGTGCAACACGAAGGCGGACACAACTCCTTAACCGGGAACATTTGGATCGATAAACGCATCCAAGCGTGCTTGATGGGTTTCGGTCTCGGTACATCCGGCGACATGTGGAACGTTATGCATAACAAACACCACGCGACTCCGCAGAAGATTCGACACGATATGGATTTGGATACCACCCCCGCGGTGGCTTTTTTCAACACCGCGGTGGAAGAGAACAGAGATCGCGGGTTTTCTCGGCTCTGGTCCAGATTCCAAGCGTGGACGTTCGTGCCAATCACCAGCGGCGTGTTTGTCATGGCGTTTTGGTTGTACGTCTTGCACCCGTCCAAAGTCTTCAAGAAGAAGAACTGGGAGGAAGCGTTTTGGATGTTGTCTTCGCACGTCGTTCGAGCGTCGTTGATTCAATTCGTCCACCCTTCGAACGTCTCCTTCGCGCACGCGTACGGCCTCTACGCTCTTTCGCAGTGGATCGCGGGCATGTATCTGTTCGCGCACTTTTCCACTTCGCACACGCACACGAAAGTCGTCGAGTTCAAGGACCACCCGAGTTGGGTCCGATACGCCGTCGAGCACACGGTTGATATTAGCCCAGACCGCGCGTACGTAAACTGGCTCATGGGTTACTTAAACTGCCAAGTCATCCACCATTTGTTCCCGGATATGCCGCAATTTCGTCAACCGGAAGTGTCAAAGAAATTCGAACTCTTCGCCCGAAAGTGGGGTTTGGAATACACGGTGATGACGTACGGCGAGGCATGGAAAGCCACGTTTAAGAATTTGAACGACGTCGGCAAGCATTACTACGAGGAAGGACGGGTAAAGGATAAAGAGCGGAACAGCGAAGAAAACGCGAAGACAAAAAAGATCAAATAATATTAAAATAGTATTCATACTAATACACGAGTAGATATTATTACATTAAAGAAGGATAATGCTTTGTTGTAAGTACGTTGTTTTACTACCACTCGTTGTTGCGCTCGCGTGTATTGGTACACCTATCTATATTTGTTCGATTAAAAAGTTGACAAAACCACACAAAAACGCATTTTCGGGAAAAAGAGAAGAAAGAACGTTGACTTTAGAAGAATAATAATAATGGGGAAAAAGATGTCCGGCGCGCAGAAAAGGAAGAAGAAGAAGGAGAAAGAAGCGGCCGTGAAGGAAGCCGTGGCGGATATGGAGCGTTTAAAGCTTGGACCGACGAAGTTGTGGACGGGGTTGGTGTTGCATCATAAGGATGTGTTCGTCTCGCATGTGATTCCGAAATTGAATAGGACAGATCAGTTTTTCTTTTCGAGAGTGAATAGAGAGAGTTGGGAAGTGCTTGCGTATGCTGGGGTAAACGTATCGCGTTTAGGTGTAATTGTTCACGAATGTTCATCGATTTCGACGTTGGAATTGGCGTGGAATCACTTTCCCTGGGGAAAGAAATTTGAAGATGGAGATGTGATGGATCAAACCTCGTTTTGCTGGCAAGTTGCTGCAACGGAGAAACTCGAGTTGCTCGAGTGGGCGAGAGAAGTGAAACATTGCGAGTGGGATGAAAAGACGATTACTGGGGCAGCAACTATAGGTAATCTCGAGATACTAAAGTACTGCTTCTCTAATGGTTGCCCGTGTGATGAAGAAATGTCGTGTAAAATAGCTGCTGTAAGAGGACATCTCGACTGTGTTCGATTTCTTTTCGACAAAGTGAAACCTTCGCGAAAGACGGTAGTGGAAGCGGCAGGACAAGCAACAGCTAGTGGTCACGTGGAGATCTTGAAATATATCGTCGAAGAAAGAAAGATATCTGATTTAGCAAAGTTCGCCTGCGCGGGAAACGCTACGTGGAATGGCCAACTTGATTGCCTCAAATACTTGGTCGAAGAGGCGAAAGTGCCTCTCGACAACACGCGATACGTCTCTTTCGCTCGTTACAAAGAGCACCACGACTGCCTGAACTACGTGCGAGAAAAAGGGTGCCCGGAACTAACGGACGAAGAATACGCCAGATTTGCCAAAAGTCAAAGAGAATAATGGTCACCACTGAGAAGATAGATAGATATACACGTATTCCATCCTGCGTATATTTTTGGGGTTAAAAGTCCTCTCACAAAACCACGAACGAAATTCCTCAAAACTTTTGCATTCAAATTCAAAGCTTTTACATTCATACGATGACGACGACGACGATGTTTAAAGCGACGACGACCACCACAATCGTTACCAAAACGACGCTTTTACTCGCGTGTCTTCTTCTGAGCTCGATCTTCTGCGCGTTTGCACGCGCAACAAAAGAAACCCCGACGACGAGTAATCGTCTTCAATCCGTTTTCAAACACCAAGCGGAGAAGAAGATTATGGAAAAGGAGCACGTTGGTGCGAGTGTAGCACGAAGAAGACAATTACTCGAAGACGAAGAGCAAGAGGAATACGAAGAGAACAAC
>Ga0255771_1006060_pt1 | contig 10316 bp, 9 predicted proteins | sample 011ome_19_FD_179969 | JGI IMG/M metagenome (GOLD analysis project Ga0255771, IMG submission 179969) | Coastal salt marsh microbial communities from the Groves Creek Marsh, Skidaway Island, Georgia - 011510BT metaG (version 2) | ecosystem: Environmental > Aquatic > Marine > Intertidal zone > Salt...
TATAATTTTTCTAATGGAAGTATGAATGATTTTGTTGGGATGGTAGTCAATCCAAATGAGCCAACTAAAGGATATGTGTGTACGTTTTCGGCCAAAGGGGTAGCAGAATTATCTAATAATAAGGTGATAACGGCTTACGACACAACCAATTCGGAATTGAGAATAAGTACTTCTCACAACGACAGGATTGCAGTAAAAGATGGAGACTTTGATGAAAACGAAAATTTATGGTTAGCTAATTCTTGGGTGAAAAACCCGTTAGTTCTCAAAACCAAAAGTGGCGTTTGGAAATCCTTCTTTTGTGGTTCTGCCTTTCAAAATAGGTTGACAGCTTCTGTCACTGTAGACAAGCAAAATGGCTATAAGTGGATGGTATTCAAGGATTATAAAGTTCTCGTATACAATGACAATGGAACACCGCTGGACGAAACAGACGACCAATACAAAGAGATATCGAATGGTGCAGCCAACGGAAATTTAAATTCTACTCCAATCTGCATTGCGGAGGACAAAGAAGGTGAAATCTGGATAGGAACAGATGAAGGGATTTATGTGTTTTACACCCCTTCGGAGCTATTCAGTTCTTCTAGTTTTGAAGTCCAAAAAATAAAAGTTACGCTAGATGGAAACGTTGAGCTACTCCTAGAAAGTGAACGAGTGACGTGTATCACCATTGACGGAGCAAATAGAAAGTGGATAGGAACAGAAGGTGCGGGGATTTTCGTTTTGTCATCGGATGGTACCGAACAAGAATTGGGATTTACGGAGGAAAATAGTCCTTTGTTGTCCAATAATATCCACGATATCGCAATCGATGATGAAACAGGCGAGGTCTTTATTTCAACCGACAAAGGATTAATATCTTACAAAGGTGAGGCAACCGAAGGAAAACCAACTTACGAAGATGTATATGCCTATCCAAATCCTGTTCCTCCAGGATATCAAGGAAAAATCGCGGTGAAGGGCCTTGTGGCAGATTCTGAGGTGCGCATAACAGATATTTATGGAAATGTAGTGTTCACCTCAAAATCAGTTGGAGGACAAGCAATTTGGGAAGGGAAAAAATTGAATGGGGAGAGGGCCAGCTCTGGCGTTTATTTAGTCTTTATGACTTCACCTGAGGGAACTTCATCACAAGTAAGCAAAATTCTTTTCATGAAATAGGAATTAATTCTGTGGTAATTCTTGTAAGTTAGCGACAAATTATTCAACCAAAATGAATTACTTCTTTTCATATTTCACAAGTTCTTTGTCCTTTCGGACTCTGTTGTTTTTGTGTTCACTTATTTTGGTTTTTAGGCTGTGCAATATTTCCGAGAAAGAAACATCTTGGGATGTGCTTGGCTACTATCTTCCGTTACCCGCAACTTTTATTTATGAAGATCCCCTCATGGAAAACAGAGAGTGGATACAACAAGTTAATAAAGAAAGACAACTAACGGATACCTTATATCAATTATCTTCCACTCCAGACGGAAGACCTATGTATTTCTTTCTCTTGGGCATGGCAATGCTTTTTCTACCTTTCTTTTTGCTCGGTCATGGATGTGCCTTTTTGTTGGATTACCCCATGGATGGATTCAGTATGCCTTATCAAGTGGCGATGGTGGTTGGCGGTCTATTATATACCTTTGCCGGACTTTATTTTTTGCGAAAAATTTTACTGCATTTCTTTCCAGAAAAACTAAGTTCAATCGTCCTGCTTATTCTTGTTCTAGCCACGAATTATTCACATCATTTGACCCTGAAAAATCTTGAAACAGTGAACGTGTTGTTCCTGTTTGTCTCTATTTTAATCTGGAATACGATCCAATGGCATAAAAACCAGAGGTTGGTCAACTTGTTGGGAATAGGAGTATCAATAACCTTTATGTCTTTGGTGAAACCCAGCGAAATTCTCATTGTACTTCTCCCGCTTTTTTACGGAGTGTACAACAAAGCTACGCTGAAGGAAAAATTGAAATTAATCAACCAGCATAAAAACCAATTTTTCTGGACTATTTTGATGTGTTTTCTTGTTGCGTCTCCTCAGATGAGTTATTGGTATGTAAAAACTGGATCACTTTTTTACGACAGTTATATCAATCCAGGAGTTGGCTTAGATGTGTTTTCTCCCTACGTAATAGACTCGTTGTTCAGTTTCAAAAAAGGTTGGTTTGTGTATACACCGGTTATGTTGTTGTCGGTAATTGGGTTTTACTTTTTCCTCAAGAAAAAAAGAGAAGTAGCTCTCTCGTTTTTTCTCTATTTCATCTTTACTTCGTACATCATATTTAGCTGGACTGAATGGTGGTATGGTGCAGCTTTTTCCAACCGACCGTTGATTACTGTGTATCCAATTTTGGCAGTTTCTTTGGGGTTTTTTCTTCAGTTTCTTGGAACCAAAAGTACAGCGATAAAAGTGTTTTTTATCCTCTTTATTTCTGCAGCCACTTTGTTAAATCAATTTCAATGGTGGCAACTTAGAATTGGAATTTTAGACCCCTACCGAATGACCAAAGAATACTACCTCGCAACATTTCTTAAAACTTCCGCGACAGAGGAAGATAGAGCGCTTTTGTCAGTATATCGAAATTTTGATGGACAACATGTATTCACTCAAAAGGAGCATTATAACCGGATAGCAACTTTTCCTATAGCTTCCTCCACTGACTCAGCCGGGTTCATACTAAATCCAACCAGGGAGTTTTCACCAACATTTGAAAAATCATTCGAGACTCTCACCAACAAAGACCATATTTGGGTTGAGGTTTTGGTGAGATACAAAAATCAAGAGATAGCCCCTAGTAATCTTCCTCTTGTAGTCACTCACATGAACAGAAAAGAAGGTGCTTACGGATATGCCAGTTCGCGATTGTCAGTAGACAATGATACGGCTACAAATGTGATCGAACACAAATCATATTATATGACACCTCATATCCGAAATGGCAAAGACGGATTGAAGATTTATCTTTGGAACAAGGAGAAAATTGACATAGAAATCCAACAGATGGAGGTGAAAATCTATGAACATAAATAAGATGAAGAACTTTGTACAAGCATATTGGGAGTTTTTACTCATATCAATAGGTTTAAGCCTGTTAGTAGTGAATTCTTTGAACCATATTTTCTTTTGGGACACGGTTCAGCTTGGCGCTAAACATGCTACTTTTTTTTACGAAAACGATCTAGCGATAAGTTTTTTGCCCAACAATATCGACAGTGGTCACATTCCTACTTTTGGGTATTTATTGGCAGTGTTATGGACAGTTTTTGGAAAAAGTTTATGGATAAGTCACCTCTTTATTTTGCCTTTTGCTCTAGGAATAGCCTGGCAGCTTCAATTGTTAGTACTTCGTTTTTTTCAAAGAAAATACTTGATTTGGGTATTAATTATTATTTTTCTGGATACGACTTTGCTAAGTCAAATAAGTTTGGTTTCACCGGATGTTCCACTTCTTTTTTTCTTTCTTCTTGCTATTAATTCTTTAGCAAAACGGAGTAAATGGAGAATTGCATTCGCTTTTAGCTGCTTGTTTCTGATTAGTTTAAGAGGAATGATTCTCACAGTTCCTTTGTTTTTGTTTGAAGTAATTTGGTTTTGGAACAAACAAGAAAACGCAAAAAATCGACTTGTTCAGCTTGTAAAAACCGGGATTCCTTATCTGCCGGCAGCTTTTATTTTCTTAGTATTTAGTTACTATCACTTTCTCCAAAAAGGGTGGATAGGATATCACGAAAATTCCCCATGGGCTGTGTTTTTTGAAAAAGTAAGCTTCCAAGGATTGATAAAAAATACGTTCATTTTTGGTTGGCGAATAATTGATTTTGGTCGGCTATTTGTTTGGCTTGTAGGATTAATCACCATAGTTATTGTTGGGGTTCCTCAGTTAAGAAAATCGACTCAATTCAAACAACTATTGCTTCTGTTTGGTTTGATAATTGGTTTTTTGGCAATTCCCGCAATGATTTATACCGATCTAAAAGGTCACAGATACTTCATGCCCGTTTACATTACTTTTTCTCTTCTGGTACTATTTGTGTTGTTGGAATTGAATAATTCAACAAGATGGAAGAGAGCAGGGGTCTCAATACTAATTTTAGGACTTATTTCCGGAAGTTTCTGGGTGTATCCAAAATCAGTAGCTCAAGGATGGGACTCAACTTTAGCGCATCTCCCTTACTATTCATTGCGGCAATCAATGGTAAATTACATGAATAAAAATAAGATGGATAAAGAAAGTATTGGCTTCGATTTTCCTGGCGCTTATTCACAAAAATACTTGGATCTTTCCGAAAATACTTGGTCTTTTCCTGAGGTAGACTTTGGGAAACAAGAGTATATTCTTTATTCAAATGTGGTCAATGAATTTACTGATAATGAACTGACGGAACTGGAAACGAAATGGGAAGTGGTACACGTAGAAAGCTACAGCACAGTTCAGTTGATTTTGTACCGAAAAAAGCAAGAATAAAGAGCATCAGGTACTTAACTCTTTTTTTTGTATTTTTGTCTTGCTATCCACTTTAACTATCTACCGAATGTCAAGACAGATTTCGTGCATAATCGTTGATGATGATGAAACTTCAAGTTTTATTCTTACCAACCTATTGAAAAAAAATGGCTCTCTCAATTTAGTAAAAGTCTGTTCAAATGCCATAGAGGCCAGAGAAATTTTAGAAAGGAACGATATTGAGCTAATGTTGCTAGACATTGAAATGCCTTATGAAAATGGTTTAGATATGCTAGAAAAGATAGAGATAAAACCTAATGTAATTTTTATCACGTCCCAAACAAATCATGCTATCAAAGCTTTTGAGTTTGATGCCATTGATTATATAGTAAAGCCCGTAGATTTGGGAAGGCTAACGAGTGCAATAGATAAAGCAAAACGAAGAATATTTGGTACTCCAAATCCGGAAGTAATACTCGAGAAAGAAGATGAGTTTATTTTAATCAAAAAGAATAGAGAAACTCAAAAAGTTCCTTGCCGAAACATTGAATACATCGAAGGGTCTAATAGTTACATAACTTATTGTACGACAGAAGGAAAAATAACCACTGTTGGAATACTAAAACAAATAGAGGAAACACTTGATCCAACAGTATTTGTTAGAGTGCACAGGTCTTACATCGTAAATCATCGAAAGATTAATAAAATCACCTCACAAAAAGTAGTCATTAGAAATTCGACAATTCCTCTTTCAAGGAAATACAAAAATGATGTAAAGGAAAAATTTGAAGAACTTAACAAAACCAAACATGAGAATAGCGTTAGTTGATGATGATGTAACAACCAATTTCATTAATAAAAGTAAGCTCACCAAAGAAATTGAAAGTTGTGAGGTTATTTCCTTTTTTAATGGAAAAGAAGCATTGGATTATTTGAACTCCGGTGAGGAAATAAATGTTGCCTTGTTGGTCATGAACGGATTAGAGTTTTTAAAGAACCATAGTAAACTCCAAGTTAAAAAGAAGATAGAAAAGATTTTCTTATTTGCAGAGCAGGGGGTAGACAAAGAGTTTTGTAAAAAAAACATGAACTTTTTCATGTGCTAAAAAAACCATTGACAAACGAAATAATAGAACTAATTAACAGTGATTAAAAAAAGCGTAGAAAAGGAAGTAGGTAGGGATATTTTTGTGCAGGCACTTGAAATATTCTTGAGTAATGCAGAGAAAGATTTTGTTCTGATGAATTTATACATCGAAGCCCAAGATTTTTTAAGTGCGAAGCAGCTAAGTCATAAACTTATAGGTACTTGTGAGGCTGTGGGAATAAAAAGGCTACCAAAATTATTAAGGGAATTAGATAGTAATCTAGAGACACGATATGTGAGGAGACATAATTTAAGTGAAATTAATTCCATTTACGAGGACTTGAAACTATTTCTACAGAAAGAATATTTAATTGAAATTCAGGGATAGTTTTAGGTTCAACCCGTAAAATTTTATTTACTTTGACTTTCAAAAAAACATCCAATCATCCATTATGGCAAGAATACTTACCGGAATACAAAGTACAGGAACTCCCCACCTAGGGAATTTATTGGGAGCCATCATCCCAGCCATCCAATTGTCCGAAAATACCGATAATGAATCATTTTTGTTCATTGCCAACTTACATACCTTGACTCAGATAAAGGATGCGGGGACCCTCAAAGCCAACACCCTGAATACTGCGGCAGCTTGGCTCGCTTGCGGATTGGATGTAAACAAAACGGTATTTTATCGCCAAAGTGATATTCCGCAAGTTACCGAACTTACTTGGTACCTCAATTGTTTTTTTCCTTACCAGCGGCTCAAACTGGCCCACTCATTCAAAGACAAAGCAGACCGATTAGATGATGTGAATTCCGGACTGTTTGATTACCCAATGCTCATGGCAGCGGATATTTTGCTATATGATTCGGAGGTGATTCCTGTAGGAAAAGACCAGCTCCAGCACATCGAAATGACCAGAGATGTAGCCAGTAGATTCAACAACCAAATGGGAGAAACACTTGTACTGCCAGAGCCAAAAATACAAGAAAACACCATGCTTATTCCTGGTACGGATGGATCCAAAATGAGTAAATCCAAGAACAATGTTATCAATATTTTCTTGCCGGATAAAAAACTCCGAAAACAAATCATGTCTATCGAGACGGACAGTACACCCCTCGAAGATCCCAAAAATCCAGATACCTGCAATTGTTTTGCCATTTACAGTTTACTAGCCAACGAGGAGCAAATTTCGCAGATGAGAGCAAGTTACACAGCTGGCGGATATGGGTATGGCCATGCCAAGCAAGCTTTGTTTGAGTTGATTACCGAAAAATTCAAAACAGAGAGAGAAAAATTCAATTATTACACCAAAAACCCTCACTTGATAGAAGAACAGCTGAAAATTGGAGCCGAAAAAGCATCCAACATTGCCAATGAAGTACTAGCAAAAGTTAGAGCCAAATTGGGATATTAATGTTAAGTTCCCGCCTTGAGGAGATGCAGGAAGGTGCCTTTTTATCAGTCATTCCGCACTTGATGTGGAATATAAAATTGATACATATGGAGCTTTTATTCAACAAAATCCGAATCAAACTCAGAATGACTGATTTGCTTATTTAAATGTGAATTTTGATCGTTTTAAGATTTATGCTTTCGTGAGAATGACAAAGCGTTTTATTGATACAAAGTTCCTAAAACAACCCATTTTTGTCTTTCCTAGAATCTTCGTAGCCATGGTCTGCCAGCAGGTTTTTGCCGTTGGCAGCTGCTACCGCTAGCTGGTCGCACACCTCGTTGTATTTGTTGCCGGCATGGCCTTTTACCCATACAAATTCTACTTGGTGCTTGGGATAAATCGCCAAAAAACGCTTCCACAAATCGGCATTTTTTTTGCCTTTAAAATTCTTTTTTACCCAACCAAACACCCATTTTTTTTCTATCGAATCTACCACGTATTTACTATCAGAAAATATCCGAAGCTTGTACCCTGGTTTTTTCAATTGCTCCAGTGCCACAATCACGCTCAGCAGCTCCATGCGGTTGTTGGTGGTGTACCGATATCCTTGGCTCAGCTCTTTGTAATGCTTACCTGCCATCAGCACTATGCCATAGCCTCCTGGCCCAGGATTTCCTAAGGAAGAACCATCTGTGTATATGTGAATTTGGCTCATTGGGCAAGTAGTTTTTCTACCATACTAGGAAAATGGGTATGCTCCAATTGTTGTATTTTTTGTTGCAATGTGTCTGCCGTGTCTGTGGGTTCGATTGGGCACTCAAACTGAGCAATCATATTGCCCTCGTCATAGTGTTCGTTTACAAAATGAAACGTAATGCCCGACTTTGTTTCTCCTGCGGCTATCACTGATTTGTGCACGTGTTTTCCGTACATTCCTTTTCCTCCAAATTTTGGTAGTAACGAAGGATGTACGTTCACGATTTTGCCTTCAAACGTGGTGGTAAATTTTTTGGGGATTTTGAGTAAAAATCCCGCCAACACAATCAAATCGGGATTGAGAAGTTGAGCCAATTCGGCTACTCTACCAGAGTGAAGCTCTTCGGGAGTAAAAGCTACGGTATTTATCCCTGCTTTTTGCGCATTCATGATTCCTACACACCCTGGTTTGTTCGAAAAAACCGCCTCTACCGATACCTCAGGATTGGAATTAAAATGAGCAATGAGTTTGCTCATGTTAGAGCCATTTCCAGACACAAAAATGAGGATTTTTTTTACTTTTTTCATAACAATCAGTCAGCAATAATGATTTTTTGATTAGGGAGTTATTTTGTAACTTTACCGCCCAAAGATAAGGGATTATTCACATTCTGCCCAAGGTCGGAATACAAATAAATACAAATATGTCAGGACATAGTAAATGGTCAACCATTAAGCACAAAAAAGGAGCAAAAGATGCCAAACGAGGAAAAATATTTACTCGCATCATCAAGGAAATCACGATTGCTGCCAGAGATGGCGGTGCCGACCCAGATTCTAACCCTTCCCTGCGATTGGCTATCCAAAACGCCAAAGGTGCCAACATGCCCAAAGACACGATGGAACGAGCCATCAAAAAAGGTTCTGGAGACGATGCGGCAGACTTGCAGGAATACACTTTTGAGGGATATGCCTCCAATGGTATTGCGGTGTTTGTAGAAGCTACATCGGACAACAACAATCGAGTAGTTGCCAATGTAAGAGCTGTTTTTAGCAAGTATGGCGGAGAATTGGGGACTCACGGTTCACTTTCGTTTATGTTTGACCGAAAAGGAGTGTTTACCATCGCTCGCAAATTGTTAAAAGACTGGGAGTTAGAAGATTTAGAATTTGAATTGATAGATGCAGGCCTTGAAGAAATAGACGTGCAAGAAGAGGATGTATTGATTTACACTTCGTTTGATAGCTACGGAGACATGCAAAAGAAATTGGCCGAAATGAAAATTGAGGTAAAAACTACTGAGCTTCAGCGAATCCCAACTACCACCATGGCTCTAGATGTAGAAAAAGCAAAACAAGTTCTAAAATTGATCGAAAAAATGGAGGAAGATGACGATGTAAATGTCGTGTACCACACCCTCGAAATGACCGATGAATTAGCAGCAGCGCTTGAGGCGGAAGGGTGATAACAAATTAAACATTGGGTCATGCTGAATTTATTTCTGCCTCTATATTCACTGAAATTTTGCCAATGTAAACGTGAAATATTCTTTTTGAGATCCAAAATCAAGTTCAGGATGACAGATGGAAAGGTGATTTAATCTGAACTTCTACTTCACCTCATCAAAAACCTCGCAAATTACTCCACAAACCTTTCGGATTTCTTCCGTGGTAATGATAAGTGGTGGCGCTAACCTAAAACTTGCTGGGCAAGACAAAAACCAAAACGTGATGATGCCTCTTTTCATGCATCCTTCTACTACTTTTTGGGTAATTTCTTCGCTCTCGAGGTCTATGGCAAACATCAGTCCTATTTGTCTTATTTCTTTTACCACAGTATGAGCGAGCAGCTTTTTCATCAAAGCTCCTTTTTTGTGAACATCAGCCACCAAGTGTTCTTCCTGAATGACTTGAATATTTGCCACAGCTGCTGCACAATTTACTGGATGTCCGCCAAACGTGGTGATGTGACCTAGCATGGGATTGTGAGTGAGGCAATCCATTATTTTTTTGCTCGAGACAAAAGCCCCGATTGGCATTCCGCCACCCAAGGCTTTGGCAATCACCAAAATATCGGGTGAAATTCCGTATTTCTCAAAGGCAAACAAAGTGCCTGTTCGTCCGAATCCTGTTTGGATTTCATCCAGAATGAGCAAGGTGCCAGTTTCGGTGCATTTTTCTCGTAATTGTTTTAAGTAGCACAAGTCCGCAATTCGTACTCCTGCATCACCTTGCACGGTTTCGATAATGACACAAGCTGTATTTTCGGTAATCTTGGATAAGTCTGTCAATTCGTTGAACGTAATGAAGTTCACTTCGGGCAACAAAGGTTTGAGAGCCGATTGTTTCACAGGATTCCCCGACACGCTCAATGCACCGTGGGTGCTTCCATGATACGATTTGTGGCAGGCTATTATTTCTTGTCTTCCGGTATATCTTTTGGCGAGTTTCAATGCTCCTTCCACGGCTTCGGCTCCCGAATTTACAAAGTAGCTCGTGGTCAAATTTTCGGGCAGAATTTCGTTGAGTTTTTCTGCCAATTCCAGTTGTGGAGTTTGGATAAACTCCCCGTAAGGCATCACATGCAAGTGGGTATCAATTTGTTTTTTTATCGCTTCTACTACTTTCGGGTGGCGGTGCCCAATGTTGGTCACAGCCAATCCCGAAACCAAATCATAATACGCTTTTCCGTGC
>Ga0255771_1006063_pt1 | contig 10313 bp, 8 predicted proteins | sample 011ome_19_FD_179969 | JGI IMG/M metagenome (GOLD analysis project Ga0255771, IMG submission 179969) | Coastal salt marsh microbial communities from the Groves Creek Marsh, Skidaway Island, Georgia - 011510BT metaG (version 2) | ecosystem: Environmental > Aquatic > Marine > Intertidal zone > Salt...
CGGTACCGGCCTGCTCGCAAGGACAGGGTGTCCGTCAAGGCCAATGATTCGTTTTCGGGTGTAAAACTCAGCCCCCAATTGGATGTCATGCGCAGTGTTTCCAAACCGGTTTGCAATTGCCAAGCATTGTTGAAATTGCGCTGCAACCGCACCCCAAACCCGCTGCCGAGCTGGGGTTGCCACTCCAGCGTCAACCCCTCGTCACTCGCAATGATCGCTTCATAGCCGGCTGCTTCAAGTGGAAATACGCCAACTGTGCTGACCCCGAGTTCCCAGGTTTGTGACTGTGCACGGCTGAAAAGTGCCCCGGTGATGGCCAAGGCGAGCACAGCCGCGGTGCCGATGAGCAATGCATAGCGCAGCCCTGAAACCGGGATGAATTTTGAGCGATACCGGGCGTGAACCAAGTGATTGCATCTCAACGCCCGTTGAAACTCAGAGCGGTGAATGCCAAACATCTGCTGCCCATCTTCTGTATGTGGCTCGAAGGGAATGCCTTGCTCTTCGAGCATCTGCTGAAACGCCACAGCATGGTCGTCTTCACGAAATGTGAACACATAGTAACGGTTGTCCCCGGGGTGGGTGAAGTAGTTGGTCCAGCGCATGGGATGAACAGGAGATGCGAATTTAAGGCGCAAAAAAAGCCCGACACATTGGCCGGGCTTTGGAGTTTTAATTTCTGCGGTTGCTTCACAGAGAAGCCACGATGTGAATGTCGAGTTCGATTTCGTCGTTGATGAGGTTGTCGCCCAAATCGGGGAACAAATCAGGAAATGCGCCGGAGCGGAATTTGACGTTGTGCTTCGCACGGTCGAATGTCAACTGCGCATCCATGACCACATTCCCTCCGTCCATAGCAACCGTGACTGGGAATGAAATGGGTTGGGTAATATCTCGGATGGTCAGTTTTCCGAATCCTACTGCTTGGTCGCCTTTGACCTTGATGCCTTCGAGACTGACTGTAGCAAAGGGATGCTGTTCCACACCGAAGAAATCGTCGGATTGCAAGTGGCCGATCAAATTCGCCTTGGTATCATCGTCCATGCCTTCATCAGTGCAAACCATGGCATTCATATCAGCCGAAACAAAACCGCCTGCTACCGCTTGGTCAACGATTTCGATAGACCCTTTGTAAACGGCCAATGTTCCTACGTGGGTAGAGCCCGTGATTTTTGATCCTTTCCAAGCAATGGTGCTCGCTACGGCATCAATGGTGTAATTGCCGTCCGTCAAGTTCATGGCGGTTTCCGCTCCTTTCGTGGCGGCAGCGGCTTCGGCATTAGTCTCTGGGACAGATTCATTGGAGCTTCCGCACGAAGCGAGAGCGAAAACGGCTGTAATGGCCGCGAGAGATAACAGTGATTTCATGTTTTGCATTTTAAGCGGTGGCGAAAGTACGGGATTTGATGATGCTTCCACCTTGCCTTTAGTAACGCTTAACAAATTTCTGGCTCAACTGTTCATCAAGGCCGCTCGAACAAATCCCGAAATCACCTTACCATCGGCTTTACCGGCCATGCGACTTGAGGCGATTCCCATCACTTTGCCCATGTCGCCCATACCAGAAGCACCGGTTTCAGAAATGATGGCGTTGACTTCGGCCTTGATTTCGTCTTCGGAAAGGGGTTGGGGTAGAAATTCGGCGATGACTGCCGCTTGAGCGCGTTCTTCCGCTTCGAGGTCCTCCCGGCCTTGGGTGGCGTAGAGGTCTGCGGTTTCCGTGCGTTGCTTGAGGAGTTTGGTCAGAATGGCGAGAACCGTTGCGTCGGGGATATCGTTTCCGTCGGCACCGGTTTTGGTGGCTTCCAGCATCAATTTACTCTTGATATCGCGCAAAGCGGCCAATCGCTCGCGGTCCTTGCTGCGCATGGCATCTTTGATGCCGTCGGAAATTGTGGCGTACATGCTCATGTGGCGATCAGTCTACGTTGTCGTGCAAGAAAGGGTTGTCGTTGCGCAATTCAATCGTGCGTTCGCCTTCTTCATCGGTTTCTTCGTGCAAGGTGAATCGACTCACCTGGGATTTGGATGAATGATCAACATCGTCCAACATCACTTGCCGCCGCTTGTAAGCGGGTTCTGCTTCCAAATCGGCCAATCCACCGGGAGTTTTCAATTTTCGGGTAAACTGAGAAAGGCGTTGGTTTCTCGCTTGCAATTCGTTGTCTGCAGGGCGCGTTACAGGTCGAATGACCTCGCGCGATGCGTCAGGACTCATTTCAGGTGTCCGCGATAACGGGATATCCTTTTCTTCCTTCGGCGTCTGTTCAGGAGTCGCGGCAGAAGGAGGATTGTCGGTGAATTTGATGCCTCCCAAGTTTGGTTCGTCATTTGTCGCAGGCAAAGGCTCGCTTTCCAGCGTGTAAACCGTCACTTGAGGCGCATTGCCGTCGGTTCCTGTGACCGGTGGCGCGTCCTGCGATTCCGTCTCCTCCAACTCCGGCACTTCTGCTGTTGCCTCAACGTGATCGAATAGGCTTTTAGAGGGAAGCTCAGGCTCGATGGTCTTCAGGTAAGGAATTTCCTCGGCAGGTGTCTCTTCCTCCGGCTTTGTGATGTGGCCTTGGGTGGGTTGAACGGGTGTGGTGATTTCCTTTGGATCTCCAAGAATGAACTTGGTGGGTTCAGCTTGACGTGGCCCTTCCCATTGGTCTTGTCCTTGAAAACCGGTGGCGATAACAGTGACGCACAAGTCTTCTTCCAATGCCTGATCGACGCCATATCCCCATATGACTTCGGCGGATTGCCCAGCGGAATCTTGGATGAAGTCGGTGATTTCCATGATTTCATCCATTAGGATTTCCTCTGTGCCAAAGGTGATGTTGAGCAAGACAAAATTGGCTCCGGTGATATCACAGTCGTTGAGCAAAGGGGATTCGAGTGCTTCTGTCACTGCAATACGGGCACGCCCTTCACCGCTTGCTTTTCCGGAGCCCATGATGGCTCGCCCGGAATTGCGCATGACCGTATTCACGTCGTTCATGTCCACGTTGATTTCACCGGTCAACGTAATGACTTCGGCGATGCCTTTGGCGGCGGTGCACAAGATTTCATCGGCGTTGTTGAAGGCTGCGCGAATGGTCAGGTTGCCGTACAATTCGCGCAATTTGTCATTGCGGATGATGAGCAGCGTGTCCACCGCTTCGCGCATTTTCTCTAGGCCTTCCGTCGCTTGAGCGCCGCGTCGTTTCCCTTCGAATTGGAACGGGATGGTCACAATGCCTACGGTCAACACATCCATCTCGCGAGCTGCTTGAGCGATTACAGGAGCTGCACCTGTGCCGGTACCGCCGCCCATTCCAGCCGTGATGAACACCATACTGGTATTCTTTCCGATGAGTTCTTTGATTTCATCCAATGTTTCAATGGCGGCATTGCGGCCAACATCAGGAAGCGATCCGGCTCCTTGTCCACCGGTCAACGTCGCGCCCAATTGCACCTTCACAGGAACAGGGCTCGCGTCGAGCGCTTGGGCATCGGTGTTGCAAACAATGAAATCCACGCCTTGAATGCCGCGGTCGTACATGGTGTTAACGGCATTCGATCCGCCACCGCCGACGCCGATGACTTTAATGGGTGCAGTTAATTCGGGGTGCTGAGAAGGGGAAGTGCTCATTTCGTTCATCGCGTCTCTTTTTTCCTGATTATTGAATTTCTTCGTCTTCAACGAAGTACTTGCGGAGCTTGTCGAGCAAGCCTTCGCGCTGAGAATTTTGGGTGGATTCCATGGCGTGTTCTCCGTTGGAAGAAATGCGGTCGAATCCGTTGATGACGAGGCCGACACCGGTCGCAAAACTGGGGGCGGTGACGTCTTGGTTGGGCGCCTCGGCCAAATGTTCACTCGGATATCCTACGCGGCAATCCATGCCCGTAACGTATTGGAAGAGCTGCGTGATATGCCGCAACTGGGATCCGCCTCCGGTGAGGACTACGCCCCCGATGAGTTGGTCCGCAAATCCGGAATTGCGGATTTCGAAGTGGACGTGTTCGATGATTTCGGTCATGCGCGCCTCGATGATGCTCGCCAAATTCTTCAAGCTGATCTCGCGCGGATTTCGCCCCTGCAAACCGGGAATGCAGACGATCTCGTTGTCCTTCATTTCGGTGGCAATGGCCGAGCCGAAACGCTGCTTGAGCAATTCGGCCTGTTTCTTCATGATTTGGCATCCTTGGCGGATGTCCTCGGTCAACACATTGCCGCCAAATGGAATCACAGCTGTGTGTCGGATGATGCCGTCTTGGAAAATCGCAATGTCCGTTGTGCCACCTCCGATGTCAACCAACACCACACCGGCTTCCTTCTCTTCTTCGCTGAGCACCGAGGCAGATGAAGCCAACGGTTCGAGAATGAGTTGGTCGACATTGAGGTTGGCCTTCTTAATGCACCGGTGAATGTTGCGAATCGCTGCAATCTGACCGATGATGACGTGGAAGTTGGCTTCGAGTCGAATGCCGCTCATGCCTACAGGTTCTTTGATGCCGCCTTCATTGTCTACGGTGTATTCCTGCGGCAGTACGTGCAAAATTTCTTCGCCGGGCTGCATGACTTGCTTGTACATATCCTGGACCAACGCGTCAATATCCGCTTGGCTAATTTCGGATTCGATGTCACTGCGCGTGCGTTGTCCGCGGGTTTGCTGGCTCTTGATGTGTTGACCCGCGATGCCCACGTTTACATGCACAATGTCCGCACCGGAAGTGCGCTGGGCCTCTTCGATAGCCGTACGGATGGATTCCACCGTTTTTTCAATGTTGGCTACCACACCGCGGGACACCCCAACGGATTCACTTTTCCCGTACCCGAGAATTTCGATTTTGTTGTGCGCGTTGCGCCGGCCGACGAAGCAGGCGATTTTGGTCGTTCCGATGTCAAGGCCGACGACGATTTTTTCTTCCGGTTGCGATTCCATGGACATGAGGTTTCTTAGTAATAGCGTTGAGCAACGACTTGGTCTTTGTAGGCCAAATCAATGGTTTTGTATGCGTTGAGGTTGCCGCGGGCAATTTGTTCGCGGTAGAACACTTCGAGCTTGTTCAACTTGCCCTCCAAATCGTCGAGGGAGTCAAAATGGATGCGGGCGCCTCCAACCCGGGGGATGACCACCAGCGCACCTGTCGGTTTCACTTCGATTTGGTCAATGAAGGCCGACCAAAGCGCATGTTCGCAGGTCGCTTCAACCAGCTTAAATCCGGGTACCGCGGCCTCCGCAGAGGCTGCATGGATAATGGGCACACGTGCCGTATAGTGCGATGACAAGGGCAGCAATGCTCCATTCTCATCCAAATACTGATCGGGCGTGTCAGCTGAAATGTGCAATCGCGCCAACGGCTTGCGTTGGGTCACATGGACGTGAAGGGTGCGATTCAGGCCCGGATAAACTCGGACTTCATCAACAGCAGGAATGCCATGCACCCACTTCGCTACATCGGCCAGTGCAAGATCTGCAACGTAGGATCCCGTGATGCTGTCGTGTTCCAAAATAGCCTCCTTCACTGCTGCCGCGTCAACAAAAAACACGCCGTCCACTTCTTCCACATCCACTTCCAAGGCTGTGAAGCGTGCATTCGATTCCGATTCCAGGGTAAACCCGACCAACGCTCCGCATCCAAGCACAACCAAAATGGCAGCGGCGATGGTGAGCATTTTTCGAATCATGGGTTGTCTAGGTGTTTTGTTTGAATCGTAGCGGGTCCTCTCGAAGCCAGTCATACAAAGGTTTCACGAGACGGTCGATGTCGCCGGCTCCCAATGTCATCAGCACTTCAGGAGGGAACTCCTTCAGGTTATCGAATATCTGATGCGATTCAATCAAATGCTTGGAGGGGTTGGGGATGTTTTCAAACAAGGTTTGTGAATCGATTCCCGGTATCGGAGCTTCCCGTGCGGGGTAAATCGGCAACAAAAATATCCGGTCCAATTTGCTCAAAACCTGTCCAAAAGCCTCCAGATGATCGCGTGTTCGGCTGAACAGATGAGGCTGGAAAATGCCCGTGATTTCCCGTCCAGGATGATGTGTTCGCGCTGCCTCGATGGCCGCATCCAGTTCTGCCGGATGGTGCGCGTAATCATCAATGTATACGCCATATGGCTGGCGAATGTGGTAGGCAAAGCGCCGTTCAATTCCCTGAAAACTGGACAGATGAGAGACGGAACGCAGCGTCGGAACTCCCGCCTCACGAGCCAAGGCAATCGCAGCCAAAGCATTCAGAACGTTGTGTCGACCGGGCAGAGGAAACCGCACCGCAGGGAAGGATTCGCCCTCCGCCCAGACCGTGGCCATCATCCAACCTGCTTCCACGTGCGGTGCGATGGCAGCTAATTCCCATTGTTTGGAAATAGCCTCTTCCGGGGTCTTGGCAATTCCATAGCGCTTCCCTTGCAAACCCGCTATGCCCACTCGGCTCTCCATGAAGAGGTTGCCGCTGACGTTTTCCGCGAAGTCTCGAAATCCTTGATGAAAGGAGTCAAGGTCTCCGTAAATGTCGAGGTGGTCCGGATCAGCGCTCGTGATAACGGCGTGGGTGGGCTGAAGGTGCAGAAAACTGCGGTCGAATTCATCTGCCTCGACCACCGTCCATTGTGCCTGTTCAGACCAAAACACGTTGCTTTGTGTTGAGGTCATGACACCTCCAATGAATGCCCGGCAACCCTGTGGTTCGTGCATGAGGATGTGGGCGAGCATGGCCGAAGTCGTGGTTTTCCCGTGTGTTCCCGCTACGGCCAGGGTTGGTCGTCCGTGGGTCACTTGCCCGAGCGCTTCGCTGCGTTTGAGGATGGACACCTGCGCGTTTTGGGCTGCCAGAAGGATCGGGAAGTCGCTCGGCACGGCCGGCGTTCGAATGACTGCCCTGTCGTCGCCTTGATTCCTCAGCAACCAAGCCTCGAAGTGGAGCAGGGCCTGCTCAGCGGTTTGCCCCGCCGTCACATCCAATCCGGTTGTTTTCAAAGCGTCCGTGAGTTCGGATTCCGTCCGGTCGTATCCGGAGACTTCTGCACCGTGGGCATGGAAGTACCGCGCCAACCCACTCATCCCAATGCCGCCAATCCCCACGAAATACAAGGATTTGGCTTTCATCGCAATGCTTCAATGGCGTTGACAACATCCTGCGCGGCTTGCGGCCGAGCAGCTTCTGTGATGGCTTTCGCCAACGATTGACACCGCGACTCATCGGCAAGCAAGGAGTGAATCGTGGTGCCTAGTTGGGCGATGACTTCGACATCCGGCAGGAGGATGGCGCCGCCCCGATCGCTCAAGGATCGGGCGTTTTTGGTTTGGTGGTCTTCGGCCACAACGGGACTCGGAACCAAAATCGTGGGCTTTCCGACCAGCGCCAATTCGGCGATGGACATGGCACCGGCTCGACTCGCAATCAAATCTGCACACTGGTACGCCAAATCCATCCGGTCGATGAATCCGACGCAGCGCACCTGGGATTGCAAGCTTGTCGGAAGGCCGTTCACATACTGGAGCATGTGTTCGTGATAACGCGCTCCAGATTGCCACAGCACATCGTACTCCAAGGTGTCATCGTCGCCGACGGAATCGAGGATGCTTCGTACCGCAGCATTCATCGAGGCCGCGCCTAAACTTCCACCCATGACAAATACGATGGGCCGATCACCTGAAAATCCAAAGTGTGCCGCAGCGGCTTCGCGGTTGCCTGTTTTTACGGATTCGACCACTTGATGCCGCAACGGGTTGCCGGTTTCGACGATGCGGTGTGCCGGAAACCAACGTTCGAGTCCTGGAAATCCAGCACAGATGAGTTGCACCCGCTTGGCAAGCAAACGGTTCGTGATGCCAGGGAAGGAGTTTTGTTCTTGGATGGCGGTTAGGATACCTGCTTTGGACGCCTGAAAGAGCAAGGGACCGCTCGCAAAGCCTCCAACGCCGACCACGAGTTCAGGCCGAAACCGCCGAATGATTTGGCGTGCTTTCCAGAGGGAACTGACGAGCTTCAATGGAAAAATCCAATTGCGTAAGCTGCGCCAATTGCGATCGACTCCGGTAATCCACAAACCTTCAATGGGGTATCCGGCTGCGGGTACTTTTTCCATTTCCATCCGCCCTTTGGCTCCCACAAAAAGGATGTCGCATGCCGGGTAGCGTCGCTTGATTTCATCGGCGATGGCCAAAGCCGGGTGGATGTGTCCTCCCGTGCCACCTCCGGAGATGATGACGCGTTGAATCGGCAGGTCAGGCATGGACTTCGGGGTTGCGCACGAGTTGGTTTCCGGAAGGCTTGAAGTGGCCATTCGTTTTCTGCCATTTCTCCGGGTCGGTGACAGAGCGCGATACCGCGAGGATCATGCCGATGGCCAAACACGTAAAAATCATGGAGGTGCCTCCGTACGAAACCAAGGGCAAGGGTTGGCCAGTGGTTGGGAAAAGTCGAACTGCGACGGCCATGTTAATCATGGCTTGGAATACCAACATAAATCCAAGGCCCATGGCGAGTAACCCCCCAAAATGCCTTGGGCATCGCGTAGCCGTGCGCACCGTCCGGAAGAGCAGAATGAGGTAGGCGAGCACCATGCCGAGCCCGCCCACAAGGCCCCCCCATTCCTCGATGATGAATGCGTAAATCATATCGGAATAGGGGTGAGGCAAGAAATTTCGAGAGGTTCCGGTTCCCGGTCCGGATGGGAGCAATCCCCCGCGGTTGATGGCAACTTGGGCGAGCTCAATTTGGTATTCCAATTCATCGGCATCGGCCGAAGCCCCGACCCCGGCAAACCGCTCCAGGCGCCCGGCCCACGTTCCGAAACGCGGCAACACCTCCGGTGCCGCTTTCCCTATTCCATAAAGCAGGACGAGTGCGACCACGCCCATCCCAGCGATCCTGAACATGTGACGCCACGGAACCCCGCCTATGAACAGCATGCCAATGCACACCACCCCCAAGAGCGCGGCCGTCGAAAAATCGGCGGGTAGAATGAGCCCGCAAATGAGCCCGACCGGCACTAAAATAGGTAACACACCGGCCTTGAAATCGTGCAATTGCGTGCGCCGGTTGTTGAGTTCCCGAGCGACGTACGTGACCAAAACAACCTTCGCGAAATCCGATGTTTGCAAGGTCAATCCGATGAATGGAATCCGCAGCCAGCGCTTGGCATCGTTGATATCAGCGCCGAATAGGAGCGTCATCAGCAACAGCACCGCGGCCACCCAAATCAGCACCTGGGAGATTCGGGAAAAGTAACGGAAATTGACCTTGTGAATCAGTATCATGACGCCCCAGCCGAGGGTCAGCATGAGGCCTTGTTTGAACAGAAAACGCAGCGAGCTGCCATCGGATTTGTAGGCCAAAGACGATATGGCACTGTACACCGCCAATAACGAGCACAGGCTGAGGATCAAGGTGACCATCCAGATGACCTTGTCCCCCTCCAAATACGCGCCGATGCGCCGGTGAAGCGAGGTGGGCTCGTTCACGGTTTTGCTGTTCGACATGCCGCGCAGTTACAGGTTGCGAACGGCGGCTTTGAATTCTCGGCCGCGCTCTTCGTAGGAGCCGAACAAATCGAATGACGCACAAGCAGGAGAAAGCAATGCGGTGTGGCCGGGCTGACCGAGTTGGTAAGCCAACTGCACGGCTTCGGCCGCAGAGGTTGCTTCGTGGACGCTTTCGACCCGATCGCCGAAGGTGTCAATGAGCTTTTTATTGTTCTTTCCGAGGCAGATGAGGTGGTCAACCTTGGAGGTCACAAGGTGCATCAGCGAAGTGTAATCGTTGCCTTTGTCCACGCCGCCGGCAATCCAAATGATCTTGCCTTTGATGCTCTCGAGCGCGTACCAAGCGCTGTTCACGTTGGTGGCTTTTGAGTCGTTGATGAAGGTGATGCCGTTGGTTTCGACAACAAACTCCATGCGGTGTTCGATGGCGTCAAATTGAGCGAGGCTGTCGCGAATGCCTTCGCTGCGGAGTTCGAGAACGCGCGAAGCGACGCTAGCCGCCATGCTGTTGTACAGGTTGTGTTTTCCCTGCAAAGCCAATTCTTGGATGGTCATGGTAAATGGGGTTAAATGGGGTAAGTAGGTTGTGAAAGTTTCAGGATGGGTGTCCGAGTCCACCGCGGCCCAGCCCCAGGCTTGGAGCCCGGCCGATTCGAGGAATTCGGAAAGTTGTTCAGGGGTGCGCTCCGTGGTGACGGCAACGACGCGAGCGGCGGTGCCGCCATGTGCCGCGCCGCGCTTCCAACGGGCGATAGAGAGTTCATCATCTGCGTTGAGCACCAGCACGTCGGTAGCGGTTTGTGCAGCGGTGATGCGCCACTTGGAATCGGCGTAACGCTCGATGTCGTAGCCGTA
>Ga0255771_1006067_pt1 | contig 10307 bp, 6 predicted proteins | sample 011ome_19_FD_179969 | JGI IMG/M metagenome (GOLD analysis project Ga0255771, IMG submission 179969) | Coastal salt marsh microbial communities from the Groves Creek Marsh, Skidaway Island, Georgia - 011510BT metaG (version 2) | ecosystem: Environmental > Aquatic > Marine > Intertidal zone > Salt...
GACATCACAGCCCGTGGCGTATGAGCAAGTCGCTGCGTCGGTCGCGTTGGCGTTGTAGTTGCAGGCCGCCGAATTCTGGCAACCGGCGATTTCGTTCGCGTCGCACACGCCGTCATCGTCGGCGTCGTTGTCGACCACCGTGCCCGTGCCGTCCGTCGCGCCGGAACACGATTCGCAGCCCGTGGGGTACACGCAGGTCACGCCGCCATCTGTGGCGCTTGCGTTGTAGTTGCAGGCTGAGGAATCTTGGCAGCCCGCGATTTCGTTGGCGTCGCACACGCCGTCATCGTCGGCGTCGTTATCCACCACGGTACCCGTGCCGTCCGTCGCACCGGAGCACGACTCACAGCCTGTGGGGAAAATGCATGCTACACCGGGGTCGGTGGCATTGACGTCATAATTGCAGGCGAGTGAAACTTGGCAGCCCGCGATTTCATTGGCGTCGCACACGCCGTCGTTGTCGGTGTCGTTGTCGATGATGTAGCCTGTGCCGTCCGTCGCGTTGCCGCCGCATTCATCGCAGCCGGTTGCGTACAAACAGGTCGCGGGGTCGGTCGCGCTGGCGTCGTAATTGCAGGCCGTCACGATCTGGCAACCGGCGATTTCGTCGACGTTGCAGACGCCGTCGTCGTCGGCATCGTTATCGATCACGTAACCCGTGCCGTCGGTGGCATTGCCGCCGCAGACGTCACAAGTGCCCGTGGCGTATGCACAGTTGCCGTCGCTTTCTTCGGCAGCGGCATTGTAATTGCACGCCGTGGCATCCATGCAGCCGGAAATGACCGAGCTGCCCGCGGTGTTGAGGACAAGACCGGTTTCTTTAAAGGAAATCGAAGCTGCATTTCGCCATTGCAGGTTCCAAAGGCAAGACAGGTGTCCGGGATCGCCATTGGCTTCGTCCAGAACGGTGAATTGGCCCAACAAAACCAAGCCGTCGTCGCCAGCCAACGCAGCGGGATTGGAACCCGGAATGATGAACCAACTGCCCCCGACCATTCCGTCCATCACAAATCCATTCCCGGCCGCAAATTCAGCCAAATCGGAAGTCATGCCCGCGTTGCTTACGGCTGCATCTGCGGTGGAAGATGATCCAATGGTCAACCAACTATCGTATGCCAAGTCCTCGAAAAACCCGATCAGCGCCGGATTGATGTCAGAGCCCATGTTCGACCCCCACGAATCTTGGTAGAACGACGTGGTCACGCCCAACTCAAGAACGAGCGGACCCATTTGAATGCAATTATCGTCCTCATCGTTTTCCACGCACTCTGCTGTTCCGACCGAGTACAATGCAATGCATTCATCTGTCGCCGATCCAAACTCGGCATACACACGGTAGGTGGTTCCGAGATCGGTTTCGGCGTAAACCTCATGCGTCAAACCCAAAAACTGGGCCTCCGCTACGGGCGTGAATAGGAAAAAACTGAAGGCGACAGCTGTGGCTGTCGCGGCAAAAAGGCGAAGCAAGCGATTCATGGTGCATCGAATATAATCAAATTGTCTTGATTATATCCGATAAAACCAACAATAAAACGTATTAAACTATATATTTCTAAGTTCAACGGTTTCGGTCAGTCCGCAGACTCCGGCACCTCGAACTCAAGCTGCCGCTTCGCTAAATCCGCCGCCACCACCCGAACCACCACCCGTTCACCCATGGCAAATTGGCCGCCGTGCCGCGCTCCGACCAGCGCCTGGCGGTCTTCATCGTACACGTAATAATCATCCGGAAGCGCATCCTTTGGCACGAAACCTTCGCACTTGTTTTCCTCAATTTCCACGAAAATGCCCTTCGGCACGACGCCGTTCACGATGCCGTAAAACGTCTCGCCGAGGCGCGTCATGAGGAACTCTACCTGTTTGTATTTAATCGATGCGCGTTCCGCCTCCGCTGCGCGCTTTTCCATGTTCGAGCTGTGCTGGCAGATGCCTTGCAGCGGGCCTTCCACCGCCGACTTGCCGCCGTCGAGGTACTGCTGAAGCAGCCTGTGCACCAGTACGTCGGGGTACCGGCGAATGGGGCTGGTGAAGTGCGTGTAAAATGGGAACGCGAGGCCGTAGTGGCCAATGTTGTGGGTGCTGTACTCCGCTTTGGCCATGGACCGGATGGCCATGGTTTTGACGACGCTCTCTGCGTTGCTGCCGGCCGCTGATTGCAGGAGATTGCGCAAGGCGGACTCGGCGTTGCCTGGATTGATCTTGGGCATCTCCAGGCCAAATTTGGCCACGAACGTCCGCAACTGCTGCAGCTTTTCCGGATCGGGTCGGTCGTGGATGCGGTAGACGGCGGTCCGCGTGGCTTCTTCCTGCTTTCCCTCCCCACCGCGCGGTTTGGCCAGGTATCGGCTTACCCGAACGTTCGCCAACAGCATGAAATCTTCGATGAGGCGATTGGCTTCCAACATGCGCTTGATCACCACGCGCAGCGGCTTGCCCGCCTCATCCAATTCAAATTTTACCTCCTCCGTATTGAAGTCGATGCCGCCGGCCGCGAAGCGTTTGGCCCGCAATTTTTCCGCCAACTTCTGCAACGTGCACACCTCGTCGGCATAATCGCCTTTTCCGGATTCAATGCACTCCTGGGCTTCGTGGTATGCAAACCGACGATCGCTGTGGATGACCGTGCGGCCAAACCACTCCTTGTGCACCTTGCCCTGGTCGTCCATCTCAAAAATCGCGCTGAACGCGGGTCGGTCTTCATTCGGACGCAGCGAGCAGAGGTCGTTCGACAAGACCTCCGGAAGCATCGGAATCGTGCGGTCCACAAGGTATACCGACGTCGCGCGTTGGCGGGCCTCCTCATCGAGCACCGATCCAGGCTTCAAATAATAAGTCACATCCGCAATGTGCACACCCACCTCCCAATGGCCGTTTTTCAAGCGCTTCAACGACAGCGCGTCGTCGAAATCTTTGGCATCGACAGGGTCGATGGTGAGGGTCGTCACGCCCCGCATGTCGCGGCGACGGGCCAATTCATCCGCTGGCACCTCCCGCGGAATCTGCGCTGCCGCGTCCAAAACCGATTCCGGGAATTCATACGGCAACCCGAATTCAGCGAGGATCGCGTGCATCTCGACTTCGTGGTCGCCGGGCTTGCCGAGGACCTGCACCACCTTCGCTGCAGGCGCATCCGACGGGTCATCCCAGCTCAGCATTTCGACGATGACTTTTTGGCCGTTTTCCGCACCGCCGAGGTGTTGCGCGCCAATGAAGAAATTCGCGTGGAGGCGCTGGTCTGAGGGATAACCGAATGCGTAGTCACGGACTTTTTCGAGCACGACAACATACTGAGCACGCTGCCGTTCGACGATGCGTGCGACGCGCGGGGTGTGCTTGCGCCCGCGACGGATCCAATCGACTTCAACCGTGTCGCCCCAAAATGCTGTGCCGGTAAACCCTTTCGGAATGGAGATTTCGTTGCCATCGGGGAGCATCACGAATCCGCGGCCATGGCGTGTGATTTGGATGGTCCCGATGGGGCGGTCGCTGGCCGGCATTTCGGCCAACACATACTTGCCCCGACCCAGTGATTCCAGGCGCCCGTCCCGGCCCAGGTCCTCGAGCACGCCCATGATTTTCCGCCGCATATCGTGATCGAGAATGCCCAACGTACTGGCGACCTGTTTGTGGTTCAGGGGCTTGTTGGGTTGGCGCTTGAAGACCTCGAGTATCTCTTTGCGCAAGTGTTTGGGCGGGGTTCTGGGAGCCATTGGCACAAAGATGCCATGAATCGATTGGCATTTGCGACCTTTGCACCCGCATGTCTACACGCACTTATCAACGATGGGCGCCCGAACATTGGGACGAATACGCCGTCATCGACTCCGGAGACCGCTCGCGACTCGAGCGATTCGGCAACCTCGTCTTAGACCGGCCGGACCCCTCGGCGGTGTGGTCCCGGCGATTGGATTTCGCGGCGTGGGATGCGGCCAACGCGCGCTTTGAGCCCACCGGCATGACGAAAGGCAATTGGGTTCCACTCGAATCCGTTCCGGAAGGGTGGCAATTGAATTACCGCTCGCCAAGCCTGCAGCTGCGCTTTCAACTCGAGATGACGCGGTTCAAACACGTCGGGATTTTCCCTGAACAAGCCGTCAACTGGGAATTCATCGCCGAACGGCTGAAGCCCGGCGATACCTTCCTCAACCTGTTTGCTTATACCGGTGGCGCATCGCTCGCCGCTCGGGCGGTGGGCGCAGAAGTGACCCACGTGGATGCCATTCGTCAAGTGGTGGATTGGACGCGTGTGAACATGGAATTAAGCGGCCTCGACGGCATCCGTTGGGTGGTGGAAGACGCGCTCAAATTCGCCCAACGCGAACAGCGCCGTGGCAACAAATACAAGGGCATCGTCCTCGATCCACCCACGTGGGGCCTGGGCCCGAAAGGCCAAAAATGGCGCCTTGAAGACCAACTCCTCAACCTTTGCCAAATCGTCGCCGACCTCGTTGAACCCGGCGGTTTCATCATCATGAACACGTACAGCGGCATCGCACCGTCCGCACTCGAGACGGTGTGGGACCGCATCCTGCCCTCGGCCGATACCGAAGCCGGTGAACTTTGCCTGCGCGGCGAAGACGGCCACTGGATTTCCACGGGCAGCCTCATCCGAATCACCACCCGATCATGAGTTCTTCTGCTTCTGAATCCCCGATGCTCGGCCTCCGTTTGCCTACCGACCCGCGCTGGGTAGCGCTCGTCGAAACCAACATTTCCGAAATCCTGACGGACCACGCGTGGTGCGAGCAAAAGGCCGCTTCCAACGCCATCTCCACCATCGTTCGCTTTCCCGAACACATCGATCTGGTGGAAGAGTTGACCCGTATCGCACAAGAGGAAATCGAACACTTCGGCATGGTAGTGGAGCGCATCAAGGCCCGCGGCTTTGAGTTGGGACCCGAGCGCAAGGACGATTACGTCGGCGAGCTGTTGCAGTTTATCAAGCGCAAATGCTCCCGCGAAGAACAGCTGGTCGACCGATTGCTCTTCGCCGCCATGATCGAGGCGCGGTCGTGCGAGCGGTTCAAAATGCTCTCCGAAAAAATCAGCGACCCGGACCTCGCAGCGTTCTATCGCGAACTCATGATTTCGGAGGCTGGCCACTACACGACGTTCATCGGTTTTGCCCGGAAATACGGCCAGGGGGTGGACGTCGAAGCGCGTTGGCAGGCCTTCCTCGACTACGAGGCAGGAATCATGGAACGCTACGGCAAGAAAGAAACCATGCACGGCTGAGGTCGCGAATCTGTGCGCCTACTGCCGTTGGATTAATCTTGACGTGCAAGCGTATCGGCAGCACGGGCTTTCCATTGCTCCAATTTGGCCAGGCCTACTTCCTTGCGGTACCGCAGAAGATATGAATTCGCTTTACCCTCTGAGTCCACATAAAACAAATCGGGGTTTTTATTCAAAACAGGGACCAAAAACTTGGCTGCCGAGTTGTATCCCATGTTATCGATGATGATGTAATCTGGATCTGTCTTCACGAAATATTCCAACATTGCCAAGGAATCTGTGGTGAATGGAAAACGCGAAGTGCGCGCACCAGAATGTTCATGAAAAATCATGGGTTTGCGACAGACCACCATCGGGTCTTTGAGCCGGTCTCCTTTCACAGAATCCCCGAAAGCGATGTACTGTTGGAATCCCTCATTCAATGGATTTTGAGAATTCACGTGGTATTGGTCCAATCGCGTTCGATTCCAAAACAAAAGCCCAAGCAGAATGAAGGCAAAGGAAGAGACATATTGGATGTTCAACCGTTCACTTCCCCAACGCACGAGGGTTAGAATTCCGGTGAAGAGTCCGAGATACAAAACTGGAGCAAGCGGCCAAACGTATCGGGAGTAATTACCCCCATGCCACATCAAAAATATTGCACCATTCGCCGCCAGGAAGATGATGAGAAATCGTCCCATGGGACCGAGCATATACAATCCAAATAAAATAAGTGACAACATCATGGCACCTAAGATCCAAATGTGCTTTTCCTGAGTTGTGGGATAGAGGTGCGGCAAAGTCACTTCCATAGAACCTCGGAACATGGTGTCGTAAGCATTCTTTGTCAATTTCTCCTTCCAATCTTCGACCGTCTCCAAGCTTCCTTCATCTGGATTCCAGGGATTCTTGGTTGTTGCAGTTTCGAGATATCGACCTTTCAATCCGTGGTGTTGATTCCGCAGGGACCATGGCATGGCAAGCAGAACAAACCCCAATGTCATCGCCACTGCGAGTTTCCATTGTTTCTTCAACATTTGATGCACAAAAAATGCCGCCGGCAGCGCCAATCCAATGCCCCGAATGTGAAACACTAAAGCCATGGAAACCAAGGCAAGGTAAAAGTATGGAGAACGCCAAAAGGGCTCTACATCCTGTAATTTATGAATGAAGCGAAAGGCCAATACCGTAAAAAACATGAAGGGCACCTCGGACATCAATTGAACCCCAAAATGCAAAAGCCCCGCATTCAGCAAAAGCATCACACCAATCACCAACGGCAAAGTGCGCTCCCCGAGCCAATCCTTCAACCAACCCCAAACCAACCATGCGGTTCCTAACAAAAACAGCAAATTGACCCATTTAAAGGAAATGAGGTTGTAACCCAAAAGCCAGCGCTCCGCCAACAGAATCAGAGGATATCCCGGTGGAAACCAATTGGACGGCTTGAATTCGCCCCCATAAGAAGTTCCATAACCATTGCCTTCCCACATGTTTTGCATCAAGTGCAAATAGTAGTAATTATCACCGTTGGGGTTCAGATCTTTCATGAACATGTAACCTGCGGCGTAATACCAAATGACCGCCATAACCAACAAGGCCAGAGCGTCAAGAATCATCACAGGCCTCCGGCCTATCGAATTGCTTGTTTCAGTTGTCATGGGATAGATTTAAAAGATGCGCGGGTTTGAAAGGCCCATTGCGTGCAGTCGGTACAAAACAGAATACCACATCACCCCCAAACCATAAATCGCACTCCGGCGCAAGTTGATGGACGATGCTTCTTCAAAATATTTTGTCGGACATGTCACCTCACCAATTTCAAATCCAGCCTTAAAAATTTGACAAATCATTTGATTATCAAAAACGAAATCATCCGAATTCGCCTCGATGTCAATTTTTTCGAAAATCTCACTCGAGAAAGCGCGATAGCCGGTATGGTATTCGGACAACTTCTGATTGATGAGGATATTTTGAAACAAGGTCAGAAAGCGATTGGCGACGTACTTGATCAAGGGCATCCCTCCCTTCAAGGCTCCCTTGCCTAAAATGCGTGAGCCAAAAACGACTGGATAAAGACCGTTCGCAATCATGTAAGTCATTGATTCAATGAGCTTCGGGGTGTATTGGTAATCGGGGTGCAACATGATGATGATGTCTGCTCCGATTTCCAATGCTTTGGTGTAACACGATTTTTGATTTCCTCCGTAACCTCGATTGATGTCATGGCGAAGCACGTGCTCAATGCCCAGGGCTTTGGCCAAAACCGAAGTGTTGTCTGAACTGCAATCATCGACCAATATCACCTCGTCGACAATATCACGTGGGATTTCATTATAGGTCGTTTCCAATGTTTGTTCGGCATTGTATGCCGGCATGACAACAACAACTTTTTTTCCGTATACCATCGTTACGCAAATTTCTGAATACTTACGAAATGACAACAATAAAGGTTACGAAATCAGGAGACCAGAATGCGTTGGCAGCCGGTTGTTGATGTGCTGCGTTGGTGTACATTGGCGGCATGATTCGCATTCTTTTCTCTGCCTCGGCGGCGGCTTTATTGCTTGCGGCGTGCGGCCATCCTGAACCGATATTCAACTCTGAACTCGATGTGCGCGATGCACTTGCGCGCGTCGAATCCACCCAATTAAATGCGCACATGACCAGCGACGTGGAAGCGTCCGGCTCGCATTGGGACCGACAAATCGAAATGAACTGGGCAGCGGGCGCATTGGGCGATACGGCCCTTGTGATGATGGCTTGGACGCTGCGCGACGCTTACATCAGCGAGGGCGATACGAGCGTGTCATGGGGGCATTTGTTTAGGGGTGAATTGACTTCCATCAACAGCGACAGTGTTTTGACCGAAAAAGAGGTCGACCCGGATGCCTATCGCAACGGCAACGGCATCGAGAACTACTACGCTGCCATGGCGCTACCGGCCATGCTCACCGATACAGCATGGTGGGCGGATCAGGTGAGCGATTCGTTGGTGAGGGTGGTGTGGGAGCACGTGCTGCCCACGCGGTCCAGCGCTGAGCAATTCATCCTGACCAAGACCGACATCCAAGACACGGCCGACGTCGACTTCCACCCGGAAACGAATTCGTCGCAGCGTTGGGTGTTCGAGGCGCCGCATGGACTGCCGGTGCGCTACGAACAATCGTGGTACCGGGGCGACATGGCCTACGGGAGCGACCTGAGCATTGATTGGGAATGGACGTCGGTGAACGAGGAAGCAATTAGCGTCGCCATCGCAGACTGGAAGGCACCCGAATGGGCGAAAACGCCGGAGCCCGCAGCTGGACCGGAAGTGGCCGGTGGGGGCGGCGATGATGATTGGTACGAAACAACGCTCGCGGCGTTGCCGCAATTGGAAGTAAAAGCACCGGCGCTGGAAGGCCAACTGCTCAGTGGCGGCGACGGATCGCTCGCGGATTTCGAAGGATCGCTCGTTTACCTGGATTTCTGGTACATCGGCTGCGGACCGTGCATGCGAGCGCTTCCACATTTGGCGCACATGCAGGAAGAATTTGGCCCGGCAGGATTTCAAGTCTTGGGTGTCAATCCTTACCAAGATTCTGCCACTGTCCAACGCTACCTCGACCGGCGCGAGCTCGACATCCAACAACTGATCCTCGATTCCCTACCGGAAGCCTACCCCGTGCGGGCCTATCCGACTTGGTTCCTCGTCGGTCGCGATGGCACGGTGCTGGCGCGCGACATGGGCTACGGCGATGATACCGCCGCATTCCTGGATTCGCTGGTCAGCGCGAATTTGTAAAGTACCGCAGGGAAGGCGGGCTTCCTCAGTCCTCCAGTATGTAGGGTATTCCAAGAGGCTTTGGCTTCGGCGAATCCGTTGGCGTAGAACCCGTTGCCGGCGCTGGGTTCATGCAGCCACGGACGTTCGTGAACCCGCTGATCCAATACGCGTCGCTGCGCAAGTTCAAGCTGCCATCCGCGTCCGTCGAATCGGTTGGGTGGTGCAGGAAATGCACCGCTACCGGCTCGTCATAATGGCCTTCGAACGTGAACTGAACGCCACCGTCGAGTGCGACCGGTGAACTCGGCAACACGAGGTATTGACTGATGAGTTTGGGATATGTGGATTCCTGAACGATGACACTCAAGTCCGCCGTTTCGCTGTTTCCGGCGCCGGAAATGCTCAAGGTGTCACGACCCGTTCCGGACGCCGAAGCATTGACGGTGAGGATGCTTCCGTTGATGGAGGCTGTGCCAAACGCGTCAAGTGCGCCATTCAGCGAATAGCTCCACGTACCCGTCGAGCTGCCGCTGTGCAGCGTGTCGAGATCCAAGGTGAGTGTTCCGCCGTCGCAGATCAGCAACGAATCGATGGCCGCATAGTCTGCGCCGCTCGCGAAGGTGCAAGGCGGGTTCGTGCCGTCGCTGTAGTTATCCGCGAGGAGGTTGTCGCAGTTATCGTTGCTGTCGCTGACGTAGCCCGTTGGTGCAGAGCCGGTGCAACTCGTAGTGCTTACGGCTGGATTACCCAAGCCGTCGTTGTCGGCGTCCTGGTAATACGTATCGGCGAACGTGCACGCGCCATTGGCCGCATCGTCGTAGTTGCATGCGCTGGTGTCGAAGCAATTGTCCGAAGTATCGCACACGCCATCGCTGTCGGTGTCAACGTCGGCCGCGCTGCATCCGCAGATGCCCGGCTCGGTTTTGGCCGCGTTGCCGGGGCAATTGTCCGTTGAAGTGCTCACGTATCCAACCGGCTGAATGCATGACGACTGGGTGGTCGCCGGGTCGCCGGCTCCATCGCCATCGGTGTCCGCATACCAAGTTGTGGGTAAGGTGCAACTGCCGTCGTCTTCTGTAGCAGTGGCGTCGTAATTGCATGCGCTGGCGTTGGTGCAACCATTCACTTCCAATTCATCACAAACGCCGTCGCTGTCGCTGTCGTTGTTGCAATCGCCGTTGCAATCGTAGTATGCCGCGGCGTAGGTGCAACTGCCATCGTTGTTCGTGGCCGAGGCGTCGTAGTTGCATGCGCTGGCATTCGTGCAGCCATCAATGATACAGCTTCCGTCGTCTTGAGTGGCAGTGGCATCGTAGTTGCT
>Ga0255771_1006083_pt1 | contig 10293 bp, 5 predicted proteins | sample 011ome_19_FD_179969 | JGI IMG/M metagenome (GOLD analysis project Ga0255771, IMG submission 179969) | Coastal salt marsh microbial communities from the Groves Creek Marsh, Skidaway Island, Georgia - 011510BT metaG (version 2) | ecosystem: Environmental > Aquatic > Marine > Intertidal zone > Salt...
GGAGTAGGGAGGGAGAGGGAGATAGACCGCGTTGAAAACGAAAAAAACGACCAAAGTGTGGCGTGTCGAGAACGCGTTTCGCGTGCGGCGCGTCTCCGCCGCGCTCGAAGAAACACCGAGGCGTGCACACAAAGAAAAGGCGGCGGGAGGCGCTGCGCGTCCGACGTGGCGGAAAATCTTTTGTTCATCCGAAACGGAAACAGATCGGCGTTTGATCGGGGCGACCGGTGAAACGGCGCGTCCGAAACCGTGACGACACTTTTCAAAGGCTCGATCTGAAACCGCCGCTTGGTGTCCGGAAAATGGCACGCGCCGAGCGGACAGCTTCGCAACCGCCGCCATGTCGACGCGACGCCGGTAAGCGCGCATACCTCAAGGCGCGAGACCACGTACGGAGGGTTCGTTGGTTCGCGTTACCAGACTTCCACGGCTCCACACGCTCACGATAACCATCACGCAGTTCTCACCCACGCACGCCCCGCACACACCATGCCGGCGACTCTCTTGAGCAGTAGCTCGCAAACGCACGCGATGCTTTGTCGCGTGCGGCAACAAAATCCCGCATCGGGCGTCTCCGGACGCCACGCCGTGGGCGGCCGCGGGGCGGTCGTGCTGAGGTCCGCGACGTTCACCCGCCCGCGCGGGAACGCGCGCCGCGTCGTCGTGCCCCACGCGCAGGCTCGCGGCGAGCCCCCCCGTGCGGTGAAGCAAGACGCCGCTATCGCGGACCTCGCGCCGAAACAGCTCCCGGTTGAACAGCGCAAGGTGCGATTTCACGCTCTCGGAACCGGCGCGGAGACGCGGACGGGTGTGCGGCGCGCTCGGTTCTCGGGTTTGGCGATCGCGGCGATTACAGCGGACACGTGTCAAACGAAATACGCGCCGCGCGCGCCGAGGGGACGGTCGCGCCCGCCGGGACGGCGCGCGCACCGGCGCGCGGGTGCCGATTATATCCCTCCGGCATTCGGGAGGATATTCTTTTCCCCGCGCGAACGACGCGACGCGCGTTTATCGCGCGTCGCTCACAGAGACTTCTCGAAAAATCGCCGACTGACCTCTTTGACCACCCAACACGATCGCATCACGACCGCCCTTCGGTGATCCTCCTCCCAGATCCTCGAGGCTCTGGCGTCGAAGTCCGTGGACGACGCGGATGAGTTCGACGCGGGCGAAGATCCCAACGCGTCGCCGGTGAGCCCCCAGCAGCTCATCGGCGGCACGCCCATCCTGGACCTCTCGGCGTACTCGCTGAACCCCAACGTGCGCATTTTGGCCAAGACGGAGTACCTCAACCCGTCCGGCTCCATCAAGGACCGCATCGCGCAGCACATGCTCTCCAACGCCGAGCGCACGGGCCGCCTGAAGCCCGGCATGACGGTTGTGGCGGCGACGTCCGGCAACACCGGCTCCGCCATCGCCATGGCGTGCGCGCTGCGCGGGTACGAGTACATCGTCATCACCAACGAGAAGACCAGCAAGGAGAAGGTGGATAGCATGAAAGCCTACGGCGGCGAGGTGCTCATCTCCCCCTCCGGCGTGTCCCCTGACGACCCGGAGCACTACCAGAACATCGAGAACCGCCTGTGCGAGGAGAACCCGGAGACGTACTACGGCGTCGACCAGTACAACAACCCGTTCAACGCCGAGGCGTACGAAGCCACGCTCGGGCCGGAGATCTGGAAACAGACCTCGGGGGAGGTGACGCACTTTATCGCGGGCGGGAGCACGGGCGGGACGGTCTCCGGCACCGGGCGCTTCCTCAAGTCGCAGAACCCGGACGTGCGCGTGCTCATGGCGGATCCGCGCGGGTCGGTGTTTTGGGACCACGTCGTGAACGGCGTCGCGGCGGCGGATGTCAAGGTGAGCAAGGGCTGGGAGACGGAGGGCGTGGGGAAGGACAGCATACCCGGCTGCTTTGACATCAATGTCGTGGACGGGATGGTGCGCGCCACGGACGAGCACGCGTTCCGCACGTGCCGCGAAGTCGCGTCCAACGACGGGTTGCTCATCGGGGGGTCCTCGGGGTTGAATCTGCACGCCGCGCGCGTGTTGTCCAGCACCGTGGAGGACGGCGCGACCATCGTCACCGTGCTCCCCGACTCCGGGGTTAAGTACCTGAGCAAGATCTACAATGACGACTGGCTCGCGGGGAAGGGCCTCAAGAACACGGCGCTGTGCGAGGAGGGGCAGGCGTGCGGCGACTTGTACTGGCGCCCGGATATCGTCGACAGCGCGGCGGCGCCCGCGGCGGCGGCGAAGAAGGCGGCGAAGGCGACGGAGGGCGACGACCTGTGGTCGCGTGAGTCTCTCGATCAGGAGATGAACTACCTGCTGGAGATCGCGCCGCAGCTGGTTGACTACCACATGGCGAGCGTCTCCGGCGACGAGCGCGTGCACTCGCGCCTGCAGTCGCCCGACGAACTCGCGGCGACGTTTCTCGAGGCTGGCGCCGAGCTCGAGCTCAAGGAGAACGCCGACCCGGTGGACATGGACGGCATCAAGCGCGCCGTGCACGCGGTGATGGACAACAGCGTGCGCTCGTCGCACCCGCTGTTCCTGAACCAGCTGTACAGCGGCGTCGACCCCGTCGCGCTCGCCGGCGAGTGGATCGCCTCGACGCTCAACGCCAACGTGCACACCTTCGAGGTGGCGCCCGTCTTGACGGAGATCGAGAAGGCGGTGCTCGCCAAGACGGCGCGCATGTGGCTGGCGCACGGGTCGCCCGCGGCGACGCCCGCGCACGACGGCCTGATTGTCCCCGGCGGCTCCCTCTCGAACATGTACTCGATGATCCTGGCGCGCGACCGCGCCGAGCCCGACGCGCGGAACAAAGGGAACAGCGGGAAGCTTGTGGCGTTTTGCTCCGAGCAGTCGCACTACTCGTACCGCAAGTCCGCGCTCGTGATGGGCATCGGCATGGACAACATGATCAAGGTGCCGTGCGACGAGAACGGCGCGATGATCGCCGCCGAGCTCGAGAAGGAGGTTGAGGCTGCCAAGGCGCGCGGCATGACCCCCTTCTACGCGGGCACCACCGCCGGCTCCACCGTGCTCGGCGCGTTCGACGACTACCAAGGCGCCGCCGACGTGTGCGAGCGCCACGGCTTGTGGATGCACGTGGACGGCGCCTGGGGCGGCGCCGCCGCGCTCTCCGCGGACAAGCGCGCGAAGTACCTGGACGGGTTCGAGCGCGCGGACTCCTTCTGCTGGAACCCGCACAAGATGCTCGGCTTGCCCCTGCAGTGCTCCATCTTCGTCACCAAGCACGAGGGCGCGCTCGCCAAGGCGAACGGCGTGCAGGCGGATTACCTGTTCCAGCCGGACAAGAACAACGCCGGCGCCGACCTGGGCGACCGCACCATCCAGTGCGGCCGCAAGGCGGACGCGCTTAAGATCTGGCTCGCCTGGAAGCACCGCGGCGACGACGGGTTCAGCGACCTCGTCGACCGCGCGTTCGGCCTCGCGGACGCCGTCCAGCAGGACGTGTCGCAAAGGCAAGCCGACGACGGCTCGTTCGTGCTCGCCGCCGAGGCGCAGTGCGCCAACGTCGGGTTCTGGTACGTGCCGCCGCGCCTGCGGCCGTTCGACCCGGCGACGGCGACGGCGAACCAGCTCACCGAGATCGGGTTCGTCGCGCCCAAGCTGAAGGACGCCATGCAGCGCGCCGGGGACGCCATGATCGGCTTCCAACCCATTGATTCCATGAACAAGCCCAACTTCTTCCGTCTGGTGCTGCCCAACCCGCGTCACTTGTCCAAGGACATGCTGCGCGACATGCTCGACCGCATGGACGAGCTCGGGAAGGACCTGTGAGTCTTTTTCGCGCCAAGCACGAAAACACACTCGAAAGGGGGAAGCGAAAGGGCTCGGTCTCGTCACTCGTCCTCGAAACCCAGGACGCGCTCATTTCTACGCGCACGACGCCAGTCGAAGCTCTCGTGGCGCGTAGAACCCCGTCTGTGTTCTTTAAAGCAGAGCACGGCGGCCGAGCGCAACTTGTGACAGTAAACATTTGAAGTAATACGTAGCTACACATTATCAGAGCCCTTTGCTCCACCAATCTACTCGCGCTACGCGTCAACAGGCAGAACGACCTTCACGCTCCGCTCGGGAACTCGCCACCCCGCGTCTCCAGCCGCGGAGGAACTGGACGCGGCTCGTCCCAGAAGCGCGCCGGCGTCGCCCGACGACGCGTCGTCGTCGTCGAAACCGTCGTCGTCGTCGTCGTCGTCGCCGGCTTCCCCGAGCGCCCCGAGCCGCGTCCCCGCCGTCTCCGCCGCTCCCGACGCCGCGAGCGCGGCGAGTGCCATCGCCGCCGCCGCGACGAGGGACGGCGCCCAGAGCGCGCCCCCCCCCGCGGACCCGCCGACCACGAGCCCCATCGCGGAGGTTCCGGCGAACGCGCCGACGCGCCCGACGGCGCCGAGGATCCCCAGCGCGGTGGCGCGCGCGCGCGTGGGAAAGCTCTCGGCGCTGAGCAGGTCCAGCGCGTTCCAGCCTCCCACGGAGAGCGCGTTGAAGAGACACGCGCAGAGCACGAACGCGAACCAGTCGTCTTTTTCGTCGCCCGCGGTCGTCTTCGCGCGCGCGTCTCGCGACACCGCCGCGACCGCCGCGAACGCCAGCGCGCTCGCGCACGCGCCGCACGCGCCGACGAGCAGCGTCTTGACGCGTCCGACGGCGTCGACGGAAAACGCGCTGGCGACGTTTCCGGGCGCGGCGGCGAGGGCGACGAGCAGGTTCTCCAGGTACACGCGCTGCGAGACGCGACCGTTCGCGTCTGAATCCCGAAACGAAGAAGAGCTTTTGTCGCGCGCGAACGCCTCCGGGAGCCAGAGCATGGTGCCGTACCACCCGAAGCTCAGCGCGAACCAAATCGCGGCGATCGCCGGGAACCGCGCGGGTTTCACTAAAAAAAGAAAAAAGCTCGTCTCGCGCTTTCGACGCGCTTCGGACGACTTTCCCGCGGCGTCTGTCCCGCGCAGTCTGAAGCCCTCGTGTAGGCGGCTGCTTCGCGTGCGCCGCGAGACCGCGCGCACGACCGCCGCGGCCTCCAGCCCCCGCCCCCGCGCGCACAGGAACCGGGGGCTCTCGGGGACGCGCGCGGCGGCGGCGGCGGCGGCGACGAGCGCCGGCGCCGCCGCCGCCGCGAGGAACGCGCGCCACCCGCTTTTCGGTATGACGATCCAGCCCACCGCGGCGGAGTAGACGGAGCCGCACATCCAGCCGCTCGCCAGGACGACCACCCCCGCGCCTCGCCTCGACGCCGGCAGGAACTCGGGGAGGAGCGTGAACGCGACGGCGTTGGCGCCCGCCACGCCGATCCCCGCGAAGAAGCGACACGCGCACAGCGCGCCGAGGTGCTCACCCACCGCGGAGGACGCCAGCGCGGAGAGGCCGTTCAGCAGCAAGGACGCGACGAGCGCGGGTCGCCTTCCCACCAGGTCGCCCGCGAGGCCCCACGCCACGGCGCCGACGAGCGCGCCGGCGAACACGGCGGCGGTCAGCGCCCCCTTGTCCGCGTCCGAGAGGTGCGTCAGGTTGGGGAGCACGAGCCCGATGCTCATCACCTCCACCGCGTCCGCGGCGTTTCCGAGGGTCAGGATCAGGGTGAGCCAGACGTGAAAGCTCCCGAAACCGACGAGCTCGACCGCGCGGTCGCAAGTGATCGCCGCAGACGCGCTCGCGGGCGCTTCATCGATCCCGAGGTCCACCTCGGCGAGCTCCACCCCCGAGGCCATGCGACCCCGCCGCGCGGAGTGGGAAAAGCGTTGTTTTTATCGGAAACTTTGTCCTTTTCGTCGTGTCAAATCATTACGCGCGGCGGCGCAGCCATGGCGGCGACGCGCGCGTTCGACGACGCGGACGAGCGGTGGATGCGCGCGGCGCTCGTCGAGGCGGAGGGTGCGCTGAATAGATGGGAAGTGCCCGTCGGGTGCGTGGTCGTGCGCGACGGCGAGGTCATCGCCACGGGCTCGAACCGAACGAACGAGCTCCGGAACGGCACTCGGCACGCCGAGTTCGAGGCGATCGATGCCATCTTAGCCAGACCCGAGGTGAACGACGACGCGTCCGCCGCGGGGTTCGACCGGTGCGACCTGTACGTCACGTGCGAGCCGTGCATCATGTGCGCGGGCGCGTTGTCCTTGCTCGGGTTCCGGAGCGTGACCTTCGGATGCGGGAACGACAAGTTCGGGGGAAACGGGAGCATCCTCGCGGTGCACGAGACGGGGTGTCATCCGTGCGGCGTCGCGGCGGCGGCGGCGGGACACGCGACGAACGACGCACGCACGAATCCTTCATCGACGTATCGTTCCTGGGGCGGTCTGTTCGCGGACCGCGCCGTGGCGTTACTGCAGGACTTTTACATCCGCGGCAACCCGAAAGCGCCCAAGCCGCACAGGCCGCTCGCGCCGGAGGCGAAGGCGCTGCGGTCCACGAGCGACGCGGGATGACTAGCTAAGAAGGAGTCGTATCTAGTAGTCTACGAGCTAGTCGTAGTCATCAGTCTTCGTAGTCGCCAGCCTTTGTTCTTCTCTAGGAGCTCGTAGCTCGTGTTACAACGGCCGCGAGCGCGCACGCGTTCGTGGTCTGTGATGGGCCGTTCGCCGCGCCGCGCGCGCGCGCATTCGCGACTACGATGCCCGCCGCACCTCGATGGTTATCGTGGACTTCTGCGAACGCGCGTCCGGGTCTATCTCGTCCACGTGCGTCGCCGTGCCGGTGTGGATGCGCGTGACCACCGCGATGCCCTCGGACTTCAGAATCTCGCTCACCGACGCGGCCGTGCCCACCGCGGCGCCGCTGCCGCACAGCGTCACGACGTCTCGTTTCGCCAAGAATTTCTGCGCGAGACGCACGTAGTGGAACAAAGGCTTCTTCGCGTTGCTCACCATGATCCTATCCCCGTCCCCGCTCGCGGAGGGCACGTCGTCCTCGTCACGCATCTCGCTCGACACGTGAGCGGCCCGCGGGCGTGCAGCGACACCGCGCGTGCGTCACTGACGCGTCCTCGGACTGCCCCGAAGTCGAAACGAACAATCTTTCTCGTTCCGACCGAAACTCAGGAGGCGGCGGTGAATTCGGCAGTGTGCGCGTCGCGCGACTCTCGCGATGCCGCGCAAGAAAGGCGGCCGGTCGGGGACGCCGGATGGATACTCGCCGTCGCCCCTCGGCGAAGAGCCGCGCGGTCGGTCGCGGTCGCCGCGGGTCGGCGACTCGCCGCGCGATTCCCCTCGCGGAGGCCGCAGCCCGACGCGCGAGGCGGTGCCGGCTCCGCGCCTCGCGCCCGTCCCGTCGTGGCGCGGGCTGCGGGCGTGCCTGCCGCGGGGCTCCGAGCCGCACGCGGGCGAGCTCGAGGCTGAGCCGGTGGCGACGGGCTTCGGCGCGCACGCGCACGTCCTCCTGTCCCCGCGCATGATGACCAACGCGGGCCTCGGGCCGGGCGACTGGGTCGCGCTCGCGATTCGGGGCGACACCTCCGGCGGCGGCGAGAGCGCGACGGATGGGTGCGCCGACGCCGACGACGACGACGCGCCGTCCGCCGCCCTCTGCTCGGCGCTTCTGGCCAGAAACCTCCCCACCCTCGTCACGTACGAAAACGCGCGCGCGCACGAGGACGAGACGGGATCCGCGGATGAACGCGCGCGTCTCGGGCGTTACGTCGTGCTGGCGCGCGCGCACCCGCACGCAAAGGCGTCGTCGCCAAACGCCGTCGCGCTGGCGCGGAAAACGTGGATGTCGCTCGGGCGGCCCGCCGGACACGCGCGCATCTGGGTCTGCCCGCTGGACGTCGCGAGGGCGATCGGCGCGGTGACGGAGACCAAAGAAACGCCGCCGGCGGAGCGGACGGACGCGAAGGCGCTTTTGACCGAAACGCGTGCGTTTCCTCTCGCCGCGCCCTCCCCGGGCGCGGCGTGCGCGTCCGCGGCGCTCGCGCTGTGGGCGCTGGAGGGCGGCGCGGCGCCGGGGTCCGCCGGCGACTGGCTCGAGCGCGGGTTACGCGCAGGCGCGGTTCAGGCGGGAGCGTCCACGGACGTCTCGAAAGGCTCGAACAAGCAACTCGCGGTGCTGGAGTCCCTGGCGCGCCGCGCGCTGGACGGGCGGTGCCTGCTTCCCGGGAACCTGGTGCGCCTGCCCCTGCTGGGCGCCAGCGCGTTTTTTGTAGTGGAAAACGCGCGCGGGTTCGGGCCGGTGGGCGCGGCGACGACGGTGGCGCTGCGCGGCGAACGCGAAGCCGCTCGCGGTCCGCCTGACGCGAGTTTCGCGGCGTCGAGCGTGACGAACGACGACTCCAGTGACTCGGGTGACCCGGCGGTGACCGCCGCGGCGCGCGCGCGGCGCGCGGGCGAGCGTTTCGCCTCGGCGGCGGACGCCGCCGGCGGGTACGCGTCCCTGGGCGGCGTCGACACGCTCGTCGCGTCGCTCCGCGAATCCGTCGAGCTCCCGCTCGCACGGCCGGAGCTCTTCGAGCAGCGCGGCGTGCGCCCCCCGCGCGGCGTGCTGCTGTGGGGCCCGCCGGGCACGGGGAAGACGCGTCTCGCGCGCGCCGCCGCGGCGTCCGCGAACGCCGCGCTGCTGGTCGTGCGCGGGCCCGAGCTGGTGACGGCGGCGGTGGGCGAGTCGGAGGCGGCGCTGCGGGGCGTCTTCGCCGCCGCCGCGGCGGCGGCGCCGTGCGTGGTGCTGCTGGACGAGCTGGATGCCATCGCGCCGGCACGCGCCGGCGGCGACGGGCTCGGGGGGCGCGGGGACGCCGGGGCCTCCGGCGGAGGGGACGAGCAGATGTCCGCGCGCGTCGTGGCCGCGCTCCTCTCCGCGCTGGACGGCGCCGGCGGTGAAAACGGTGAAGACGACATGCGCGGCGTGGTCGTGGTGGCCACCACCAACCGCCCGGAAGCCGTGGACCGCGCGCTGCGGCGGCCCGGCCGGTTCGACCGCGAGATCGAGGTGGGCGTGCCCACGCCCTCGGCGCGCCGCGAGATCCTGCAGAAGCACATGCGCGCGCTGCGCCACTCCGTGACGGAGGCGCAGGCGGACGCGCTGGCGCGGGACGCGCACGGCTTCGTCGGCGCCGACGTCGCCGCGCTCTGCGCGGGCGCGGCGATGCAGGCGCTACGGCGCGTCGTCGGTCGCGAAGACGATTCGATAACTTTGGCGTCCGCGCTCGGGTCGTCGCTGCGTCTCGCGCGGAGGCTCGACGACGACCGCTCGAGCCCGGACGCGCGGCGCGACGCGACGCCGGCGCCGCGCGCGCCGAGCCACCGCGGCGCGACTGCGCCGCGCGCCTTCGGCGACGACGCCGACCGCGTGACGTTCGCGGACTTCCTCGCGGCGCGGCGGCGCGTCAAGCCGAGCGCGCTGCGCGAGGTGGCGGTCGAGGCCCCGCGCGTGGCGTGGGACGACGTCGGCGGGCACGCGGCGATCAAGCAGCAGCTGCGCGAGGCGGTGGAGTGGCAGGAGCGGCACGGGGACGCGCTGCGCCGCGTGGGCGCGGTTCCGCCCACGGGAACGCTCCTGTACGGCCCCCCGGGGTGCTCGAAGACGATGCTGGCGCGCGCGGTGGCGTCGGCGTCCGGCCGCAACTTCGTCACCGTCACGGGCCCGGAGCTGCACAGCAAGTACGTGGGCGAGTCGGAGAAGGCTGTGCGCGCGCTCTTCGCGCGCGCCGCCGCGTCGGCGCCCTCGGTGATTTTTTTGGACGAGCTGGACGGGCTCGTCGGGCGCCGGGCCCCGGGGGTCGGCGGCGGGCCGAGCGCGTCGGACCGCGTCCTCACGCAGCTGCTCGGCGAGATGGACGGTTTGGCGAGCGGGTTTAGGAATCGCGGTAGCGTGTGCGTCGTCGCGGCGACGAACCGCCCGGACCTGGTCGACCCCGCGCTGCTTCGCCCCGGGCGGTTCGATCGCGCGCTCTACGTCCCGCCGCCGACGGAATGGGAGGACCGCGCCGCCATCTTGACGCGCGCCGCTCGAAAGACGCCGCTCGCGCCGGACGTCGACTTAAAAATGCTCGCGATGGGCACCGCGGGGTACACCGGCGCGGACCTGCAGGCGTACGTGCGCGAGGCGGCGGTCTGCGCGCTCGAGGAGGACCTCGAGTCGAGCCAGGTGTGCGCCAGGCACTTCGCGGCGGCGGCGGCGCGCGTGCCGCCGTCGCCGCCGGTTTCCGCGGAGACGGCGGCGGCGTACGCGTCGTTCGAGCGCGCGGGGTACGCGTAGCGCGTAGGGTGACTATGACGTAGAGGCGTGCGTTCTTACTTAAAGGTCTACAGACAAGACGCGGATGACGTGTTTAGC
>Ga0255771_1006089_pt1 | contig 10288 bp, 9 predicted proteins | sample 011ome_19_FD_179969 | JGI IMG/M metagenome (GOLD analysis project Ga0255771, IMG submission 179969) | Coastal salt marsh microbial communities from the Groves Creek Marsh, Skidaway Island, Georgia - 011510BT metaG (version 2) | ecosystem: Environmental > Aquatic > Marine > Intertidal zone > Salt...
ACCCATTTTGAATTTCTCCACCCCCTCCACGTCTTGAGTCAGGACTCGTCGTACGTTCCACCAATCATGACTCCAAGAGCACCCCCTCTCACGCACGCGAACTCGCCGCGACGTCGCCCGGCTGTCGCCCGCACACCGTCGCCGCGACCGCTACGAACATCATGGTGCGTGCGACGCGAATCGATCGCGATGTTTGACGCGCGTTTCGCCCCGTCGTCGATGCGCGCGTCGCTGCGTCGCGCGCTGGGCGCGTCGCTGCGTCGCGCGCGCGTCGGTGGATTCCCGCGATCGCGCGCGTGGATTGGTCGAGGCGCGCATCGCCGCGCGCGCGCGCAGACGCGCGGATCTCGGCGCGCGGGTGACGGTGATGCGCGATGGAGTTTTGTGGCGGCGTTCTGTGCGGTGCGGGCGCGAGACGCGGCGTCGCGCGACGCGGTGCGGGCGCGGGTTGGCGATCGTGGATTGTGCTGGCGTCAACGGATCGCGCATTCTGAACACTAAATGGGGGGTGTTGGCCGTCGTGCGACCGTGGGTTGGCGCGTGTGCGAGGTTTGAGCGATGGGATGAAAATTTCTCGGGAGTGTGGGCGTTGGGTGCGGGCGTTGGGCGAGGGCGGAGGCGTGGGTTGAGAGAATTGCGCGCGTCGGTTGCACTGAATGCAGTTGCGCCGACGCGCGAGTTGTTGACTTTTTGCGCGTACTGACAATGGTTGTTTGTTTTGGCACGAATAGGTTGGAACTACGCGTACTAAGGGCAAAGGCCGCACCTCCGGCCTCTCCGAGGAGCAAAAGCAAGAAATCCGCGAGGCGTTTGACCTCTTCGATACCGACGGTTCGGGGACGATCGACGCCAAGGAACTCAAGGTTGCCATGCGCGCCCTCGGCTTTGAACCGAACAAGGACGAAATCAAGAAGATGATTGCCGATATCGATAAGGACGGTAACGGTACCATCGACTTTGAAGAATTCCTTACGATGATGACCGCCAAGATGGGCGAACGCGACAGCCGCGAAGAAATCATGAAGGCGTTCCGTCTCTTTGATGACGACGAAACGGGCAAGATCTCCTTCAAGAACTTGAAGCGCGTCGCCAAGGAATTGGGTGAAAACATGACTGATGAAGAACTCCAAGAAATGATTGACGAAGCCGACCGTGATGGTGATGGCGAAGTTAACGAAGAGGAATTCTTCCGCATCATGAAGAAGACGTCTCTCTTTTAAATCGCCGTGTAACACAAATCACCCACTCCGCGACGCCTTTGCGGGCGTTCGCTATGTAAACACTGACGTTCAGTGTGACACTGACAGCAGTACGATCAAGTGCATCGACTGCGTAGAATGTCATTAGATTTAGCTTGAAATAACCACTCTCCCAGAGACGTGCTTGAAGATGCATGAAAATCGATGCCCTGGCGATGGTTATCATTACACACATAATTAGCCCGCTAAATGCCTAAGACTCACGCTACACTGGCGTACCGTGCACACGGAAGCGATACACGCACGTCCAGCCTTTGTGACCGTGATTATTTTTGACGAATAAGCGCACGTGATCTACGACTTGAGGCTCCTCGACATCAAACGTTTGCACTGCGCCGAGATCCACAGAGTATGAAAAATTTCCTAACGGCATCATAGACTTGGGTACCTTGCTCTTCTTCGTGTTACTGAGCCAGCCGAAAATTCCAAAATCTTTTGGTGCGCTGTGCGTGTCGTAGGCAACCAAACTATCCGAGTGTTCAAGGGTAACCGCGGCAATCGTGATTGGCTGGCGAAGTCGAACGTCGATGAAACCAGTCGGCGAATGCAAAGCCAAGCAATCGCCGGGTTGCTCTAATGATGGCGTTAACAGCCAGTCATCACTTCTCGGATGCACACCAGATCGCAAGTAAGTCAGTGCGGCGGTTATGGGGCCATCGCCACGGGCAACAAAAGGTGAAATAGGAGAGTGCGCGACGACGCGTCCGCCGCCAGACGCGAGCGCGTAATCAGGACGACCTGTGCGGTCAGCATACCACAAGTTTGATGACACATCCGCGCTTTTCGAAAATATGCTTTTCGGCATCGTGCGCGGTAAGGATTTCATGTACTGATCGACGCGTTCCGTCATGTGCTTCTCTAACGAGGTGAAATCAGCCGACTGTGGAGCCGGGGTGGCGGCGATGCGAGCCTCGAGCTTCTTCAAATCGCCCGACTTTGCAAACCCTGCCTGATTCTTTTTAATCGCACTAATATCGCTGTCAATACCATTGAGCTGTGTCGCAGTTACGAACTCTCCCTGCGCTTTTTTCAAAGCATCAATAGTGTTTTGTATTGCGGTAATTTGCGCGTTCGAAACTTGGGCGATTTGGGCGGGCGTCTTTTTGAAGAATCCGCCCGACTTCTTCGTTTGCAAGCTCGTTGAAAGCGCGTCGATCTGCCTCTTTAGTTCATCAATATGCGACATTCTAGCAAAGTCATTTTGACTCTTGCTAAGTGTATCCACAGATCCAGAGAGCGCGCTGATTTGCGCCAACATGTCTTTCACGTCGCTCGACGTAGCGGAACTGAACGCCGCGAGATCTTTCGCCGACGATGTTTTGAACGCCTTCAATTGCGCGGTCGCAGTCGCGAGTTCATCATTCAACGTCTTCAATTGCTTCTCTGTCGCGACATCCACGGCAGTGAGCGCGCTCAACGCGTCGCGCGTGACGTACTTGTCCTGCGCGCCTCGCAACGCGTCGACGGCGGCTTCCAGCGCTTTGAAATCCGTCTCAGACACCTTTGACGATGCCTTTTTAAGCAATCCACTGTTGGCGTTATTACTCTTCTGCGACATTGTCGCGAGCGTGGCGATTTGCTTCTTCAATTCATCAACCTGCACCATTTTAACGACGTCCCGTTGACTCACTTTCAACGCGTCGACGGCGGCTTCCAAAGGAGACACCCCTTTCGCATATTTATCCATCTCATGCCTCAACTCCCGCATCGTCGACGCTCGTCCAGCATCACGCTCTTCACATTTCTTCATCGCATGCTCAACGTCTCGCAATCGACGCGTCATGGGAGCTAAATCCACGTGCGTTTGGCTCACGCGCGCCGACGCCACCGCAAACGCATTCAAACGCAAGCTGATGCTTTGAAGCACCACAGCCACGAGCGCGGTCGCCGTCACGCACGCCGTCGCCACGATAAACGGGATACTTTGACGTCCATGTATTCGTGCGCGCGAATCCATCCCATCGTCGTCGTCGTTGTCAACATCATCATCATCATCGTCTGAAGTTTCAACAGTCACCAACGGTGTCGCCGCGCCTCGTCGCGCCTGACGCCCGCGCGACGCGCTCGACGCCTCCCGCGCGCGCGCGACGCCATCGGACTCGTCATCATCGTCGTCATCCGCGCGCGCGGGCGCGCTCGCGCTCGCTGATTCGCGTCGTCGTCGCGTGGACATTGATTACAAGATGACGCGCGCCCAACTGTGACGCGCTACACGTCGGCGCACCGCGTCGAGGTGCCCACGCGCGAGCGCGCCCGCGCGCGCAGGACGCACACGGTGAAACGCACGCGCGTCGTCGTCGCGTCGGCGCGGGCGCGAGGGCGCTGCGCGCGCGCGTGAACGCGGTGGTGTCGATGGCCATGGACGGTTGGCTTTTTCGCGACCTTCGCGACGTTGGCGACGACGTTGGCGACGACGACGGCGACGGTGATGGCGACGGGGCGACGTCGTGTTCGCTCGCAGATGCGTGGCAAGTGATGGACGTCGTGGATTGCGCCGCGAGCGCGCGTGGAGCTGACGCCGGGACGACGGCGCGCGGGAGAGTGTTAAAGTTGACGCTGATTAGCGCCGCGGGCGACGCGCTCGCGGCGATCGAACGCGAACGGTTGACGGATATCAGTACGATTGATGACGTACGACCAGGGGTGAAGATTACGTTCAGGCGAGCGATGACGACGCGCGTGTGCGGGGCGGTGGTTGTCGGCGGGGATGACGTTCGAGTCTTGGGCGGCGGCGCGGACGCGCTGACGAAAGAATGGCGCCGCGCCGCGGTCGCGCGAGCGACGCGCGAGCGCGACGATGCGACGACGGCGTTAGCGTCGACCGCGCCGAAATTTCATCCGTTCGACGCGTCAAAAGAGATTGAGATTCGAGTCAGCCGCGGGCAGTCGTCGTCGGCGAGCGTCTCGAGTCGACTCGCGCGGGTCGAAATCTCCCCGCCCACACCACCTCCACGCGCGAATACCGCCGCAAACGACGCCGATGGTGCGGCGCCAATCATCACGCCTCGCGTGAAGCCCGCGTTGCCGCCATCGCGCGCGAAACCGTCATGATGACCTCGCCGTCCGCCCGTCGAGCCGCGCCCAGCCGCGCCCAGCCGCCGCTCTCGGCGCCGTCCCAATCCCCGTCTCCGCCGCGTCTCACACCTAATGTGCGCCAACCGCGGGCGTTGCATAGCGACAAGCGCATCACTTAGCTAGTAGACTATTGAAACGCATCGAAACGATCGAATGTAGCCGTCAAGGATGCGCCACCGCGACGCGTAGACATGCCCCCCCATACACCCGGGTGTTTTGACCTGTGCCCCGGCACATCGCCGCGCGCCCCGCCGCGCCCCGCACACGTCCGCGCGTTTCCGCGCTCGAACGCGCTCGACGAGCTCGCACGCCATGTCTGCCGCGCGTCGATGCGCGCGCGCGGTCGTCGCGCGCGCCAGAACGGCGCTCGCGACGGCATCATCATCATCGGCATCATCATCATCATCATCATCATCAACGCTCAAGTCTTTCGCGGGCGCAGTGGCACGCATCGCGCCGGTATCGTCGTCGCGTCGCGCGTACGTGGCGTCGAGCTACCCGCCGCACACGATTATACCCATGCCGGCGCTGTCGCCGACGATGACGCACGGTGGGATCGTGAAATGGCACGTGGACGTCGGCGCGTCGATCGCGAGCGGGGACGCGCTCGCGGATGTCGAGACGGATAAAGCGACAATGGTGATGGAGGCGACGGATGATGGATACGTTGCGGCGGTGTTAGTGAAGGAGGGTGCGACGGATGTTGAGGTTGGAAGGGCGGTGTGTGTGATGGTTGAGGACGCCGGGGACGTCGGGGCGTTTGCGTCGTACGTGGCCGAGTCTTCGAGCGCGGAGGCGGGCGCGAGCGCGGAGGCCTCGGCGGAGGTGGTGGGTGGTGTGCGTGCGTCGGCACCGATGGCGTCGAGTGCACCGGTGTCGAGTGCGAGCCGAGCGGCGACGATGGGCGCGCGGCGTGAAGGTGAGCGCGTGTTCGCGTCGCCGCTGGCGAGACGGTTGGCGGCGGATCGCGGCGTACGTTTGGAGAATATTCGTGGAAGTGGCCCTAACGGGCGCATCATTGCTGACGATGTTGAACACGCGCGCGCGGAAGATCACGCTGGTGCCGCTGCGGTGCGCACAGTCGTGGAGGAGCATCCGTTGAGTAAGTTTTTCCCAGAGTTTGAGGACACGAGTGTGAGCGCCATCAAGCGCGTGACGGCGCAGCGTTTGACGGAGAGTAAGCAGCAAGTGCCGCATTTCTATCTCACGGTAGATATTCGTATGGACAAGTGCATGGATATCCGACAAACGTTGAATAAGCAGCTCGCTGACGACAAGGCTGCGGCTGGAGCTAAGATTAGCGTCAACGATTTCATCGTCAAGGCGAGCGCCAAATCTTTGCTCGCCGTGCCTGATGTCAACGCGAGCTGGTTGGGAGATAAGATTCGCAAGTATAAAAAAGCCGATATTTCTGTCGCCGTACAAACCGAGCGTGGGCTTATGGTGCCCATCGTGCGTTCAGCGTGTTGCTTGGGCTTGAAGTCGATTAGCTCTGAAGTCAAGGCGCTCGCTGGACGGGCTCGAGAAGGTTCGCTCACGCCGCAAGATATGACAGGAGGAACGTTTACTATTAGCAACTTGGGTATGTTTGGCGTAAAATCATTCGCGGCGATTGTGAATCCGCCGCAAGCTGCCATTCTGGCTGTCGGTGGCACTAGAAAGGAAGTCGTCAAGACGGACGCCGGGTACGAGGAAGTTCTCGTGATGAGCGCGACGTTGAGTTGCGACCATCGCGTGGTGGATGGCGCCGTAGGTGCGCAGTGGCTTGCTGCATTCAAAGGTTATCTAGAGGATCCGATGACGATGTTGCTTTAGGCAGTCGATGGAGACGGATACGCGTACCGTACAGAACTAAAAAAATGTATTTCCAACAAGAAATCTCTTCTATCGCACCTAATATCATCACTTTCACTCCTCATTCGCCCATCTCTCAGCCCGCGCGCGTTCGAGGTCATCCCAAACCTCGCGTTTGACCGCCTGCGCGCCTATGATCTCTACGACGCGTTCGTCACTAATAGTGTACTCGATTTCCACGTCACACAACACCACGCGATACGTCTCAAATTTACGTTTTTCCAGAGGCGCGTTACGCTCACGAATCGAACGTATGTCATACGACAACACCTCCTTGACAAACTCGATGAACTCACCGACGTTATCATATAACTTACTCGCCGCGCTTCGCGTAAACGAACTCGACATCGGCGCCTCGGCTCGAGCCGCCACGTCCACGCGGGCGATTTTCAGCGGCTCATCCTTTCCTACCGCCTCTCGTCCAACCCAATCCGGCGCCGTGGCCCCAGGAATGGAATCACAAAATGGCACATACGGCTTGATATCCAACACTGGCGTGCCATCTACGAGATCTATGCCTCCGAGCACTAATTTACCGCGGGCAGCGTCGACGGTCACGATGGCGCCCACGGACAACCCCACCGGCACTGGTCTATGCGGCGTCCGCGTCGCCAGCACCCCGACACGCCCACCGTCGAGCCTCGGCACGCTCACCTTACCCTTGGCTTTCCCACCAGTCTTCGTACCGGCGAGGTTGGTGTTAGCGTGGAACACGTACACGACCCACGCGTGCGAGTACTCACTCAAGCCTTCAAGTAAATGCCTCGGCAGCGAGCTATCGATGGTGATTTCGCATCGCGCGCTCGGGACGAGTGCACCGCCTTGTCGCGGTGTGCCGTTGCGTCGGCTAAAGCACGAACGAGCGGTGGCGATGGGCTTGAAGACATCCGTCGCGGGAGGCGGCGCCGAGCGCGCGCGGAGCGTCTGTTGAAGTCTCAGCCTGTCAACCTGCGCGGCGTCGAGGTCAGCCTTGGTCTTGGCGAGCGAACGCGTGGCAAAAGCAGCGATGGTGGTCGTGAGCGCGAGCGATGCGGTGAGCACCGGGGTCGGGATCACCATATCGACGTGCGCGCGCAAAAAGCGCGCCAACGAATAAAGCGACGGCTGTGCGACTGTCCGACTTTTATGTGTGTTGATCGCCGGCGGCGTGAAAACATGCGTGATTACAAGATAAAAATAATTACTCAACTACCCCAAATATCAAACTCTGCGTTGAACGCTGAATGCGTCACACTGTGTCGTGGTCTTCTTCTTCTTTGGCGTCGCGGCGCTCAACATCAAACGACTGAAACCTCTTCACGTGAAAACCTCGAATTCATCATCCTCAAACTCATCTTCTTCATCGTCCTCGTCGTCTTCGTACTCAAACTCATCCTGCTTTCCATTCCGAGTCTCCGTTACGAATGGTAACTCCACACTCGTCGCCTTCTTATACAATGAATCTAAATCGTAATGCGTCCGCGAGCTCGGCGTAAACACGTGCACGACGACATCCGCGCAATCCAAGCACACCCAATCCCCTTGATTTGCCGCAGACTTTGATATACACAACCCATAATCATCATTCGCCAAATCACGCATCTTTGCGCAGCATGCGTTCATCTGCGGACGGTTAAATGCGGTGGCGAGTACTAAATACCGCGCAAAGTACACATCCTTGGGCGTCTTGAGCACTTGCACCTCCACCGCGCGCGTGTCGTCGGCGATGACGGCGAACTCGATGGCCATCTTGCGCGCCTGCGCGTCAGCATCGACGTCATCGACGTCATCGTCGGCGATGACGGCGCGAGCGACGCGATGCGGACGCGCGCGGGTGGTGAGCCGGCGTCGTCCGCCGTCAGTGGTGCTCGCCGCTGGGTGACCCAGCGACGAACGAAGTGGCGCGTGAGCGCGCGCGAAAGACATCGAGAGCGCGTGGCGTGCGAGGGAAACGGCCGAGGGCGCGTGCGTGTGTGCGTCCGGCGCGTGCGCGAGGCGGCGCGAAGCGCAAGCGGCGCGATATGGCGTTGTCCTCGTGCGCGCGCGCGTATGGCGGCTGCGCGCCTGGAAAATGAACATGTGAGGCTTTGTTCGACATATGCGCGCACTTTCCGACGCGATGGTGCGCGTTTCGGACGCGAGAAGGAAGTGGGATGTGGTGTTACAATTTCCGAACGACTCTGGATGATCGACGGATATCGTTGAGAGCAGACTCGATGCGGTCGAGTCGGTCGGAGAGGTCGTTTGCGGCATTGAGCGACACGAGCTCGGCGGCTTGAGTGCCGAGTCGCTCTCGGCGTATGGCACGGTTGAGTGTGAGGCGTCGGCGGATAGCGGCTTCTTTGGTGTTTTCGTCGCTGATATTTCCGGCGACGTCGTCAGCGCTCGGTGAGGCTGAATGTCTCGCATCAGTTGGCTCGCAATCGCTGAACAGTTCAAGTCTCGCGCGAATCATGTACTCTTCTATTTCAGGCGCGAATTCGAGTATGCTTGTGAAATCTTCCGTCGTGAGCACGTGGAGTTCGCAAAATGTGCGTGCCAGTACGCTCGCCAAAGGTACGTCGCCTAGTAAAATCCCGCGTTCGCCAAAGTAATCGCCGTCGCGGAGAATTGGATTCTTGTCGCTGATTTTCACCTCGCTGATTTTTAGGCTTGCCTGCCGACTCATGCGTCGCGGTCGTTTCGACGGGCTCGTCTCATTTGCCTGAGTCTCAGACGCTAGTCTCGCTTTGCCTGAGACGTCTGGAGAAACATAAAGCAATACCTCCGCTGAACCTCGATTTATAAAGAACAACCCGCGCGATGGCTCGCCGCGTCGAATGAGTAAATCTCCAGGCAAGGCAATTTCTGTTTTCAGCTTGTTCACAATTGCAAGCACCGTCGAAGGCTCGTTGATGTTAGCAAACATTGGCACTCGACGCAGCACTTCTGAATGAAAATGCAAGAGTAATTCGTGCTTCAGCGACTGCGGGAGATCTCGCGCTATAGCCATGCTGCCAACCTTTACGTCGCGATAGCGCAGCCACAAGTATTCGTAATACTGACGCACACGATTAGATAAATCGTCGTCGACATTCATGTACCGCATAGCATCGTTAACGACGTGCATGCGCGCGCGAAAAGCTTCGTTACGAGACATGAGAGAATTGACGAGCGAAGCGACGTTGCCAAAGACGACGCAGTACAATATACCGCAGAACAGCAAAATAACCGTCTCTGCACCGCGCGCACCGGCATTATACATGCCGTCGCCGACACCATTACCCAGGAGAAACGAAACCGCATCGTGCGTGGCAAATACGTATCTCGAAGACGTCGTAAGCTCGTCACGTTTGCACCAAAATACGTCTTCTTCGGCGAAAATGCCCTCGTCGTCTGCGCCTGCGCCGCGGTCCGCGTCACAAATCATAAACCACGCGCACGCCACAAAATGAATAGCGAGCAACACACCTCCTGCGAGCTGAGCAATTCTAAACAACAGCACTGAACGAGACTCTTTATTTTCTAGGAAGCTATACACTCGACGCATCCGAAGCAGACGCGGAAATTTGACAACCGCCGCCAAGCTCGCGCTCGAGCCATGTACTAAGAGTTCAAACGGAAACGACCCCAACACGTCCAACGCAAACGACGTTCGGAGATAGTGCATCACAATGTCCCGTCGTCTCGCTACCAAGCGCTCGGTCGCGTCGTAATACGCCGTAAAAAAATTTAAAACAATATCCACCGCAAAGAACGCGTCGGTGACGTACCCAACCGCGCGCGCCGCGCGCACCGCACCACCATCCACATCGCTCCAAAACGCCGCATCAAACGGCAAAATCGCCACGTTATACAGCACCAACACGCAACTCACGCGGTCCCACGCCACGCGCGCGTCGCACCGCGGGTCGATATAAAACGCATCGATCGCCTCTAAATCCGACCCATCGCGCAGGGCATCGATGCGCATCGATGCCATCGTCTCATCGTCGTCTCGCGTCTCGCGACGCTCGCGCCGCCACATCGTCTTCACGCGCGATGCGGGCGAATGCATCGCCATCGCCATCGCGCCTTTCGCGCCTTTCGCGCCGTCGTCGTCGACGCGCGCGCGCGAGGTGACGACGACGACGACGACGACG
>Ga0255771_1006090_pt1 | contig 10286 bp, 9 predicted proteins | sample 011ome_19_FD_179969 | JGI IMG/M metagenome (GOLD analysis project Ga0255771, IMG submission 179969) | Coastal salt marsh microbial communities from the Groves Creek Marsh, Skidaway Island, Georgia - 011510BT metaG (version 2) | ecosystem: Environmental > Aquatic > Marine > Intertidal zone > Salt...
CGAGGGTCACATGGGTTGATAGGGCCGCGATGACATCTGCGATGGGCCAGGTCATGTCCCCAATTTTTGCATTCTGGCGCAGCTGCCCATCCACGTGGCAGCGGATCGCAGCTTCAGGGGCGATGCTTTGCCCGGGGACAATCGCGCCAATCACGGCGCTCTCGTCAAATGCTTTGGACATATCCCAAGGGCGGCGCTGAGATTTTGCAACGGCTTGTAAATCACGGCGGGTTAAATCATTGCCGCAGGCAAAGCCGAAGATATGGGATGCAGCGTCCTTGGCGGCGATATCCCGCCCGCCGGTGCCTATCGCGACGACCAATTCCGCCTCATGATGCAGATCTTGCGTCAAGCTTGGGTAGGTCAAAGCGGCGCCGCTGGGCACAATGGCATCCGCGGGTTTGGTGAAAAAGAACGGCGGATCGCGTTCATCATTGCCAAATTCCCGCGCATGTTCGGCGTAATTGCGCCCGACGCAGAAAATGCGCCGCACCGCAAAACGCTCGGTTCGGCCTGAGATTTCGACGCTGGGCGCCGGGATGCGAAAAATAAAATCTGTCATGCGCCATGGATGCGGCAAATTCGGGATAAGAGCAAGCCGCTCTATGCGGGCGGGCGGGGGGCTGCGCTTTAGCTTGGGTCCACCAAGACGCAGGAAATTTCCTGCGCATGGAGCCTGCGGCAGGCGAGGTCTGCGCTGTGTTGCGTCAAGCCGGTGAACAGGGCCTCATAGCCGCTGGCGCGGGCTTTGACTTTGCGTTCGGCGCCGTCCAGCGTGGTCATCTCTGCCAAGGCCATGCGGAGTAGAACCCGTTCTGCCTCATAGCGGGAGCTGAATTTTCCGATATTGATGCCCCAATTGCGGCTGCCGGAGGAGTCGCGGCGCGCTACGGTTTCGGTTTCTTGCTCGGCCACGGGCGCGGCCACAAAAGAGAATTGTGGCGGCCGGGCGCGCGGCGCGGTTGTGGACATTTCCGGGTCATAGGTCGAGGCCGAGACCTGCACGGCCACGGCGCCGGATGTCGCTGATTGAACGGCTGTTAGGATGTCATCGGGTTGCACCTGCACATCGGGCAGTGCTGCCAAAAGTGGCTCCTCAGGAGCGCTGGCCTCGCCAAAGGGTCGCATTTTGGGCCGGAGCGAGCGTTTGACGGCAGTCACCAGACGCAGAGTTTTCCCGCCATTCTCGTTTTCGTTTTGATCATAGGGCGGCAGGCTGGGGCGCTGAAGTTTGGCGGTTGAGGGCGCGCGGTCAAAGCCCATATCTAAAAGTTGCGCGACACGTTTGTTGCGCGCCGCTGTGGATGATCCGCCGAACATTGTGGCGACAATGCGCTCCCCGCCGCGCTCGGCGGAGGCGACCAAATTGAAGCCAGCGGCCCGTGTGTAACCCGTCTTGATCCCGTCGGCCCCCTTATAGGCTGCGAGAAAGCGCCGGTTGGTATTATTCACTTTGCGAATCTTGGCATCGGCACTGCGCCGCGAAAATAGGTTATAATATTGCGGGTAGTCATAAATCATATGACGGCCCAAAATGGTCATATCGCGCGCGGTCGACAGATGGCCGGAGCGTGTGAGACCATGGGCGTTTTTAAACGTTGTGCGGGACATGCCCATGGCGCGGGCTGTGCGGGTCATGCGTTTGGCAAATGCGGCCTCTGAGCCTGAAATGGCCTCACCAATTGCGGTGGCCGCGTCATTGGCCGATTTGATGGCCGCAGCGCGAATGAGATAGCGCAGTTTGATTTTCTGGCCGCGTTTGAGCCAGAGTTTTGACGGGGGCTCGGCCGCGGCATTGCGCGACACGGTGACGTAGCTGTCCAAGGAGATTTCGTTTTTCTCAATCGCCTGAAACGCGACATAGAGCGTCATCATTTTGGTTAGGGACGCCGGATGCAGACGGGTATCGGCGTTGCGGGAATGATAGATTTTGCCATTTCGCGCATCCATAACCACCGCTGCATAGGGCGCGGCCTGCACCGCCACGGGCGGAAGTAGGGTCACCGCAAGAAAAGTTGCGATGAAATAGGGAATGAGCCGGTGTTTCACGCCTGCTGCCTCGCTCTTTATATGTGCCGGGATTTTTCCCGTGCTTTGCTCAGGAGAAGTCTAGCACAAACGAATCAGTGAAAAAATAGCTAAAATAAGGCTATTTTAAGGACTGAAGATCGCTCATTTGCGCAAATTTAGAATTTCCCCACTAAATCTTGTATGCTGCGCGAGTTTTGCCTTGAAATAGTCACATTTCCATCAAAAGCGCGCTGACCTTATTAAACGAGGAAGCTTTAAAAAACCTTGGGCCTTCGGGCGGCGCATCTGCTTTTTCCATCTCCCATTCATAGCGTCCCGGAATATGAATCGCCGCCGCTCCGGCTGCGAGCGCGGGTAGAATGTCAGATTTTATGGAATTGCCAACCATAGCCGTCGCAGCCAGCTGCGCCCCGAAAATTCTTTGATAAGTCGTGATATGTTTTTCACTGACGATATGGACGTCCTCAAATAGGTCTCCCAAACCTGATTGCGCCAATTTTTGTTCCTGATGCAAAAGATCGCCCTTGGTCACGAGCACCAGCGCATACTCTTGGGCCAGCCGTGGCAGGCATTCGGCAACGCCAGGTAACAGATGAATGGGATGGTTCAACATGTCTCGTCCCATCGTCAGTATGTCGTGGATCACATGGGCAGGGACCTGGCCCTTGGACACGTCAATTGCTGTTTCGACCATGGACAGCATAAACCCCTTTATCCCATAGCCATATCGTCCCAAGTTGCGTCGCTCGGCGGCCAATAGCTCTGCGTGCAGAGGGTCGGGGGGCATATATGCGCTGAGCATATCGGCAAAGCGGTCCTGGGTGAGGCGAAAGAATTCCTCATTCTGCCAAAGCGTGTCGTCGGCATCGAGGCCCAAAATTTTGATACTGCTCGGCAAGCTGGCCCTTTCCATTAACTGCTATAGTTTTATATAGAGGGTCAGACAGCGATTTTGCAAATCGGCCATAAGAGGGTAAATATTGTGACGGCGCATTGGACCATGGCAGCAGATACTCCCGAAGATGAGGGCGATTTCGGCGTGGCCTTGGACAGCCGTCCAAAAACCAAACGCCCGCCGCTTTACAAGGTGCTCATCCTAAATGATGATTACACGCCCATGGAATTTGTGATTATGGTTCTGGAGCGTTTTTTTGGTCTGACTCACCAAGAAAGTTTTGAACTGATGCTCACAGTGCATAAAAAAGGCCTGGCAGTGGTTGGGGTTTATAGCCGTGAGATCGCAGAAACCAAAGTGGCGCAGGTCCTGGATATGGCACAGCGCCATGAACATCCGCTGCAATGCACCATGGAAAAAGAATAACCCGTGGCGCGGCTCTCCCTTGCGTTTGACACCGGGCTCGCGCGCAGCGATGGGCCGGTGGCCCTGCTGCACCCGCCGGTTGGTTTCGATGTGGCGGGACTTTCAGCCCCTTTAATCATTCAGCCACATGTTGCGCTCAATGCCGCTTGGCACAATCAAGGTTTTTCCTGTGATGTCGCCCTCCCAGCGCGGCGCTTTGCGCTTGCGGTGGTCTGTTGCACGCGCTCGAAGCAACAGACTGCAGATCTTATCGCACAGGCCGCCGCTTGCGCTGATATTGTGGTGGTGGATGGGCAAAAAACCGATGGCATAGACAGCCACTATAAGACGCTCCGTAAGTTGGCCGCCGTTCAAGGCACGATCACCAAGGCCCATGGGCGCCTGTTTTGGTTTGCCGGTACGCAATTGCCCAGCCTGCGTGCGGTGGATCAAAATTTTGGCGAATTCGTCACGCAATCGGGGGTGTTTTCCGCCGGGGCCGTGGATCCTGCATCTGCTTTGCTGGGGGAGGCTTTGCCAGAGCATTTGGCAGGCGATGTGCTGGATTTGGGCGCGGGGTGGGGCTATTTGTCGGCGCAGATTGTAAAGCGCAATGCGGTCACGCGGCTTGATTTGGTTGAAGCCGATCACTTTGCTTTGGACTGCGCCAAACGCAATGTCAGCGATCCGCGGGCTGCGTTTCATTGGGCTGACGCGCGCGATTGGAAGGGCGCTTATGATGCGGTCGTGATGAACCCGCCATTCCACACCGGGCGAGAGGGCGATCCCGATTTGGGTCGCGCATTTATCACCGCCGCCCGGCGTTGTTTACGGCCAAAGGGTACGGTTTACATGGTGGCCAATCGCCATCTGCCGTATGAAACGACGCTAGAACAGTGTTTTGCAAAGGTGTTGGAGCTTCCGGGCAACGGTCGATTTAAGCTGTTCCAGGCATCTCGCCCAAAGCGGAAATAACCGCTAGACTGCGTAAGATTCGCAACCTCTGGAGAGCCCATGTCTTTTTCAGTCACCGGTAAAACGGCCATTGTCACAGGCGCTGCCAATGGTGTGGGCTTGGCCATTGCCCGGCATTTGGCCGATGCGGGCGCCAATGTCATGTTTGCCGATAAGGATGAGGCACGGTTGCGCGCTGAAGTGGGCGATATGGCGGATGAGGCCAGCAATATCCGCTATTTTTCTGGAGATCTGCGGGAAAAATTGACCATTGCCAATTTGCTTTCGGCCACTTTGGATGCTTTTGATCAAGTCGATATTCTGGTCAACGGCGCACGGCAGATCTTGCGCACCTCTCCTCTGGAACAAGAGGATGAAAGTATAGAGATCATGTTGGACCAAAATCTTATGGCGGGATTTAAACTCTCGCAATTGGTGGCCCGGCGGATGATCAAACAGGGCAAGGACAGCGATCGTCCCTGTGTGGGCACAATCATTAACCTTTCGTCCATCGCGGCTCAAAGAACGCAATCGGACCTGATGGGATTTTCAGTCAGCTGTGCGGCGCTCGATCAAATGACCCGATGTTTGGCGGTCAGCCTTGCGCCCGATCGCGTGCGGGTCAATGCGGTGGCTTTTGGCTCTGTCATGTCCGCATCTTTGCAAGATCATCTCCGCGAACACCCAGATCACCGTGACGCGATTTTGGCGGCGACGCCACAAGGGCGCATTGCGGGTCCGACAGAGGTTGCGGAAGCTGTGCAATTTTTAGCCTCAGACAGTTCGTCCTTTGTCACAGGCGAAATATTAACCGTAGATGGCGGCCGCAGCCTGGTTGACGCGGTGAGCACATCGCTGCATTGAAGAGAGCCATGACAGAGACATTTGATTCCGAAAAAGCCGCTGCAAGCGCATGGTTCCGCCAATTGCGTGACGATATTGTTTCGCGTTTTGAAGCGATAGAAGCGCAGCATGAGATAGATGCGCCCTGCGGTACATTCACCGTCACCCCGACGCAGCGCACGGCTGAAGATGGCTCGGATGCTGGTGGCGGGTTGATGAGTGTGATGCGCGGTGGCCGGGTGTTTGAGAAAGTTGGGGTCAATGTCTCGACAGTTTTCGGTACATTGGGCGCGCGGGCGCAGGAGGCAATGGCGGCGCGCAAAGGGATCCCCGGCATGCGCGATGATCCAAGATTTTGGGCGGCGGGCATTTCGCTTGTGGCGCATATGCAAAATCCGCATTGCCCAGCAGTGCACATGAATACCCGGATGTTTTGGACGCCGCATGCCTGGTGGTTTGGCGGTGGGTCTGATCTTAATCCGTGCATTGAATATGCGGAAGATACAGCGCAGTTTCATGGGGTTTTAAATTCCTATTGCGCGCCGCATGGGGCAGATATCTATCCGCGCTACAAGGCTTGGGCGGACGAATATTTCTATATTCCCCACCGCAAGCGCGCGCGCGGTGTGGGCGGCATTTTCTATGATGATCACTGCACCGGCGATTGGGAGAAAGACTTTGCGCTTACCCAAGATGTCGGGCGGGCATTTTTGCCGGCCTATGCGCCACTGGTCGAAGCGCGGCTTAATCAGCCATGGGGCGAGGCGGAACGCGACGCTCAACTGATTCATCGTGGGTTATACGCCGAATATAACCTGCTTTATGACCGCGGCACGAAATTTGGTCTCGAAACTGGCCATGATCCAGATGCCGTCTTAATGAGCTTGCCGCCTTTGGCCAAATGGACCTAACAGTCTCGGGCCGCCTGATCGTTGGTATGATTGGGTTATCTTGACTGATATCGGTAGTCCTTTGTTAAGAAAACCCGCGCTGCATCTGCAAAAGCAGGTGCACAGCGCCCTCACAAAATTAATCTGATATTACGTTTATTTTAATTAACATTAACGTAACAGATAATTTAGATATGGCGGGTGCGGCGTCATGAAGTCTTATAAGATTATATTTTTAAATCACTTTTTTGACATAATTCTGAACTATCAGGGACGCATCACCCAACCGCACACATCTTTTGTAAAAACTCCATTAAATTCAATCGAAGCTCTCTTCACGCATTAACAGAACTTTAGGCTTTACCGACTTCATCTGGCGCAACGGAAATTTAAGACAGTTTACTGGAATATGATTGGATTGTTCGATGACTAAAAAGACCCTCACATTGGCCATGATATTTGTTTTTGCACATATTGCATTTGTGGCCCCTTTTGTGCCTTCAAAGAATATTTTACCCGCTGGATTTGGGGCTCTATCTATGACCTCAATGGCGCTTGTGCTGGTCCTTGCGGCCCGTTGGCGCATTGTCGACCGGATCTTGGGCGGGCCGGACAAATCCTATGGATCGCACCGTTGGCTTGGGCTCTTCGCCATCGGTGGCGGGCTGGCGCATTGGGCATTGGCCTCACCCGTCGGATTGGGTATTTTGCCAGCGCTGGCAGGGCGCGGCAGCGATGCAGGGCTGATTGCGATGCTTGGCCTGATTGTTTTGACACTCGCGGCCATGGTGAGGGTGATCCCATATCACATCTGGAAAGCGAGCCATATGTTGATGGGGCCTTTGTTCCTCTTGGCGGCTTTTCATACTTTCTTTGTCGCCAGCCCCTTGGCCGTGGGCGCCGCCCCTTGGACATTGATGGCGGGAGTTTCAATCGTTGGAGTAATCGCATGGTGCCAAACGTTGCTGCGTAAATTGGTTCCAGCACGTTTGGTTGAGGTCGAGCGGGCAACGCCATTTGAAGGCGGTGTTGACGTCACATTCCGCTCCAAAAGGCCAATGCCCAAGTTTCAACCTGGTCAATTTGCGATGCTTGGTCACAAAAGCATGCGTGCCGAAGCGCATCCGTTTACCATAGCCGGTGGAGATGAGATGACCCGGCGTTTTGTCATCCGTGCGGCAGGGGATTGGACTGATAATTTTGTTAAAACAGTCAAAGTCGGTGATCGTTTCCGCCTCGGTCGCGGCGTGGGACGGTTCTTGCCGCAGATTGACAGCCAGCGAAAGGAACAATTTTGGGTTGCCGGCGGCGTTGGTATCACACCTTTCCTTTCCGCCCTTGAGCGTATGCAGCCCGATGTGGCGGCCCGCGTGACTTTGATTTTCGGCATTCGGTCGCGTGCCTCTGCTGGTGCGATTGAGGATGTAGAGCGCCATGCAAGACGCTTGCCACAGCTCAATTTGATTGTACTGTCTGACGATCGCAACGAAGGGCTGACAGCGCCGCGATTGGCACAGATCATCCGTGATATGAACGAAGATACCCAGGTCTATCTATGCGGGCCGCAGGGGTTAAAGAACATGATCGTTCGTGCATGGGCCATGGCAGGCATGAGTGGGCGGATCTATAGCGAACACTTCGACTTCCGGGGTGCTTATGGGATGGAGCATGTGAATTACATTTTCGGGCCGATCCTAGATGCTGCGCGACATGTAAAGCTGGCGGTAAAAAGACCTCTGCATAACGCAATTTCCACATGAACTGAGGGCCGCGCCGGCCTGGGCGGGCGCATATGTCCGTTGGTGAAATAACTGCAAAATTTGAGCGATAACCACGTGTATCAGTATACCCAGATGGTGAATGCGCCTGCCGGGGGGCAGGCAGGCGCAGCCCGGTGTTGCCACCGGGCAAAGTGTTTTGGCTTGGCAGCTGGGCTATGCAGACGTCTTTGCTTACGAGTCCTTAACGATATCAGCCTTTACAACCTAGAAATCTGTGCCCGGCGGAAACGCCGGGCTGCTCAATGTTTTTGGGTCTTGTTGCAGGGCATTTCACCGCTTGCCGGTCATGCTGCGCAGCTAACGGGTGTCTGGCTCCGGGTAGACTTTCCCAGGGTTCATCAGGTTTTTCGGATCTAGAGCGGTTTTGATGGCCTGCATCATCTCCAAAGCCACCGGATCCTTGCGCCGCGCCATCGAGTTTCGTTTGGAAAGACCGATGCCATGTTCGGCTGAAAAGCTGCCTTGCAACCCAAGGACAACGTCCTCAATCGCCTCCGTAATCGGTTCTTTGAGCCGACCACTCCGGTCTGAAGGGTAGAATGTATAATGCAAATTCCCATCGCCCAAGTGTGACAGGTAGAATTCGTAACCTTCTGGATCAATCTTTTGGACGCGGGCGGTGATCTGCTTCAAAAAGCTTGGCACCGCCTCAAGAGGGACGGCGACATCCGTGTCCACCGCGCCGGGAAAGCCTACGGTGATTTCAGCCGCGGCCTCTCTGCGGGCCCACATGCTGCGCCGCTGGGCTTCATTTTGTGCGATAACGGCGTCCTGCGCCTTATCGTTTGAAATCATGTCCATAAGAGCGGTTTCTAAAATGGCTTGCAATTTAGGCGTGCCGCTCTCGTCAGGCTGTAAATCGGATGCGCGCGTGCTGGCCACTTCCACCAGAATATTCACTTCATGAGCGCCCTCAAACGGCTCATCAGCACCAGAAATTCTTTCAATATGCCGCTCGATATACCGCCTTGGCATGAATTCAAAGGCTTCAACCCCGCCACCGGTTTCATTTTGCAACCGGTTGAGCAGCGGCAGAGCATCTTCCAATTCGCGCAAGCCGACCATGGCTGTGACATAGGCCAGAGGCTTTCGGTACAGGCGTAAAACCGCAGCTGTGATAATGCCCAACGTTCCCTCAGCGCCGATGAACATATGTTTGAGATTGAGCCCGGTGTTGTCCTTGCGCAGTTCCGACATCAAGTTCATCACCCGCCCATCGGCCAGAACGACCTCCAGCCCAAGGCAGAGATCGCGCGTATTGCCATAGCGCAGCACATTCGAACCACCTGCATTTGTCGACAGGTTGCCACCAATCATCGCGGAGCCACGGGCCCCAAAAATGAGCGGAAAGACCAGATCATGGGCATCAACTGCTTGGTGTATACTGTCCAACACAGCGCCGCTTTCCACGATGGCGACTTGAGCATTGGGCTTAATTTCCCGAATGGCATTCATCCGATCTAGGCTGATCATGATCGCATCTTGCGCCTTTGTCGCTCCGGTCAGGCCAGTATTGCCTCCAACCGGCACCATAGCGATATTTTGGGCAAAACAGGCACGCGCAATTGCTTGCACCTCTTCGGTATTGGCCGGTCGGGTCACAGCCAAGGGTTGCCAGTGATAGACATCTGTCCAATCGCGAGTCCAAGCCTGCGCGTCCTGCCCTGTCACCACGTATTTGTCGCCAATACTGGCACGAATTTGATCCAAAAGTTCCATAAGCGATGCTAGGGCAAAAAAATAGGAAATAGCAAGTCAGATAAGTGCTTGACGAGGGCCGCCGCATTGCCTATTTCCCGCTTCCAGAGGCGGTATAGCTCAGTTGGTTAGAGCAGCGGAATCATAATCCGCGTGTCCGGGGTTCAAGTCCCTGTGCCGCTACCAAACTTCCAATACAATCAGTTACTTAACTTTTCGGTTGACGCATATTGTGCGTAGCACACCTCGAGCACAGTTTTTTCTAGCTTTCTGACTTTTTCTAGTGCAGAATCTGAGTGTTAAACAGGGTGTTGATAGTGCCTAAATTGAACCCAAACACACCCACGTTGATGGATGGTGAGGTTCGTCTTTTTAAACGCAAGCACAGCAAAGTCTGGCAAGTTGCATTTACATTGGACGGACGACAGGTTCGCGTGAGCTCAAAGAAACGCATTTTAAATGATGCTGTGGCAGCGGCGCGTGAGATCTATTTAGATTATAGATTTAGGCAAAAGAACGGGCTGCCTGTGATCTCCAAACGCTTTGCAGATGTGGCTGCGTTGTGCCGTGCCACCATGAAGCAGCAGCTAGATAATGGCGTGGGTAAGAAGCCTTGCGCGAGATCAGCCGTAAGAAGCCGATCATCCGCAACCGTGTACCGGAACATGTCGAACGCGCGGTGATTGAGCTTGCGATTGAAAATCCTGCCTTGGGCCAGCTGCGTGTCGCCCAAGAATTGTTGCAGCGGGGCATCGTGGTCTCCAGTGGTGGGGTACGGTCGATTTGGTT
>Ga0255771_1006091_pt1 | contig 10285 bp, 15 predicted proteins | sample 011ome_19_FD_179969 | JGI IMG/M metagenome (GOLD analysis project Ga0255771, IMG submission 179969) | Coastal salt marsh microbial communities from the Groves Creek Marsh, Skidaway Island, Georgia - 011510BT metaG (version 2) | ecosystem: Environmental > Aquatic > Marine > Intertidal zone > Salt...
AGTGCGAAGGCTGAACCGACGTACCTGACTTGGCGAGACATAAATATCGTCAGGACCGGGCAAATAGTTTGATTCAGGCGCGCGAAGAAATCCAAAACCATCTGATAGAACTTCCAAAACGCCGCTACCGTAAATCGCAACTTCATTATCGGCGAGCTGTTTCAAAATCGCAAACATCATATCCTGTTTACGAAGAGTACTGGCATTTTCAATTTCCAATTCTTCAGCATATGCCAAAAGATCGGCTGGAGACTTCGCTTTGAGTTCCTGTAAATGCATGATTTTACTCTGAAGGGGAAATTAAGCTGACAAAAACGCCACCGAGTGCAATGCGCATATTATCACCTTGAGGGTGTTAACCAGAAAAGTCAATGAAACTGAAATAGCAAGACTCTTACTGATATTAAACTCCACGTTGTTTGTCACATTTAGATTGGTTTGGCAACAGCCATAACAACAATAATAATCATTAAAACGGCCGGTACCTCATTCCAAATCCGATAGGCTTTTGAAGATAGGGGTTTTTCATCATTTTCCAACAAACGCCGCATTTTTGAAAATTTCCCATGAACGCCAGCTAGCAGAAATACTGTAAAGAATTTCACATGGAACCAAGGCTCGCTGAATAATTCCCAATTTAACGCCAGCATCCAAAGACCAAAAATAAAACTAGCAATCATCGCTGGTGTCATGATGGCTTTGAGCAGACGGCGTTCCATTACTTTAAACGTTTCAGCCTGAACTGATCCGGTTGGCGCATCCACATGATAAACAAACAATCTTGGCAAATATAACAATCCAACCATCCATGAAATGACTGAAATAATGTGAAGCGATTTGATGATTTCGTAGCTCATGGATCTGTCCTATCGGTTGCGAATATGGTCGATCATCTTTTGTACATTTTCCACCGGCGTTGGTGGGGTAATGCCATGTCCGAGATTGAAGATATGAGGGCGATCATGAAATGCGTCAAGGATGTGATCAATATCCCGAAACATTTCGGTGCCGGCATTCAGCAGGCTTAATGGATCAAGATTACCTTGAACCGGCATTTTTGCCGGCAAATTTTGCCCTGCCCATACTGGATCAACCCCATGGTCAAGGCCAATCGCATTAACGCCGCTTTCAGCTGCATAGCGGATCAAACCTTCTCCAATACCCTTTGGAAAGCCAATGATCGGCTGGTTATGTCCGTTTTTGCGAACGCCCTCAACAATAGCACGCGCCGGTTTGGTTACAAGCCAGTCACGTTGAGCAGCTGGAACTGCACTTGCCCAGCTGTCAAAAAGCATCAATGTTTGTGCGCCTGATTTCGCCTGAAGCGATAAAAACGAAATCGTAGCATCAACTAAAATCTCTAATAACCAATCCAAAGCTTTCACATTTTGCCATGCCCATTTCCGCGCTTTGAGAAAATCACGCGATGTACCGCCTTCGGCCATATAGGTAATCAATGTCCAGGGCGCCCCAGCGAAACCAATTAATGTCGTTTCAGGCGGTAAAGCCGCACGCGTCAAAGTCAATGCTTGTCCAACAGGTGCTAATTTCTGGCTTAGACCATCAAGGCAAAATGCATCAATATCACCAGGCGTTTCCATTGCGTCAAGCAGAGGTCCAACACCAGTTTTGAATCTGACATTACGATTCATGGCCCATGGAATCATCAGAATATCTGAAAATATAATTGCTGCATCGAATCCATAACGAGCAATAGGCTGTAAGGTGACAGCTGATGCCTGTTCAGGATTAAGACAAAAAGAAATAAAATCTTTTTGGCTTGCTCGTATCCTTCGATATTCACTGAGATAGCGGCCAGCTTGACGCATCATCCAGATCGGTGTTTTGCGTGATTTTGTACCTTTAAGTGTTGTTAGGAATAACTGATTGGTCATTTTGTTCTCTAACATTATATATATATTAAAAAAAGGTTGTTGATTTAGTAGTGCTTGTGTGTAACTACATCTTGTCCGTTATTCAAATATTATCCACAGTTTAATCAAACTCAGCTTGTGTTTATCTGCGCGTTTTTTCAACGGTTTGATGATTTATCCACGGAATAACCATTTAAAGAAGATAAATTTATCCCTAGGTGTACAAAAGCTGCGAAATTGTGTATAAGTTGTATTAGTTGGTAATTTTTTAAAAACGATCCCCAATGAGCTAAGATTTAACCACAATCTTATTAGCTGGTTTTGAACGTTAGGATAGCCTTCTACATAATCGCAAGTTTACCAGCCTTATGGCGATGGAAATTGATGACAAATTGATGATTTCTGGCTACATCTTGTTAGGTGATGCCAGATCAAACCCTACATATTCATCTTGTTTCAGATTCAACCGGCGAAACGGTCCATCAGGTGGCTCGGGCTTGTCTTGCGCAATTTGCCCATGTCAAAACAATTGAACATGTCTGGACCTTGGTGCGAACGCCAGCGCACCTAGTGGCACTTTTCGAAGGTCTGGATCGAAATCCGGGCATTTTGCTAATGAGTATCATTGATCAGAATCTACGTTCCAGTATTGAAAAAGCCTGCCTCAGCAAAGGCGTTCCCGCCGTTTCGGTTCTTGATCCGGTGGTGAATATGCTGACCGCCGTTCTTGGACAGGCGATGACCAATCTGCCCGGTGGCCAGCGCCGTCTCGATACAGCCTATTTTGCGCGCATGGCAGCTGTTGATTTTGCCGTCAGCCATGATGATGGCATGAATATGGGCAATTTGAAAAAAGCCGATATGCTCATTGTTGGCATTTCGCGCACTTCGAAAACACCAACGTCAATGTATCTTGCACTCCGTGGCTATAAAGTTGCCAATTACGCGCTTGTCCCAAAAGTACCGTTTCCCCAGCATTATCTTGATGGGCTAAATCTATTTGTTGTTGGGCTGACAAATGACCCAAAACGGCTTCGCCAGATTCGCCGCACAAGACAGGCAGCGATGCAGGACAATGCTAATGAAGATTACGCCAATATTGACCAGATCACTGACGAAGTGCGCGATGCAAGGCGGCTTTTCGCCAATAGTGGCTGGCCAGTGATTGACGTTACCCGCCGATCGGTTGAAGAAACCGCCGCAGCAATTTTGCAATATTACACAAAATGGACCGAGGTCAGATCATGACGCTTGCTGCTTTTACGCAATTACCGGCGGGTGATCTGGTGCTGGCATCGGCCAGCAGTATTCGTGCCAAAATTCTGTATGATGCGGGTCTTGGTTATCGTTGCTATCCGGTTGCGATTGATGAAGAATCGGTTCGTGCCTCGGCAAGCGCCGAGGCGGTTCCGGTTGGCGATATCGCCATTATGCTTGCCGATATGAAGGCCGCCGCTGCGGTGCAGCGTCTGGCGTTTGAAACCGACCCATCGCCAGCTTTTGTCTTGGGCTGTGATCAGATACTGGTTTGCGATGAGGTGATTTACAACAAACCGCAGGATCGCGCCATGGCAAAGGCGCAGATAATGGCTTTGTCAGGCAAAACACATCAATTATTCAGTGCTGCTGTGCTATATCGCAACGGCGCGCGGATTTGGCATCATCTGGCGATTGCTAAAATCACCATGCGCCGGCTTGATGAGGATTTTATTGAGTCCTATCTCGGCCGGCTTGGTGCAGCCGCTTTCAGCTCGCCAGCAAGCTATCAAATTGAAAATCTTGGTGCGCATCTATTATCGCGGATCGATGGCTGTCATTTTTCCATTCTTGGGCTTCCGCTTCTCGAACTGCTTGGCATTTTGCGTGAACATGGCCTGAAACCATTGGAAACCCGCCAATGAAGATCATTGGTCTAACAGGGTCGATTGCAGCAGGAAAATCAACAGTTGCTGGCTGGATCCGCGATCTTGGCATTGCCATCCACGATGCTGATGCGGCAGTTCATGAATTGTTGTTGCCGCATGGGGCTGCGATTGCTGCGATTTTGGCTGAATTCGAACCTGATCTAGCTGTTCATGATATTGGCAATTTGGAAAAAGGTATTAACCGGCAGGCACTTGGCAATTATGTTTTTGCGCGGCCGCAGGCACGAAAACAACTTGAATCGATTTTGCATCCACTTGTTCGCCAACATCGTGATGCGTTTTTGGACAAGCATCGTGCCATGCCGGCATCGGCGGTTGTTTTGGATGTGCCTTTGTTGTTTGAAACTGGCGGAGATGCGGTTTGTGATTATGTCATTGTAGTTTATGCCAGCGCGGCAACAACGGCCAAACGCGCCTTGGCACGCACTGGCATGACGCCGGCCAAGCTTTCGGCGATTTTAGCATCACAAATGCCCGTCGATGCGAAAAAAAAGCGGGCTGATCTCTGTCTTAATTCAGATCTTCAACCTGAAGTGACTCGGCAAGACTTAATCAAATGGCTTGCCGCGATGCATGTGCCGATGATCGGCAGTGACCAGGCCCAATCCTAGCCCGTAGAAAGTGATAAATTATGCGTGAAATTGCTCTTGATACCGAAACTACTGGGATTAGCCTGCGTGACGGGCATCGTATTATTGAAATTGGCGCTTTGGAATTGATGCATCATTTGCCAACAGGCCGCAAATTGCATCTTTATATCAATCCTGAACGCGAAATTGATGATGGCGCGGTTGCGGTTCATGGCATTACCAACGATTTTCTGGTGGATAAACCCGTTTTTGCCGATATTGTTGATGAATTTCTGGCCTTTGTTGGTGATGATCCGATGGTCATACATAATGCCAGCTTTGATATGGGTTTTCTCAACGCTGAATTGAAAAAGCTTGACCGGCCAGTTCTGCCAATGGCGCAATCAGTTGATACATTGATGATGGCACGCAAGAAATTTCCTGGCGCGCAAGCCAATCTCGATGCGCTATGTCGCCGGTTCGAAATTGACAATAGTCATCGTGATCTTCACGGTGCCTTAGTTGATGCCGATCTATTGGCATCGGTCTATATTGAATTGCTGGGGGGGCGGCAGCCGGGTTTGTCGCTGGATTCAGATAGTCAGACCCAAGCTGGCGATCAGGGTGCGCCAAACAGCATCGACCCTGACCCAAGCTTTCATCTTGATGCCAAACCAATTCGGCACATTCGGGCGCATGCGCCAACTGCTGAGGAATTGAAGGAGCATGCAAAATTTTTGGAAGAGTTAAAAAACCCGATCTGGCAAAATGACGCCTAGTTTGATTGGCAATGCCTATCCCAATCGGCACATGATTTTAATTATTGGTTTGCGCAGCTGCCTGCTGCGCCAGATTATGCTGATAAACAGCAACAAAGTCGACGGGCTGGATATTCAAAGGCATAAAGCCACCATCGCGGGTGCAATCTGAAATAATGGCGCGCGCGAATGGGAATAACAGGCGCGGGGCTTCAATCATGATCAAAGCATTGATTTCATCTTTGGGTGTGCCTTGTGGCGAGACTAGACCAGCATAAGTTAAATCGACCAAAAATAAGGTGGTGTCATTTGCGGTGGCTTTGGCTACCAGATTCAATGTCACTTCATATTGATTATCGCCAAGAAGCTGGGCGCCAACATTGACGGTGATTTCAACATCAGGCTGGTTTGCGCCTTCGATGAGAACGCGCGGCGCGTTCGGATTTTCAAAAGATAAATCCTTGATATATTGCGCGTGAACAACAATCTGGCGGGCGGTATTTGCGTCATCATCGGACGGCTGTGTGCTGCCATTATTGGCGGTGGCGGGTTTTTTAGATTTTTTGGTATCTTTGGCCATAATTAACTCCAGATTGGCTTTGCGCATATCGACCAAATCTATGATCAGGTTGCGCGTATTAAATTCAACTCAGCTACTAGCATAGATAACCGCTTGAAAACAACCATGTCAAAAAGGACGCGCGAACCCTTATCTGGCCATATCATTGCATGATGAATTGGGCGTGGACATTTGTTTCAGGATTTAAGGTTTAGGGCTTGCGGCCTTTTTTGTCATCACTATGGTAATCTTGATCCGGTCGTTCTTCAAATTCACCTTCGATGATATCATCATCACCACTTGTTTTATGTTGTTGCTTGGTAAAGGGGTTATGCTGGTAGCCATCGGCACCTGATTTCGGATTGCCTGATGCGGCATTGCCAAAAGATGCGCCGCCAAAATTGGTAAAGCTGGTAAAGCGTTTGTTTTTGGCCATCCATTGCAGCAAATAGACACCAGTAAGCGTGCGAATCCCGGGTATAAACAACAAAAGCCCGATTCCATCGGTGACATAGCCTGGGATCAACATTAATGCACCGCCAACAAACATAGAAATACTATCAGCGATTGAGGTGACCGGGGCACGTCCCTTGGCGAGATCAGCTTGAATCTGGCTTAAAACTGATAGCCCCTGACGTTTGAGAAGTGCAATGCCAAAAATTGCCGTTACAAAAATCCCCAAAAGCGTTAACAAACCGCCGATTTCGCTGCCAATATAAATAAAGGCGGACATTTCGGTCCACCCCCATATTAGCAGGCCAAGAGTAATGACTAGTCCCATTTGACCGATCCCTTAGGTGGTTTCTGGTAATTTTTGACGACAATTTCTGGCTACATCTGGATTTAATACCCTATATATGCCATCTATATTACGACGGCATTAGCAAAAGACTCAATGATGTTAAATAATGCCAAAATAAAACCTTATATGGGGGCTCAGTTGCAATTCATAGATATTATCATTTTTGCCATTATCGCTGTTCTTTTGGTGCTGCGCCTTCGGTCGGTGCTTGGCCAGCGCACAGGCTATGAACAGCCGCAGGATGAAAGCCGCGCAAATCGGTTTGAAGACACCGAAAATGATAATGAACCTATTCCACTGCATCCCAAGGCTGCGGACGAAGCACCAGTTGCGCTTCACGGGCTTGATGCGATGCGCAAGATTGATCGCAGCTTTAATGAAAAGCAGTTTCTTGACGGTGCCAGCGCCGCTTTTGAAATGATTTTGATCGCCTATGCCGAAGGCGATCTCACCACGTTGAAACGGCTATTGGGCTATGATCTTTTGCAAAGCTTTACCGCATCGATCCAAGCGCGTGCAAAGGCTAAAGAAAGCCTTACCATCACTTTGGATGATATTCGCGAAGCCAGCATTTTAAATATTTTAATCGTTGATCAGCTTGCCAGCATCACTGTGCATTTTCATTCGGTGCAAACACGCATTGCTAAGGATGAAAATGATGAGGTGATTGAGGCAGATGAATCTGGCGCGCGTGAATTTACCGATATTTGGACATTTGAACGCGATTTGACCTTGTCTGATCCAAACTGGAAACTGGTCGAGACTGAGTCCGAGTCCGCCGAAGACTGATTGAGGCCCAACATGCCCAAGAAACGCATTATCAAATCAGACGATGATACGGTTTTATGGCAACGGGTGACCACTGAGGTTACACCACTAAAATCGACCATTGAATTGGCTAGATGCGCCGCGATTTTCGCGCAATCTGATCATTTGGCACAACCTTTGCCACAATCGTCTGGCCGACCGCAGAAACCGTCAGTCAAACCTGCACGACCGCCGTTAGCCGCACCATCATCAGCACCAGCCAAAAAAGCCAATCCGGTTGATTTGCGTCAAGGTGAGCGGGCCGGTATTGATGGCCGTACGCAGCGGCGGCTTTTTCGGGGTGATGTGCCAGTTGAGCGGCGGCTTGATCTGCATGGCCTAACTGCGGCACGCGCTGAGAGCCAGCTAGCGCAATTTATCGAAACGGCAGCGCGCGATGGATGCCGCTGCGTTCTTGTCATCACTGGCAAAGGGGCAGGTATTCTTCGCGGTCATGTTCCCGATTGGTTAAAACGCCAGCCTTTGTCGCCGCATGTTCTGGCCTTGGCCGAGGCGCGCCCACATGATGGCGGCAGCGGTGCGTTATATGTGTTATTGCGCCGCCAACGGAACCGATAGCGATGACGCCCTTTGGCTTGAAAATGCGCGAATGGCGACGTCAGAAAAGCCTGACTCAGCAACAGCAAGCCGAATTTTTGGGCGTTTCTAAAGCCTATATATCAGCGCTTGAAACTGGTGCGCGTGGTCAGCCATCACCAGTTGTTGTCGATCAGATATGTGTCTGGCTTGGGCTGATCTGGGACGATGCTGAAGAATTGAAACGGTTGGCTAACCTGTCGCACCCAAAACCATCAATTGATGTTCGCAATCAACCCGCCGAGGCGGTGTATCTTGCCAATCTTTTGGCGCAGAATATCAGCCGGCTGTCAGCAAGTGAATGTCAGCGATTCATTGATGAAATTGAAAGGCTTACCGCATCCTAATTCGATTTTGTGATGACTCTCAAACCTGTGAATAGGCGTCAATTGGTGAAAAATTTTTTTTGTGCTAGAACAAGATAGTTGACCTTATTAATTTTGTGCCTATTTTTCCCTATTGGCGTCGGCGGTATTTCAAAGCCTAAAGCGACCGTGCCTGTGCCGCGCCTCATTGGCTTGCCAAAAAGGAAAGACAAATGACACCCGAGATTCCTCGTGATCATATTGCCAAATTGTCTGTCGAAACGGTGGATCAGTTAACCGGACGCGATATTCATGAATTGAGTGATGCGGCCGAAGCGGCAATTCTTGCCGGTGGTGGTTTTGGCTGGTTGTCGCCGCCACCAAAATCGGTGATGGAAGATTACTGGCGTGGGGTGCAGATGATCCCCGACCGGCATTTGATCTTGGCACGTCTCGATAAGGTGATTGCTGGCAGCTGTCAGATTTTGCGCCCGCCAAAAAACAACGAAGCCCAGAAATTTTCCTGTCAATTGACAACATTCTTTGTTGCGCCTTGGGCGCGTGGTCATGGCCTTGCACAAATGATTGTTGCCGAGGCGGAAGCGCTGGCAAAATCTGAAGGGTTTTTGATGATTAGTCTTGATGTCCGCGCAACGCAGGATCGCGCTATTCAGTCGTTTGAGGCACGCAATTTCAAACGCTATGCGACAAATGATCATTACGCCAAGGTTGATGATGCCTATGTTCCGGGATTTTATTATCATAAAGAGCTGTAATCATGACCTATGACAGCAATAATGTTTTTGCCAAAATCCTGCGCGGCGAAATTCCGTGCCAGAAAATCGACGAAGATGAACATACTCTTAGCTTTGCCGATATCAACCCGCAGGCCCCTGTTCATATTCTGGTGATTCCAAAAGGTGCCTATTGTGACTGGGCTGATTTTGCGGCGACTGCTAGCGCCGTTGAAATGGTTGCTTTTACCAAAGCCATTCATCGTGTTGCCGAATTAACCGGCATCAGCAAAACTGGTTATCGGGTGATTTCCAATACCGGTTTGGACAGTAATCAAGAAGTGCCACATCTGCATATGCATGTTCTTGGCGGTGCGCCTGTTGGGCCATTGGTTTTGGCGAAATCCCAGCTTTAGACGATGGCTAAATCGTGGGCATTTAAGCGGTGATTTCAGGTAAAACGCTGTTTTTTCTAATATACTTGAAACCAAAATTTTTTCCTCACACATTCGGCGCCTGGTCTTTTTGGTTGATCTGTCGGGCTGATATCAATGCACGCACAAATTCATACGATTGTATTTCGTAGCATTGAGACGATTGCCGTCACGGTTCAGATTAATATTGTCCTTGGCTTGATGGTGGCTATGGGCGCGGTACTGCGTGATGCGGTTGAAGATGCGCTTGTGCTTGGCGAATTGGCACTTGATTGGGCAATACAGCCGGTATGAGGTGTCTTGCCAGCGGTAATTGCTGCGGCGGCGGCAAGCCGCGATTTGATTCGCCCACATGATTGCGGCAGTGAAGCGGCATGGGCTGAGGGCTTGTCAATCATCGTTCCGCCTAGTCTGGTCAATCATATTCATGGTCGTCAAGTTTTTGCATCTGCCAACGCCAAAAATGGCACCAGCTCGACAGAATATGCCAAATCTTGCTGATCGGAAAGGCCAAGACACCGCACGCCGTGTTCTAGAAATTGCCGCTGCGGGTGGCCATCATCTTTTAATGGTTGGCCTGCCCGGTGTTGACAAATCCATGCTGGCCACACGGCCTGCCGGTCTGTTACCGCCTTTGAATCCGGTAGAAGCGCTTGAGGTTACGATGTTGCATTAGGTTGCCGGCAATCTCGTCGAAGGCGGCCTTATCCAGAACCGCCCTTTTCGTGAACCGCATCATTCGGCGTCAATGGCGACACTTGTTGTTGGCGGTTTACGCGCTAAGCTGGGTGAGATTTCCTTGGCAAATCATGGGGTTTTATTTCTTGATGAGCTGGCTGGATTTTCGCAAGTTGTTCTTGATTCGCTTCGCCAACCACTTGAAACCGGATCAGCATCGACCAGCTTGATCAACAAATCATG
>Ga0255771_1006115_pt1 | contig 10265 bp, 12 predicted proteins | sample 011ome_19_FD_179969 | JGI IMG/M metagenome (GOLD analysis project Ga0255771, IMG submission 179969) | Coastal salt marsh microbial communities from the Groves Creek Marsh, Skidaway Island, Georgia - 011510BT metaG (version 2) | ecosystem: Environmental > Aquatic > Marine > Intertidal zone > Salt...
GTGTGTGGGGGGGGTTTCTCTCGAATGTCAGAATGTCAGCTCACCGTCCGCTGTGACTGGAATGGTGTGCACAGGGCCTTCATCAAGCTAGCGCCGGCGATCGAACGACGGAAGCGCCGTTCGATGTCGCACACGCGAAGCGGATTATCGAGCTCGAGTGAACTGACTACACGATCGTCGTCCATTGTGAGAAGCTTGTAATCAATTAGGAGAATACAAGAGAGTATATCGAATGAAGTACATGATCCTTTCAAGTACGATCGATAAAGGTGTAAAGCATAAATCGATGTGGCCCACGGGGTGGGTGGGGTATGGTGGGGAAACGTATGGGTACTTGTGTGTGCGCGGTTGGGAGGGTGAATGATGGTGATCGCGCGCGCGTGTGCGTGGGAATGGGCGTGGATGGGGTTGGAGGTATTTTGTGCGCGGTCGCGGTCGCGCTTGGGGACGTGGTGCGCGCGTGGGGGCGTGTGGGCGATTAGGGGCATGGATGGGTGTGGAAACGGGCGATGATGGCGCGCGCGACCATGATGGTTAGGGTTGTGGAGTTTCACACATATAGCGGGAAATGAGACACACTACGTGGTTGATGCCCTAGACCCCGCGCACGCGCGGTTGCGCGGCATTTCCGCGCGCACGATGGCGACGACGCACGCTCAAGCGCACACGAACGCGATCCAACGCGCGTCTTTCTCGCATTCGGTGGCGAAACGCACGCGTGCTCGCGTCGTGACGCGTGCAAAAAAGGAGAAGAGTGCTGGACAAGCGAGCGCAAAGCAACAACCTGAGGAGGGTAAGAAAGCGCCGCTTCCTCGAGAGTACGTGCACCATTCCCCTGGTTCGGTGCAAGAGACGGATGATAAAGTCGTTTTCGCCCATGAAACCGCAGCTGAGGCGTCAAAGTGGAAGAACACGTCCATCATGCACGTCGGTGACTTTGGCGGTGGGGAGTCGATTCGCTTGGGCGTCGTCATCGGCGAATTTCACAACAAGTTGATGGACCGCATGTTAGAAGATGCGCGAATTGCGGCGGTGTCGATGGGTAGTACGATTGATAAAGTGGTTTGGGTGCCTGGCACGTATGAGGCGCCGTTGGTAGTTGAAAATATGTTGCAAGACCCGACGCTCGATGCCGTGGTGGTGCTCGGGTACATTGAGAAAGGTTCGACGTTGCACGGGCAAGAGATGGGTGCCACGTGCTCGATTATTTTCAAACAGCTTGAGTTAGAGTACGGGAAGCCAGTGGGTATGGGTATCATTGGTCCAGGGGCGACGGCGGAGCAAGCAGAGGAGCGGGTGGCGTACGCGGGTAACGCGACGCGCGCGTCTATTCGCATGGCGCGCACGTTTTGTTTAGGCGAACCCGAGCCCGAGCAAAAGTAGATTGCAAAATGCAGCGCCAAAACCTAGGCGCGCGCGTGTAATGGTTTATTTTTAATTGCTTTCGATTGCGTGCGTGCTCGTGCTCGTCGTCGTTCCAAAACATTTATACGTGTCGCGCGCGCGCGCGAGCGTCGACATCTTGCGCCAAACACCTCACACCTAAACACCACACTCTGTGGCGCTCGCCATGTTTGCCACCACGACACGGCGAGTGAGTAAGTACTGTCTCTTATCCTCGTCGTCATGTCTATCGTTTACGGCTTTACGCGGGACTATCGCTCAAGGCGATGGCACGCACGCGAGCGGTTGGTCTAAAGCTCTAGCTACGCCGAGTAGCACCACGTCGCGTGTAACGTCGACAAATGGCGCCAATGTATCATACGGACGCGATAGAAATACTAGTAATAGCGCATATGCGCGTACGTGGCGATCATTCGCCGCGTCGGCGTCGTTAAAGGAGGAGGATAGGAGAGATGTTAGCAACCGAGGCGGGTTTGCCGCGAGTGAAGACCCAGCGCCCGAGGCATTGAATACGTGGGTAGAGAACGTGCTGCCGTCATCCATTGTACCATACGCAAAACTTATTCGATTAGATCGACCGATTGGCACAGCACTGCTTGCATGGCCATGCTTTTGGTCCATCGCGTTGGCTGCGCCCGTCGGTGCGTTGCCAGACGTCGGATTGCTTGCCACATTTGGTGTCGGTTCTTTGATTTTACGCGGCGCGGGGTGCACGGTGAACGATTTGTGGGATCGTGATATTGATAGTAAAGTCGCCCGGACGCGTAATCGGCCGATTGCAAGCGGTGCAATCAGTGTTCCCAAGGCGGTCGCATTTCTTGGGGCGCAACTTGGGCTCGGTCTCATTGTTTTGCTTCAACTCAATGATTACTCTAAAATACTCGGTGCCAGTTCGCTGGCTCTCGTGGGAGCATATCCCGCAATGAAGCGCATTACTAATTGGCCGCAAGCCTTTTTGGGCTTGACATTCAATTGGGGCGCGTTGCTTGGTTGGGCGGCGGTGCACGGTTCGTGCGACTGGGGCGCGGTGCTTCCACTCTACGCTTCTGGCGTGGCTTGGACGTTGGTTTATGATACAATATATGCACACCAGGATAAAAGCGACGATGTCAAAGTCGGCGTGAAATCCACAGCTTTACATTTTGGTGATGACACAAAAAAATATTTAAGTGCGTTTGCGGTCGCAGGGACGTCAGCTTTGTGTGCATCGGGTGTTTATGTTGGTCTCGATTGGCCGTTTTACGCCGGCGTTGCCACCGCAGCGTCTCATTTAGCATGGCAAATATCCACAGTGGATTTGAATGATCGCGATGATTGCGCAGCCAAGTTCAAGAGCAACTCTACGTATGGGGCGCTCGTTTTTGCATCCATTATAGCAGGCAAAACGCTTTCTTTAGGTAGTCTCTAGTAAGTAGCCACCACTTATCTTCTACTCGTAGTGATTTATTACATTCCAAAACTAGTCGTTCAGTTCATTAATGCCCGGTCGATTTCATCGATGCGTTGCTCTCCGCAACCAGCCGCGAGCGCAGATAATTTGGCTATGGAAAGTGCTCGCCGACGTTCATCTTCACTTGCTCCACTTCTGTTGCCAATGTCAACCAACGTTTCGCTCGCTTTGAGATACTTGCCTACGCGGAGTTCCATGAGCCAACGAAGTCTCGGATTGCCTTCTAAGAATCGTTCTAGATCACCGTGGAATTCTACTGGGATGTCACGCAACAGCGATGCATCGCGCACGTTCTCAAGCGTAAGTTTATTGTAAACAAAGTACGAAAAGCTCATCTCCCCATCTTCTTGCGCACCGAGGAGGGTGCGCATGTAGTGATGAAGCCGAGCGATGCCACCTGGTCCATCACAAACCGTGAAAAGTTCTTCGTAACCAAAATGCGATTCTGCCACCGCTGCAACAGATTCAACTGAAACATCCACACCTTCCGATAAAGAGCCACGTTGAGGACGTTGATCTCGTGGAACCGTCGCACTGTGCTGAGCGCATTCTAAAAGCACAGGCAAAACTTTTTCACGGTCTGCAACGTATTCTTCATGAGCCTCGACGCGATCAGTTGACGCTGGAATGGCGACGTTGAGATTAGCCGCGCATGCGTCAAGCAAAGGTGCCGCCACAGCAAGTAAACGCGAACCAAGTACTGGAGCCATACCAGCATGCTTGCTAGAAATCGCTTCGGCACGAAGTTCTATGGCTGCGTGTGCTAATGCTCTGAGTGCCTCGCGAGCCTCAGGTTCGCACGTCCAGTTCACTTCACTACCGCTTGAGCTTGGTGGGTACATGCCCGTACGTCGTCTTCTAAAATCACCAGCAGCCTCCAAAGCGATCAACAATCCCCGAGCACAAGTGTCTAAAACCAATGCTCTATCTTCTAACGTAGCGTTTTGCTTGCTGATGCGCTCGTTGAGCACCTGAGCTACTGCTGGTAATAGTTGCCTAGCTTCGCTTGCGCGACTGTAGCACACCTCAACATCGGATCTTTCATCGAGTGCGATATCTTCGGATTTGATTGATGCACCAGCTTTGGCAGCCATGTCCTCTAACATAGTACTTGCACCATCTTCTGACGTAGTCTGCAAACTTCGAAGCTGAGCGAGAGCGGCAATCATTTCACCGTGCGCTAACATTTCTGCACGCTCGTCGGCTTCAATTTCATGCCAAATACCACTCTCGGTCAAGAATTCCAGAAACAGCAAATGTCGGTTGAGCTTTTCGGAAACATGTTCTTCAATTGGAGGACCACCGCGAGTTGATTTGCCGGACAGTTTCTTAGGTAAAGCATCGACTAAACCTTTACTCATCATAGCAAAAGGTGCAGAATCACTCACAAAGGCGCCAGACGCGCGCAGTTGTGACTTTGCATGGCCTGGCGGACCCCCATGACCGGCGTAATACTCTTCAAAAAGTGTGCGCACGCACTCCATGGCGTTGGAATCATCCACCTTGTTAGCACTTGGGCTATCCATGGCTCTCGCTGCTGAGCGAGTCATGGTGACTGAACGTCGTGGTGTTGTTTGTCTACCACTCGCTTTCATGTGCGGATTGAACGACGCTATTCCACTGCTCTTCATGAGAACAGACCATTCGCCTGGATGTACAGAGTACGCGTCGAAAACTGGTTCACTGTTCGTCGCATCCATCTGAAGCAATACGGTTGAGAAATCAAAACCCGAGAAGACAACGGCGGACCCATCAGCAGCGACCACGAATGTATCATCGCCATTAACGTGAAGTCGAGTATTGGAAAATGAATCTGGTAATGCTCCTGCAGGCGGCACTGAGGATGCTACGAGCCTCAAAGCGTCCTCTTCATGCGTGCGTTGTAAGCGGTGAAATGACCCTTGGCCTTCACTTTCTGCGAGCACGGTGATGGTGACATCGCCTTTCTGGTCGACTACCCAATCTGCAGCGATGAGTGCAACACTTGTTGAGACACGAAGGGCTTTTGCCATCATCTTTTGCACGTTATGAACGCGTGTGAGCTTGGGTTTGGCGCCAGACTCGGACACGTCCAACGACCATTCCTCCAATTTTCCATTTGCATTGCACGACAAAAGTCGTCTCTTATGCTGAACTTTGCCAGGTGCAAGGCTCAGTGATCTAATACCACCAGCGTTCACGTTTCGTCGCAATAATGCGCCTACACCGGCAGTGGCACTCTTCAACGCCGACCATGTGCGTGATTTTTTGGTTGGCGACTTCAACGGCGAAGACGTCTTCCGCTCGACACTCGCGTCTTTATCACCGTCATCCTCCATGTCCTCGTCATCGGAGTCATCCACGGCGTGACCGTGATTATGTCTATCGAATCGTGCCCAAGAAATCCCACTTTTAGAACCACTGATGGCATAAAGTTCACCGTTTGAGTCTCCAACGACACCGTATCCACCTAAGCGCGTCGTTTCCGTTGCCACCAGGCGCGTCACCACGCTCTTCGCCCCCTTTAAGACAATCATATCACCATCAGTCATTTTGCTCGCCGTCGCGGCGTTATGCACGTCATCAACGTACAAACCTTCGCCCGACGCGTTCAACGCAAACGCATACGTCGCGCGCGCCCCGCGTTCGGCAACCACGTGCGTCGCATCAATCACCGCCGAAACGTCCACGACGGCGTTCGACACCATCACATGATCTTCTCCTAACTCAATGATGCACGCTTTATCGCCAGAAACCACTCTCGTGGTCGACACCTCAGTTCGAGCGTTTGAATCATCAACCGCGCTCTCGCGTTCGGTGTTAATCATCACCACCGCGCGCGCGCCCATCGTCGAAAACGACCCAGCCACGCCATGTGTGCGTAGATATCGTCTACTGTCATCGTTCTCACCGTTCGTCGCGTCGTCGTACGTGACTTTCGTGCGCCACATGGCGCGCGTCGGCGTCTCACGCGCGAGGCTTCATAACGAGTCGCAGTCGTTGTCGGGCGTGCGCGCGCGCTGAGCCGAGGAAGTTCACGCCGCGCGCGAACGCACACGCACTTCATGGGGCTCTACGACGATTTGCCCGAGGCGAAGACCGCGGCGAACGACCAGGGCGCGGCGGTGGAGCACGCCGGGGACGTGGGTGACGATGGACAGCGGTTGGAGAGCTGGCGCGCGGCGTCGGTGACATCGAGCGCGCGCACGAAGAGCGGCGAGGGTGCGACGACGGTGAAGGGGAAACCGGCGATGAATGCGACGCTGCTGCGCGCGCAAACGTCGGCGTTAAGGGCGGCTAAGGCGAGGATGGCGCGTGAACACGAGGAGCAGCTCAAGGTGAAAAAGTTAAAGACGAGCGCTGCTGCTGCTGCTGCGGCGGCGGTAATGGTGGCGGCTGTAGACGACGGGCGCGGTGATGAGAGTAAAGTGGATATTAATAATGCCGTGGACGATGGGGTGGATGATGATGAGATGGATGTGGAAAACGCGTATGATCCAGCGATACCGAATGACTACGAGTCGACTCTCGCGAGTCGCGCGGCTCGAGTACGAAAGCGTAAAGAAGATGAGATTGACGAACAGAAGCGCATTAAGCTCGAAATAAAGCGCAAAGCAATATATATTTCTCAGGCAAAAGAGCGTGCGACGCGAAGAGATGATGTTTTGAGTGTTAACGGAAGCGAGGCGCGTTCGCGCAGATTAGCCATGGGATCAAAAGCAAGCGCGTCAGGCGATGTCAACAGTGCGGGTAAGACTGTGGCAAAGCCTCAAAGTGCTGCGGAAAAAATGATGGCCAAAATGGGATGGAGTAAAGGTAAAGGCTTGGGAAAGAGCGAGCAAGGTATGGCGACGCCGTTGGAGGTGAAGAAGGATGGCGTCGCCACTGGTAAAATTGTCAACGCGCCTCTCATCATGGATAGCCTTGCTCCTTCACTCACGGCGAGACAACCCACGTCGGTGTGTTTACGGGGCAAACCCACGTGTGTGTTACTTTTACGCAATATGGTTGGACCAGGTGAGGTGGATGACCAGCTTGAAGATGAAATTGCAAACGAATGTGAAAAGTATGCACCCGTCGTGCGCGCGTTAATTTTCGAGATTACAGAACAAGGTTACCCAGAAGACGAAGCCGTGCGCGTGTTCGTGGAATTCACAACAGTTGCCGGCGCAAAGCGCGCGGGTGCGGCGCTCAACCGTCGATATTTCGCCAAGCGCATGGTAAAAGCCAGCTTTTACGACGTCAAGAAATTCGCCGCCGGAGACTTTGGTCCGCAAAAGGGTGAAGACTGATATTTCCTCGCAATCGAGCGTAGCGCGCGATGTCGATGTAGTCTTTCGATGTAGAGCGCTTTACAGCGCTTCTTAGCACCACATTAGTAACAATATACTCGTTTAGCACGCATATAGCATTTGGTACACGTAAGCACGCGCACAAGAATATCAAAACACACAACGCGCGCGCGTCAATCCTCATTACTAGCCTCACCATGGATGCCGAATACCTCCTGGGTGATCCCCTTCCAAGCGAGCTTAAAACCTCCAAAGATTACAAAGATTACTTCGTTGAAGCCTTACGTCACGGCTGGTTCGAGCCCGTCGAGCAAATTCTCGCCCTTGACGATGATTCCTTGGTGCCAAAAGTCACTTCGAAGCACATCTTGATGTGCGTGCACAACGACCATCGCGTGTACGACGAGCCCGAGTACGAATCCGGCGACAGTGAGCTCGACGAAGAAGAGCTTTTCATGAAATACCATGGAATGGAGGACTCTTTGAATTACGCGTGTAGCTATCAGCGCGCGTTGAAGGCGGTGCTCGCAAAGTTTGAAGGAGATTTGACGTTTGCGTTGAACGAAGCCAAGCGATCGAAGCAATGGGGGAGCGACGAGTGCGTGAAGATACTTGAAGAACGTATTGCGAGTAATGCGAACAACACAAAGGCATGAAAAGGAAAATTCTCGTGGGATATGATCACGACGAGGACAACGAATGGTTACACGCACAACAACTTGAAATTACACGCGCGTTGTTGCAACGAAAAAGAATGCTTACGACCAACTATTCAGTCTTTGACTTGGTATTCGTACCCGTTTGATTGGCAGGATACGTCACAATCGCGAGTGCAGCGGCGAAAATGATCGATACCACACCACACATGAGCATCAATATCCCGTAATCTGTTGATGAAGCGTTCAACGCCTTCCCCAACGCAAAGCGCGCCTCGCGCACGCCGCCCGATTTGAACGCCTTTGCCGCCGCTTCAAAATCTTTCGTCATCGTCTTCATGAATATCTCCGACCAACGATACGTGCGAAAAAGCTTTTTTGCAATCACGTTTGTGAGTTTTGCAAACTTACGTTGGATGTACGTCAACTGCACGGGTACGGGAACGCCGTCATCGCTCTCCTCTGCGTACGTCTCGATGGCGAATCGCTCCAGCGCGTCGCCGTTGTCGCCCTCTTTCCACCCTCTCGCGTACGCCTTACCCTCTTTAATCAGCACAAAGCTCGGCAACGGTGGCTTTAAAACAAACCTAAACCGATCGGCGACTTCGGGTGACTGCGTGACGTCGACTGTCGCCGCGACGACGCCCCGTTCGAGCAACGCGCTCGCGCATTCGCGCGTCGCATCCAACGCCGCTCGCGTCTTCGTCGTCATCATCCCCCCACGACTCGACGTCTCTCCCTTCATGAACATCACAAACCACGAACCAGTGGTGCTTCCACTCGTCGCTTGCGTCTCGCGCTCAAACGTGCCGTCATCGAGGCGAGGAAGACCGTCAACGACGGTCGATACTACGGCATCGCACGCGCGCAAGAGTGACATCATCATCGCCACGAATGCCGCCACGACAACGGCGTGACATCGCACGCCGCCGCCGTGACGACGACGTAGTTGTCGTTCGATCGATGGTTCCATCACGCGACGCGTTCGTTGTCCTTCCCGCGTCGCACAGTGACGTCGTCTCGAATCGACGCGATTGATTGATTTGATGATTGTTTGGTTTGATGTTTGATGTTTGATGTATATATATATTACTCGGTCTGCGCGTCGCTTCGTGGATATCGCACACGAACCCATCGCGGTATAGAAAACATTTACTTGGACGCACCACCGTCGCCCTGGCCCTGGTTGTCGTCGTCGTCATCATCATCGTCGACAATTTCCTTGCCCAACCACTTGGCGACGAGCGGCGTGAGCGCGACAGTCGGCCCGAATCGAATCGGCGAGCTCGCCTTATGCGCCGCATACGCCAACGCAAACGTCCCAAACGATTCACTCGTAGCGTTCACATTAATCCCAACCTTCTCTAGCAACCCAGCGACGTCGACACCACCGGCGACGAGAAAATAAAACACCGTGATGCTTACGAGCGAGAGCGAAATCGACGTAAACAGGTACGCCGACCCGTAGCGCTTGAGCAACGCCTTGGCCATATCCATCCGAGACGGCGTCGCCGACGCATCCGTCTCATCCCCCCCTGCCTTATCCGCTTGATTCGTCGACGCCGACGCCGACGACGCCGGGGACTTGAACACGTTCCATAACCCCGCCTCGAGCCCCCACTTTTTCGTCACCGCATCAATTTCCCGTTCGCGATCGCTCTTTTGCGCGCGAAGCGCAGACGACGACGCCTTGGACGCCGACGACCTCCACGACGACGACGACGACGACGACGACGACCACCACCACCACCCACCGACGCGTGCCCGATCGCTCGACGACGACGACGTCGTCATCAACCGTCGATCGTTCCCGTACACGCCGTGCGCCTCCACCCCCACACCCCCGCGACGCGCACCTTGATGCCGCGCGCCGATGATGATCCTCGGCACGCACCGCGTCGTCATCGATCCCATCGTCATCGTCATCGTCATCGCGCGCACGCACGCACGCACACACACGTCGCGCACTCACGACCGCCAACGCGTCAGCAATCCATCCATCAAATCAATCAATCAATTCCATCGCATCGTCGTCGTCGTCGTCGTCGTGAGAACACAGACTGAAAAAGTGCCACGTGGCACACACAGCACCACACCCCCTCGTGTTGTATCGAACGACGGTCACAACCATACTTTATTTATATAAACCTATTCAACTCTACTAGTACTTGTATAATCACATGCTTGTACTATATGTCCCTTACCATGGTGTATATAGGAGTGATAAAACCGTGTGGGTTTAGGCGTCGTCGTCGTCGTCGTCGGCCGGCGCCGTCACTTCACGGCGGTGGTGTGTGTTGTGTTGTTGGCGACGACGACGACGACGACGACGGTGACGACGACGGTGACGACGACGATGATGATGGGGATGATGATGCCAGTCACCCCCACGCGGCGCAGCGTCGGCGCGACGACGACGACGCGGACGACGCACGGCGATGCGCGCATCGCCGTGCGAGCCGCCGCCACTTGGGGTCAGCGCTT
>Ga0255771_1006119_pt1 | contig 10262 bp, 9 predicted proteins | sample 011ome_19_FD_179969 | JGI IMG/M metagenome (GOLD analysis project Ga0255771, IMG submission 179969) | Coastal salt marsh microbial communities from the Groves Creek Marsh, Skidaway Island, Georgia - 011510BT metaG (version 2) | ecosystem: Environmental > Aquatic > Marine > Intertidal zone > Salt...
CGGCAACCATGACGATTCTGGCCAGCGCACCGAAGGCCAGGCTACCGGTAAGCCGTTCTACAGGCTCTCGCCCTGTCGTCCCTTTGGAGAAGTGGGTAATGCCCAGCAACGCGCATCGCAGGGATGCTGCCAGCTCGGCCAATGGCTGCAGACTTCGCCTTACTTCGGCGTTCTTGTGACTATCCCCGGCTATGGCTGACACAATCGGATCAACGATCAGTAGGCGAACATCGTTAAGATCCATCAACTGTTGCAGAAGACTGTCTGTATCCAGCGCAGGATCAAATGCTCGTCGGTCATGGCCGTGATGCACATTACCAACAAAATAGATGTTGTCCAGGTTGGCTCCGGAAAGCTTGAGCCTTGGAATCAAGGTATCTGAAGGGTCATCTTCACCTGACCAGATCACCGCCTTGCCTTTGGGAGATTGCGTGCCGTCTGGCCATGCCCCACCACTGGATATGGTTGCTGCCAATGAAAGGCTGATGGTCGTTTTACCGGTACCGGGTGCACCGCCCAGAATGTGCACTTTGCCACTGGCCAGCCAGCCTGGCCAAATCCACTCTATAGGCTGTGGCGTCAAATCTGATCCACGAATCATGGATACCCATTCCCCTAGCGGCTCGGGCGAAGCTGGTTTGGGGACATGCGTCACCAGGTGTGGCAAAGCCACCCGTAAGACGCACTGAACTTCGTGGTCTAGCCCTTCAGGGCTTAACCCCGCTTCTGCAGCCAAGCGAAGGCGGTTATCGTGATAATCATCCTGGTTCAGCCGCGCCGCCGTCATGACGGCAGCGATACTCATGATGATTGACCAAGGAATTTACGCAGATCCCCGACACGCCAAGCTGAGACGCGTGGGCCGATCAGGGTAGGTTTCGGAATGCGCCCCTCTTTGCCCCAGCGCCAGAGGGTGGTGTCAGATACACCAAACAACGCCATAACCATGGGCTTACGCACCCAGGCGCAATCAGGCAGTTGATCAAAAGGAACGACTTTGCGGGTTAGTTTTGCAGTTGCTTTAGACATTGCTCATTTCTCCAATTATTTGAAATGGGCAAGGCCGAGCGTAAACCTGCCAGAAAAATAGAGCATTGCTCTACAAAACTGGACAATAACGCCTGTTTACGCTACTTTTAGCGCACTCTTTGTGGAGTTAAGTGCGCTGGCCTTGCGGTTTAGTGCTCTTGAGGCCCTCTGTGTTGACGCACAGGGGGCTTCGCATTTGTAAGGCGCGTTTAGCTTGATTTGGCGGGTTTTCTGGTGGGTTTCTCCTTGTTAGCAGTTTGTTGGGGCTTCTTCCGGCAGAAAACAGCCCATTCATCCATCAATTCACGTCGTTTAACAAAGAGATCACTCCGTCTGTAAGCGGCTTCGACCTGACTGGATAAGGTATGCGCCAGTGCCTGTTCGCAAACTTCGCGCGGAAAGCTGGTCTGTTCTGCAGCCCAATCTCTAAAGGTCGAACGGAAGCCGTGAGCCGTAATACCGGGCCAGACATCCCTAAGCAGCATAGACAGCGCCATGTCGGAGAGCGCGTTATCGCGTTGCGTTGCAAAAACAATACCCGTCTTCTCAGGTGGTAATGTCTTAAGCAAGGCAATAGCGCGACGGCTTAACGGTACCCGGTGCTCTTTGCCCCCTTTCATGCGTTCAGCAGGCACGGTCCAGACTCTTTTGGAAAGATCAATCTCTTCCCACGTGGCACCGCGAACCTCGCCTGATCGTGCAGCCGTCAAAATAGCGAAGCCTAGGGCCTTTGCACTGGTGCCGGCATGCTTGTTCAAGCACTGAAAGAAATCCGCCAATTGCTCATAGGGTAGTGCCGCATGATGAACGACCTTGGCAATCTTCTTGGGCGATGGCAGGAGCTTATCAAGCTGCCCACGCCAGCGCGCCGGGTTAATCCCAGTACGATCACCATGAGCTGTCGCCCAATCCAGGACGTTCTCGATGCGGCCACGCACACGATTGGCGGTTTCTGTTTTAGTAGCCCAAATCGGTTTCAGAATGGCCAGCACATGACGCTGGTTGACTTCATTAACTGGAAGATCACCAATGGATGGGTAGGCATACTGATCCAAGGTGTTCGCCCACTGTTGCCGATGCTTTTCATTACGCCACTCGGCACTTTTCATGGCCATGAACTGCTCGGCACATTTTTTAAAAGTAGGTCGACGCTGTTCCGCAATGAGCTGCTCACGCTTTTTGCGTTTTTCAGCGATGGGATCCAGGCCGTTTTCAACCTGCTCTCTAACTGCACGGGCCTTGTTTCGTGCATCGGCCAAGCCCACGGTAGGAAACCCACCAAGTCCAAGCTCCCGACGTTTGGTACCCACCACCATGCGCAACACCCAGGAGCGTGCACCTCTATCATTTATTTGCAGGTACAGCCCTGTCACCCCACCTACCCGGTAAAAACCAGGTGCAGTCAGGCGTGACACTGCCAGAGGAGAAAGTTCTTTGGTGATGGCCATTGGCCTAGCGCCCCACCACCGTCGTACCCACCAATTCCATCTACGTACCCACCATTAATTTGATGGCTAGATACTATGGCATGAAATCAAAAAAATCAACAAAACCCAAATATAGCAATGATATACACCGGGTTCGAGTCTTGTTTTGGTGGGCTAAAAAAGCAGGGGGTGGCGGACAGGGCGGGATTCGAACCCGCGTTAGGGTATTACCCTAAACACGCTTTCCAGGCGTGCGACTTAAACCGCTCATCCACCTGTCCGAAGGGCGCGATTATAACAGAGCGCAGCCTGCGGAGCCAGTTGGTACCCTTAGACATCCTTTTGTGGCCACTCAGCCAGAAACTCCTGCCAGTGGGCACCCGGGGTTTCCTGGAGCGTTGTGCGAATCAATGCTTCTTCGACATCGGCCTGTTCGCGCGAGAGCTCTCCACGCATCAGGCGAAAGCGGTTATAAACCAGATAGGTGTTCACCACATCGGTTTCGCAGTAATCACGGATTTTGGCATACTCACCCTTTTGCCAGGTGGGCCAGACCAAGTTACCGGCCATGCCAACTTTACCGGGGAAGCCCATGAGTTTGGCCATGGCATCAAGTGGTGCACTGGCGCGCGCCTGGAATAACGCTAGCAGATCCATCAGATCGGTATGGCGCGAATGGTAACGACTGACATAGTTGTTCCATTTGAACTCGCGCGAATCCGAAAAATCACCTTCGCCCTGATCCCAGTAGCGCGGGGCACTTATGCCATTCATCAGCCCACGGTAATGCAGCACGGGCAGATCAAAGCCACCGCCGTTCCAGGACACGAGTACTGGCGTCAAGCGTTCCAGGCCATCAAAGAAACGCTGGATGATGGCGCCTTCTTCCAGTTCGGGGGCTGCCAGTGAAAAGACTTTGAAACCGGCATCGCTACGGAAAGCACAGGAGATGGTGACCACTTTATGCAGATAATGCGGCAGAAAATCATTACCGCTCTGCGCCCGACGCTGCTGAAAAGCCAACTCGGCGACTTCGTCATCAGAAAGCGCTTCTGGCAAATCATTGAGATTACGCAGCCCCGCAACATCCGGAATCGTTTCGATGTCAAAGACCAGTATAGGAACCATGGGGCTACTTTCAGCGGGTGCGTTTAATCGACAAAGACGCCAGATGACAGATAACGATCACCGCGGTCGCACACAATGCTGACTACGGTGGCGTTCGGATTGGTACGCCCAATTTCCAGCGCAACACACATGGCACCACCCGAAGAAATCCCGGCAAAGATGCCCTCTTCTGCTGCCAATCGACGAGTCATGGCCTCGGCTTCGCTCTGCCCTACATTGACCAGTTCATCCACACGTGCCTTGTCGTAGATTGACGGCAGATAAGCTTCTGGCCATTTACGAATACCGGGAATCTGGGCGCCGTCTTTAGGCTGTACACCAATAATCTGAATATTAGGATTCTGTTCTTTAAGAAAACGCGAAACGCCCATGATGGTGCCGGTAGTACCCATGCAGGAAACAAAATGAGTCACCTGCCCTGCGGTATCGCGCCAGATCTCCGGGCCAGTGCCTTCGTAATGCGCCACCGGATTATCCGGATTCGCAAATTGGTCCAGCACAATGCCCTTGCCTTCGGCCACCATGCGGTTAGCCACATCACGCGCCACTTCCATGCTGCCAGTTACGGGCGTCAGTACCAGCTCCGCACCAAAGGCTTTCATGGTTTGGCGGCGCTCAACAGTCTGGTTTTCAGGCATGACCAGAATCATCTTATAACCACGCATCGCCGCAGCCATGGCCAAAGCAATACCGGTGTTGCCCGAGGTCGCTTCAATGAGCGTATCGCCTGGCTTGATGTCACCCCGCGCTTCGGCATGCATGATCATCGACAACGCCGGGCGGTCTTTAACCGACCCCGCCGGGTTATTGCCTTCCAGCTTGGCCAGCACCACACTGTTCTGCGCGGTCAGTTGTGCCGCATCCAGACGCTGGATGCGCACAAGTGGCGTATTGCCGACCGTGTCGGCCAGCGTTTTATAGTTTGGGCGGGTTGGCATGCAGCCACTCTACGTACTTGCCCACACCCTCTTCCACGGTGTGGAAAGGCTGGTCATAACCGGATTTACGCAAGCGCGTTAAATCCGCCTGGGTGAATGCCTGATACTTGCCCTTCAGCGCTTCCGGGAATGGGATGTATTCAATCAAACCTTGAACCACCAATGCTTCCAGCGACAGCTCGCTCTCGCCTTTCAGGCGACGGCAAGTGTTTACTGTAGCGGCAGCCACATCATTGAAGCTCTGTGCGTTACCCGAGCCCAGGTTGAAGATGCCCGATACGTGGGTGTTCTCCAGGAACCACAGGTTGACCTTAACGAGGTCTTCGACAAATACGAAGTCACGCTGCTGCCCGCCATTGGGGTAGCCATGCGACCCTTCGAACAACTTCACTTTGCCATTCTCACGGAACTGATTGAAGTTGTGGAACGCCACCGAAGCCATACGGCCTTTATGCGATTCACGCGGACCATACACGTTGAAGTAACGGAACCCGGCGATCTGTGTGGTGCTGTCTTTCAAACGGCGACGCACGATCTGATCGAACAGTAGCTTGGAGTAACCGTAAACATTGAGCGGTGCTTCACAACCCGGTTCCTCACGGAACTCGGTGCTACCGCCATAGGTAGCTGCACTAGAGGCATACAACATTGGCACATCTTGATCTTGGGCCCAATCCATCAGGTCGAGGGAGTAACGATAGTTGTTCTCCATCATGTAATGACCATCATGCTCCATGGTGTCGGAGCAGGCACCCTGGTGCAGGATCGCATCGATATCGCCATCAAAGTCACCGGCTAACAAACGCGGCAGGAAATCGCGCTTATCAAAATAGTCGCTGATCTGGCAATCCACCAGATTATGAAACTTGGCGGCGTTGGTCAGGTTATCAACGGCAATGATGTCGGTGATACCACGCGCATTGAGCGCTTTAACAATGTTGGCGCCAATAAAGCCGGCAGCACCCGTAACAAGAACAGCCATGGTGTAGTTCTCTCCGATTATTCTATCAATGCGATTCTGTTAGAGCGCCTGTTGCAGCTCTTCGTGGGTAACGACAGCGGTACCCAGTTTACCCACCACAATGCTGGCCGCCAGGTTGGCAACACGCACGGCTTCGGTGTAGTCAGCACCACTGGCCAGCATAAGCGCCAGCGTAGCAATGACGGTATCACCCGCACCCGAGACGTCGAACACTTCACGCGCTTTAGCGGGTTGATTAAACACGCCTTCCGGACGGAACAGCGACATGCCTTCTTCGCTACGCGTGAGCAAGAGTGCTTCAAGCTTCAGCTTATCGCGCAGCGTATCAACCTTGGCTTTAAGATCGGCTTCGTTATCCCACTTGCCGACAACTTCACGCAGTTCCGAGCGATTTGGCGTGAGCAGGCTGGCACCAGCGTAACGGGCATAGTCATCGCCCTTTGGATCTACCAGCACCCGCTTACCTGCGGCTTTGGCCAGTTCGATCATTTTGGTAATGTGGGTCAAACCACCCTTGCCGTAGTCAGACAAGATCACGAGATCATGCTCAGGCAGTTGGCGTTCGAAGTCGGCCAGCTTGGCCTGCAGCACTTCGTGCGACGGCGCAGTTTCAAAGTCGATACGCAATAATTGTTGCTGACGACCCAGAACACGCAACTTGACCGTAGTGCGGATATTGGCATCATCATGCAGGCCGGTCGCCACCCCGGCGTCTTCGAGTAGACCGCGCAGCGTTTGCCCTGCTTCATCAGTGCCCACCACCGAAAGCAACGAGACCTGCCCACCCAGCGCCACGATGTTGCGCGCTACATTAGCGGCGCCACCGGGGCGCACTTCTTCCTTATGCACATGCACGACAGGCACCGGCGCTTCTGGTGAGATACGCGATACTTCACCAAACCAGTAACGGTCGAGCATGACATCGCCGACGACGAGCAAACGTGTTTTAGAGAAATCGATCATGGTCATGGTGTCGTTGTTATCAGATCAAATCAGTTAGTTGGTTTGCCACTCATCAAGCACACGCGCCACACCGTGCTGCCAATGTGGCAGTTTTAATGCAAAGCTGCGCTCGAGTAGATGGGTGTTCAAACGGGAATTCTGTGGCCGTTGTGCAGGCAGCGGGTATTGCGTGGCCGGAATCGGCTTCAGGCCATCCGCAGCCAGTGCGAGGGTTTGTCCCTGAGCGCGGGCCCGGTCTGTCACAAATTTGGCGTACCCGTACCAGCTGGTCTCACCAGCAGCCGCCAGATGATAGGTACCGCCGGGTGCTCGGCCAGAAAGCACATCACGCAAGGCATGCGCGGTCACATCCGCAATGAGTTCGGCCGAGGTTGGCGCGCCAATCTGGTCGTCGATCACGTTAAGCGTTTCGCGTTCCTGCGCCAGGCGCAGTATGGTGCGGGCAAAATTACCGCCACGGGCGGCATAGACCCAGCTGGTGCGGAAGATCAGATGGCGGCACAAAGCAGCACGGATCTTTTCTTCGCCTTCGAGTTTGGTCTTGCCGTAAACGCTAAGCGGATTCGTCAGATCATCCTCGACATAGGCTTCGGGCTTGCTGCCATCGAAGATGTAGTCGGTGGAGTAATGCACCAGCAGCGAACCCATTTCACGGGCATACAGAGCAAGCTCACCCACGGCATCGGCATTGATGCGGCGCGCACCAATCGTGTCTTCTTCTGCCTTATCAACGGCGGTATAGGCCGCTGCATTGACAATCACTTCCGGCTCATATTTTTCTAGGACTTCTTGAATCTGATCCGGATTAGCCAGATCACATTCACTGCGATTCAGCGCGGTCAGTTCACCCAGCGGTGCCAGAGCACGCTGAAGCTCCCAGCCGACCTGGCCGTCCTTGCCGAGCAAGAGGATCTTTTTATAGAAGCCCATGATTAGTTGTGCTGCCCGTCGTATTGTTTCTCGACCCAGTTGCGGTATTCGCCGCTGGCCACGTGGTTAACCCAGTCCTGGTTGTCTAGATACCAATGCACCGTTTTCTTGATGCCGGTCTCGAAGGTTTCCTGGGGCTTCCAGCCGAGTTCCTTTTCGAGCTTGCGGGCATCAATGGCGTAACGGCGGTCGTGGCCCGGGCGATCCTGGACGAAGATAATCTGCGTGGCGTAGCTTTGGCCATCAGCACGCGGTTTAAGTTCATCAAGGATGGCGCACAGGGTGTTAACGACATCGAGGTTGGCTTTTTCGTTCCAGCCACCGACGTTGTAAGTTTCACCCAGTTTACCGGCCTCAAGCACTCGGCGGATGGCGCTGCAATGGTCTTTGACGTAGAGCCAGTCGCGGATCTGCTGGCCATCACCATAAATAGGTAGTGGCTTACCGTTCAATGCATTAAGGATGCAGAGCGGGATGAGTTTTTCCGGGAAGTGATATGGGCCGTAGTTGTTAGAGCAATTTGTTGTGAGTACGGGTAGCCCATAGGTGTGATGCCAGGCACGGACGAGATGGTCACTGGCGGCTTTGCTGGCGCTGTAGGGGCTGTTGGGTTCGTACTGGTTGGTTTCCGAGAAGGGAGGATCTTCTTTAGAGAGAGAGCCATAGACTTCGTCAGTAGACACATGGAGGAAGCGGAAGGCAGCCTTCTCGGCATCTGGCAGGTCATTCCAGTAACCACGCACGGATTCGAGGAGGTTAAAGGTGCCGACGATGTTGGTCTGAATGAACTCGCCCGGGCCATGAATCGAACGATCGACATGGCTCTCGGCAGCAAAGTTGATAACGGCGCGCGGTTTAACATCGGCCAGCAGGTTGGCGACGAGGTTACGGTCGCCGATGCTGCCGCGAACAAACTGATGACGTGGGTCGCCTTCGAGTTCTTTGAGGTTCTCGAGGTTGCCGGCGTAGGTGAGCAGGTCGAGGTTAACCACTGGCTCATTACACTGGTCAAGCCAGTCGAGAACAAAATTAGATCCGATGAAGCCGGCAGCGCCTGTTACTAGAATCGTCATAATCGTTCTGCTTTAGGAATCACTACCAAACAAATCGCGCGTGTAAACCTTAGCAGCCACGTCTTCCAGCACATCCGCCATGCGGTTGCTAATGATGACGTCGGATTGCTGCTTGAATTCGTTCAGGTCAGTAACAACGCGGGAGTTAAAGAACTCTGCTTCGTGTAGCGCCGGTTCGTAGATGATAACTTCAATGCCCTTGGCCTTGATGCGCTTCATGATGCCCTGGATGCTGGAGGCGCGGAAGTTGTCCGAGCCGGCCTTCATGATGAGGCGGTAGACGCCCACCACTTTGGGATTGCGACGGATGATCTCGTCGGCAATGAAGTCTTTACGGGTGGTGTTGGATTCAACGATAGCGTGGATGAGGTTCTGCGGGACATCACGGTAGTTGGCCAGTAACTGTTTGGTGTCTTTGGGCAGGCAGTAACCCCCGTAGCCGAAGCTGGGGTTGTTGTAGTGGGTGCCGATACGCGGGTCAAGTCCAACGCCGTCGATGATCTGTTTGCTATCGAGGCCATGGGTGGCGGCATAGGTATCGAGTTCGTTGAAGTACGAGACACGCATGGCCAGATAGGTATTAGCGAAGAGTTTGACGGCTTCGGCTTCAGTCGCATCCGTGAAAAGAACCGGGATGTCCTTTTTGATGGCACCTTCTTTGAGGAGGCCCGCAAAGATCTCGGCGCGCTTGGAGCGTTCGCCGACGACAATACGCGATGGATGCAGGTTGTCGTACAGGGCGCGGCCTTCACGCAGGAATTCCGGCGAGAAGATGAGGTTCTCAGTACCGAGCGCTGCACGAGTCTTCACGGTGTAGCCCACGGGGATGGTCGATTTGATGACCATCGTGGCGTTGGGATTGATGGCCATGACGTCGCGGATAACGGCTTCAATGGATTTAGTATTGAAGTAGTTGGTTTCCGGGTCGTAGTCCGTCGGGGTGGCGATGATGACGTAGTCAGCGCCCTCGTAAGCTTCTTTCTTATCGAGCGTGGCGCGGAAGTTTAAAGGCTTGTTCTTGAGGTAGTCCTCAAGTTCTTTGTCTTCGATGGGGGACTCTTTGCGGTTGATCTTCTCAACCTTCTCGGGAACGATGTCCAAGGCAACCACTTCATGGTGCTGCGAGAGCAACACACCGTTGGACAAACCTACGTAACCTGTTCCGGCAATGGCGATTTTCATGCAACGCTTTCCGCTTGATAGTGCTGTTTATTTTACCAGCGCAGCCTGCATTTTCAGGGGTTTTAGCCCTCAATCCGTCATTTACTGAATCAAGGCAAGCTCTTCGGAACGCTTGGGTGGATACGACTCCCATTCGCTACACGCCGGGCAGCGCCAGTAAAACTGCCGCGCCTTAAACCCACAGGATTTGCAGGTGTAGCGGGCAAGACGCTGGGTTTGCGCTTTCACCAGTTTTTTGACGAGTTCCAGATCAGCCAACTGCTCGGCTGGCGTTACCGCTGCACGTGCCTCCAGCGCCTTATTCAGCGCTATCAGACTAGGCGTACGGTGCAATTCGGCAATAGCAAAATCGTAGGCCGCCTGAGCACCCTCTTCTTCGACCACCTGCTGGCAAACCACATCCAGCATATCGACCGATGGATAGCGGCTCAAGAAACCCTTGAGCAGCTGCATCCCTTCAGCCTGGCGCCCCATCCCTTTGTATACTTCGGCGATACGGCTGGCCACCAGCGCCAGAAACTCCGGCTGCTGCTGTTCGATGCGCAACCAGGCCTCTACTGCGCGATCAGCGTGTCCCTCTTTACGCTCAATATCCCCGGCAATAATGCTG